>WLWD01003131.1_pt1 | contig 52264 bp, 35 predicted proteins | sample 6712731 | NCBI WGS metagenome assembly WLWD01 (sample SAMN12718690, study PRJNA576275) | sponge metagenome | isolation source: marine sponge | host: Mycale hentscheli | place: New Zealand: South Island, Marlborough, Capsize Point | collected 2014-11-01
GTGAGCGGGTCTGGGAAAAGGGACCTTACGGCGCAAAAATTGAAATTGAGATATAGGCTCCAGAAGTAAGTCATCGGAAAAATTCTTTCTTTCTCCTATTTTTGTTTTTTGCAGAATTAGTTTTAGTGACACTTACTCTAAATCTATGCCAAATTTTGCATGTCAAAACGACTTAAAAGACCCCAAGCGTGCCGTGAAAAGACAAGCTACTTTTTATTCTCTCTCATTCTCGAAGTACAATAAACGGGGAATGGGCGGAGTTTCTAGTGCTAGCTAAAAAAAAACGGCATAGCTTTGAGACTACTGCATGCACTCTACAGCTTACCTTTGGCTTAAAGTTTACCGCTACAGCGAATAGAGCAGCCAAGGATTCCAACAAGACAGGTCGTGAGACGCTCTGAAAGCTATAAAGAACTCTACGCAAACTTAGTTAGTCGCCGTTAAAAAGCGGCTGTACGATTTAATTGCGTATGCGGAGCACGCCGTTAAGTATACGGAAACGTTAATTATACCGGAAGTGGAAATTCAATTTATGTTTTCTCGATTTCTAGTTCAATTGCTTTGCTGAATAGGGCCCAGTTCAACTGCCAGTTTCTCTGCGTGTCAGAAGTTTTACCCTCCAGTATTTTAGCACTAAGTTGAGATAAATTGTATCTTTTTATTAGCATAAAAAACTCAATTTTTTTGATTTGCGCCATAAGGTCCCTTTTCCTAGACCCACTCACATATATATATATATCATTGTTTTATTAATTACTATACATATCATGCTTTATCAGCTAGTTAGTACCATCATTGGACATGTAATTGTAAATAATTCTACATACCTCAATACCAGACAATGTTTGTTGTTAAACTGAATTATTTTTAAGATATCACTAGGCACTCAAATATAGAGTTAAAATTAAAAATGTATTTTATAAATTTTGCTTAATTGAATACAAATTCAATCCATTTGAAAACGTAGCTACTGAAAGTAAAAAAAATACTACAATTTTTTTTCATGAGGAGGGAGAAGGCCTCTATAGTTAAATTTCTTAACTTATTAATTTGTTCAATGTTTTATTTAAGGATAGTTAAATTTTTTTTATATTTATTTTATCGTGAATTCAAAACCTCAAGCTGTGGAACAATGATCATCCACTGTTTCAAGTAGCACTACAACTACCTCATTTGTGCAACCTCTCACAGTATTATTTTCCCTCTCCAGAAATATTGATGTATCCTATATCAAGCCGAAAAAAGGGCAAGCAAGAACTTTAAGGTCTATGTACCACACAGTAATGAAATCCCACTTGTTAGGCTTCATGGGAATCGCGAGTTTGTCAACCCTTTACCTTAACAAGCTCACCTTACTATAAGAAATCAGATTTGTAACACTGAGAGATAAGGATTGTTTGTCTAGCTTATTTGTAGATTTAAAAGCAGCAAAGTGTCCCAGTAGTTTGATACACATGCTAGGTCAATGAATGGCATCGACATTATAAGATAGTGAGGAGATAGAGCTAGATACCACTTAGTGGTAACTGTAATTTTATTAGATTTGGTCACTATAATCATATTTAATGTTATTGAATGTAACCCCTAATATGGTGATTACTATTTCCAATGTCTATTACATGCTGGTCAAGTTCTTAAAAAATAAGATTCTGGACGACACCCTACAAAGTGAAGTGATGAAACAGATTAGGAGAAAGAAGTAGAAATAGGTATGACTAGTATAGTTTTAGCTATTGTCTTGAACACATTATGGCATTTACATTACTCATTTTTTCAATACCTTTGCCACACCCAATGAACCTATATTCAAAATAGCTCACCTTCAAACTTTTCTGGTTGTCTAGGAGAGGACCAAATGAACCAAATGTATGAGTTGAACTTGCAGAAATACTTCCCCAAGAATCTGAAAGTCAGAAAAAGTACATGCTTGGTTTCCTTATGCTACATACTGAAAACCTAAACTTTATTTCATCCACTCTCACAGTGACTGCAATGCCGAATACATAGGTATTTTGCTTTAGTTAGTCTCACTTCAAATTACTTCACTCTGGACAGCCCATGCTTATATCATTATTTGTGTCCATGTAGACCATGTTTTAAAACTGCAAGTTTTACATTCAAGAAAACCTTTTTGTTCATTCGTGTAGGTTATCTGGCCAGTTGAGCTTATTCTTCAACACCGATCTTGTTTTATTTATCAATATTTTATACCACATTAAGATGAATAGCTATGACACAAGTTCAATACCTGATAATTTGCTCTTAATGATAACTTCATAGTTAATTTTGTCCATTCCGTATTGGTAGTAAAGTTCTTTCACATGAAATGTTAACTGCTGACCAAGAACAATCAAGAACTTATGTTGTGGAATTCTTGAAGTGATTGATGAAGTGCAAAAAGTTTTATGCCTGAATTTCTTAGTTTTAATTAACTTGCCACACATTTATATCCACCACCTGTACAATTTGTAGGCCTGGTTCCTGCACATGAAGAAAAGAAAACTTGAGATGAAGGAAACATGTCAAAGAAAGATAAGAAAAGAGAAGATGGGAAGAGAGAAGAGCTGAAGGCCAAGATAGTCTTTATGGGTGTGTCATTACAATGGAGTGTTATTAGTGGTGCTTGGTTTTGTTCTATATTCCCGTGAGTTTCAAATTTAGTGTATGACCTAAAGTTGTCTCAGAGAACTGGGAAGGTGACCGGGTGAGTAGCTACCATTGCTGGCTTGCTAAGGTTCACTGAGTTGTCACAGGGAGGAATGGTGGCAGTGTACTTTTAACCCAGGAGGCCTGCATTGGCTAAGCAACTATCTGTGCCAGCCAGCGGACGACCAGTCCCCCACAGTGGTACTTCTTATTGCCCTAAACTGCATCGAAGGAGTCTACTTCAGCCCCACACCCTCGCTGAACTTGGCTACAAATGACTTTTTTGGTGTTTTTCTATTTATTGTTCACCGCACTTGGTGTTGAGGTCAGTGGCAAATGTTTTATCTAACTACATTGATGATGTGGTACAGGCATGAAAATAGCAGTCGGCCATCGGCCAAAATCCGAACACACAGTCATGTGGTAAAAATACTTTCTGTAACATCATTTGGATGTGGTCTTTTCCTACCACTCTTTTTTTCTCTCCTCGTTCTGCTATTTTCCCGCAACTGAGACAAATTTTGTTTCACACTCTTACATGGCACTATCATACCCAAAAATATCCTGGCTGCTACTATGTGGTAGCATTCATTCATTGATGGACAGCTGCATGAACTTTGGGGAAAAGGGAACCACACGAATAATTCCTGATGAAAACATGGAGTTTTGAGTCAAAACTAATGGTGTCATTAACCAAGATCTGATGAGCTCTGGCTTTACTCGATAGAGACTGTAGTTTGACTGTACTTGATTGCGATGGTAAATCTTTCACGTCATTCCCAGCCTACAACAATAGATTATTAGTTCTCATTATACGTATACATATAGTATAGCTCTAGTACCATGTCTTCATGTGGTGTGTTTTGTCCATCCTTAATAATATATTTAACAATTTCGTTTGGAGATCTTCCTTCATAAGACTGAACAAAATCTTCATGAAGGTTACAAAACTCAGGCAATAAAACGTATTCCCCAAGTCCTGCTAGCCCACATTCAAGTAAAATGATTGAAGCTGAAACAACGACAGGACAACACAATCAACTGGAGCTTCCTTCAATCCTTGAAGATCTTTCAAAAATCTACACAAAAAATTCCATTCATAGTGCAGAGTTAAGGCACATCTTTCTTAATTTTATCCAAACAGCCTAACATTTCATTTGCCTATACAACAATACAGTAGAAAAAGTCTATTGCAAAGCAAAGGGGTGTGGTTTTAAGAGGTGTTCATTGAACCGACTTTTAGTGAAGTCCAGATAACTGATGTTATATGTACCATTAAAACTACAAGAATAATATTGTATAACTTGCCTACCTGTTGAAGCCTTCAGATTGATTAGTTGTCACTCCACTGTAAGGATTATACACTTTATTAGCCTCCAAAACCCAGCGTCCAATAGAGCTGTAAATAAAGCTATGAATTTTCTTTTTAAAGTATTCTTCGAATGAAGCATCCCAATCCTGCTTAACAGTCTGTAGTAGGCTGTCATATTCAGCAGAACTTTGTGCATGAAAAAGTCTTTTCATATCTGCAATATAAACTGATGTGTCTGAAGATGGTGCTCCATGCTTTTGACACCACATGCAACATCTCGAAATAAATGGTTCCAGCAGAGCAACAAAGGAATTCCTGACATTTCCATGTGAATTGCATTCATAATTGCCTTTTACTCATCAACCACTATGGGACATGGTGAATTTTTCAGTGATGGAATTTTTTGCACACATTCACGAAACATTTCTTGATGGGTTGAGCTAAACTTATGTTCATGTATCCTGAAAGCGATACGTACGCAAGGTTTTTGCTCAAAAATAGAATATCGGGCAATGAGAGGCCAAACATAAAAATCTCCCAACTGAAATGTTGTGTCATACGACAACAACTGAAACGTGTTTGAAAGCATGAGAAGTTTATTAGCATCCTCTATCAGCTCATCAAGACCACACATACATATTAAATCTGGAAAGCTGGTTATTTTCCATACAAAATTTGTCAGATCATAAGCTATCTATGTGACCCACCTATACCCATTTAACCCATCTATATAAATGTGGGCCATCTGTAAGTGTGACCCACCTATGTTAATGTGACCCACCTATATAAATGTGGGCCACCTATATAAATGTGACCCACCTATATAAATGTGGGTCACCTATATAAATAAAGCTAATTTAGGCGGATTGTTGTAAATGTGGTCCTTACCATATAAATGCAGGCATGGCATTCATAAATGTAGTTTACCTATATAAGTGCAAGCATCACATATATAAAATGTTCCATCCCATTACAAATAATGCTAATACTTTTGAGACAAACGGCCCCATAGCAATCATGGTCTATTCCACGTTGTATTTTTTCGTGCACTAAGAGTGTGAGGGCACCCTTAACTTGTACACAAGTATGAGTTAGATTGCAATGATAATATCATTGGTTTGTGCCTGCACTTGACTACAATTAATGTTCATAAATGTGACCGTCTTGGGAAAATCGGCCTAAACGCGGCATCTAAAGTTTTCGAATTTATTCTACCTGTAGGCTGCACGGGGCCTTGGGATGCCTTCCTCCTAATTTGGAAGCTGTAGCACAAGCCGTCTTCGCCCTAGGCACTACAACACTTCAGTATTTTTGCTAAACTTATTATTGCTGATTTCGAAAAAAACGCCCGGTAAAGGCGTTGCTAAGGTCAGGGTGCGTGCGTTGTGTCCTATACTATTACTGCGTGTCTCCCGGACACTACGGAATAAATCGGTTATAGGCGGATTGAAAGAAGTCTAAAAGGCTTAATGCACGGCTCCTTAAGAAACTATGATGACGAGAATTGCGTGTGTACGTGAATTATGTAGAATAGCAAGTGAATTACTTAGCTACAGTTTTTTCCCGACTGTTAGTGAAAAGCCCGCCAATAATTTCTTAGCAACTCTCCGTACACGAGTTCAACCGGCTAGTGTTACTAGCCTCCTAGTGTGAGTTCTAGAGCATGCCAGAGCTTACAACTGCGTCATAAGCTAGAGTTAACTGATGTCTATCCATTTCTGCCATAAAATTTTTTTCGAAAAAAATCGACCCATAAGGCTTTACCCCGGGATACTGAAAAAAATTGTTTGCCGCTTTTAGGCCGATTTTCCCAAAACCGGTCACAAATGGTCCCTGCTTAGTTATTGCGCAATACCCTGAGTGTAAATTTCATGCTGAGTGTGAATTTCATGCTGAGTGTGGATTCACAGTAGGTGGAAAGTGTGTACGTCGCTTTATGCCTTGATATAGTTTTCCTTAATAAACCAAAAAAACTATATATTTTTCCTGTTAGTTGCACTGTTTCAGGGAGCACGTTACAAGGGCTGCGCTCGCTTCCAGTGCTTACAAGAATAAAAATCGCTCTATCTGAAATAATTTAGGCGGATTGTTTCGCTCACTCTGCTCGACAGTCTAATAATTGTATTTATCTTAAACTTACCACCACTCTTCGTTATTATTACTTACCACCAACAAAAAGTGTCATTCGTTGAACGTACTCATTTCTGTCATTTTTTACGTATAAGGTGTAGGTACCAGAATTACTGATATTAACTTTTATTATTTCCAAATCATAACCTATAAGCCTGACATTTTCCAGTAGTGCATTAGGATAAATCCATTCAAAGAATTGTATATCACTGCAGAATAGGCAAGGAAGTGTGAAATTAGTACCAATTTCAGCCACAACTTCCTTGTAATCAGTAGTTAATCCTCCTGTACTGTGGTCAAAAACTTGACTGATAACTAAACGTAACAATATTAATACCATAATAGTAAAGATGGCCTGGTCAAAAGACCAATAGATAAAACCTACCACCAAAACTGATTAAGAGAAGTAATAGTGGAGCCATAACAATTGCCACTTTAATGGTAACATTAAGCGTTTTAGTAATGCAGTGCGTGTTTAGTAAACCCAATCATCAAACTTTTAATTTGCAAGTAAAATTTATGGTTAAGTGACATTGCCCCACCCTTCCCAGCCTCTTTCTTACCAGTGCTCGTCCTAGTTGTGACCTATTTATGGAGGATAAATACCTATTTTGAACCTAAAAAAAAATGAACTGCACCACAACGAGAATTTTTCAATATTTATAAATAGAAAAAGTTGCGAATAAATCATAAAGTAATATTGAAATGGAAAGAACTCTTCTTGTAGTCGAGTATCGGCTTGGCTAATAGTACACCAAATTGAGGAGCTCCAACTTACGCACCGCTCAACAAAATGCTACAAAATTTTATAACCAGGCCCCGATGTTTCTTCCAGATTCGCCCTAAAATTAGAGAGCGGCGCCTTCGGCAAGTACTTTGTACTTGTGTTGTAGTGGAGAAGCCCCTGTAAGTATACAATAGTAGTAATCGAGCGTAGCAACCGTCAACAAAAAATTTGCATGGCTGTGTGCGGCCATCCTTAACATGCTTGGACAAACTATAATCATACGGACATACATGCATGCATACATACATGCATACATACCTACATACAACATACGTGCAACATACAAGTTCACATTGTGTCAAAGTTCATGAAGAGAAATCAGGTAAAGTTATCAACTGGGAATAATTTATACATTAATTATATATTTTTATTATCATCAAGGGTTGAGAAACTTTACATTTTCATCTATGAGGGAGTGCAATGGAAAGAAAGAGAAGAAGAGGCCACTTACAGCATGTACACAAAAACCCAGCAAACTTATCATCACATCATCTAGTGGTAAGGTGTACTATGTGGATTAGGCTAATAATGAGAATGTAGGAACAGGGAACATGACTACATTAAAACATGACTTTTCTTGTAATTATAGATATCAAAGCCAGACACTACTTTGTTTGCTGTCGTAGTGGTAAATTTCTTGGTAATCCAAAGCAAAGAATTACATCCAAAAAGAGACTACATCAAAAAGAATCACGAAAGATTAATGGAACTTGTATTTCACGGATGTATGTTGATGAATATAAAAGTAGTCAGATTAATGTTCAATACATTTCAGCACACACTGGCCATGACTTAGGACCAAATGAGCTAAAATATCTACAAATGCCTAAAAGCACAAAAGAAGAAGTATCTATGAAGTTAGTGCAGGAATCCCACCAGAATAAAGAATTTTGCAAGATATAGAATAAGCTTAATATCGTACAAGATTTTTAAAACTCATGTTTAGTGTGCAGATATACGTGAAAATGTTGGTAATAGACAAAACAGGGATATCATTGACCAGTGTGTGTCCAGAAGACATTTTTTATCCAAGCGTGACATCAATAACATTAAAGTTAAAGTACTTGACCATGTGATTAAACGGCATGAGGATGATGCAACTTCAGTAACTCTTCTTGTGTCTGAACTGCGAGAAGAATTATTTGATCCTGTCCTCATCTTTAAACTCAGGGTAGCAGATCAGCTGAATATCCCACTATACCAGAAGAATATTTTACATTTGCATTCCAAACCGAGTTTCAGTTGCAGCTGTACCAACAACATGCATCAACCATTCTCTGCATTGATTCGACTCATGGTACTAACTAGTACAGATTTAAATTAATAACTATTATTGTTCGTGATGATCTTGGAAAAGATTAGTATCATGTATGCTTATAGTATTACTTTGAAATCATTGTTTTATTTTAAGGGCAACCAGTTGGATGGTGTATTTCTGATACTGAAGCTAGTGAGGTTATTGAAATATTTCTGTCATGTATTAAAGAAAGATCACCCAGCACAACAATTAAAGTAGATGACTAATGATGGTAATAGGGAGGCAAATGAATTATAATGGTACTGATGATGACATTTCATTATGATACACAGATAATACTGGATGGGCTGGTACAAAGTCAGTTTATGGAGATATTAAGCACCTTTTGTGTTTTTGGCATGTTGACAGGTACTATCTCAACTCATAAATGATTATGCTTGATGTCTTAAACTTTGATTCTTTTGCTAGAGCTTGGAAAAACAAGCTTAGATCAGTGAAAGCAGAAAACCAAGTGGAAATATACCAAACTTTAAGTATTTTAGCAAAAGAAATAGACCCATCTGTTCTCCACATGCAAATCAAGAATTTTATTCAGCTATGGCTACCAAGAGAATCAGACTTTGTCAAATACTTTGTGCAAACCTACCAGAACCAAGCAGGTATATATATACCATAATATCTATTAAATACATTATGGATATTGCTGCTGTGTTTTTAATTAAGAAAAATGGGCCAAGTGTTATCGGCATTTTGATCATGGAGACACAGACACAAATATGTATCTTGAGAGGTAAATAGTAATTTAAAACATCAATTTTGTGCATACATTATAAATTATAGGGTTTTATGTAGCTTTCACAACAAACTTAAAACAGTACATTTCAATCGGAGAGTAGACGTTTTGATTCACCATCTTTTGGAATATGAAAAAGATGCCTTCTTCTGTTACAAGAGTGCTAGAGCTTTACCTCCTGCAACAAACAGAATAGTGAAAGAAGAGCAAGAGTGCTAGAGCTTTACCTCCTGCAACAAACAGAATAGTGAAAGAAGAGCAAGATCGTCATGAACGTGGTCTTCAGATACTTTTAAAGATGATCCAGGTATTAACAATTGTGTAGAATTAGTATAAAAGTGACTCCATTATACATATGAAATACAGCAAAGAAGTGATGGAGAATGGACAGTTGAGAGCATGTCTGGTTGTAATTCAAGTGGTTACACTGTAAAACGTTTACTTGCTACTTGTACTGAGTGTTCTTCTCTCAAAGATGATTCCAGAATCTGTAGAGAAAGACAGTGTGATTTTTTGTGTCCACACATGTACAGTTGTGACAGCAAGTGCTATGACTACAGCAATAATCATATGTGCAAACACATTCATCGAGTTCATTCTTTGTTTCACCAAAACATGCCTACCACATCTAGTGTTCCTAAGATTATAATTGATGGTCCTGATGACAACATTAACTATGTTTTTCTGGTTATTTTATTTATTAGCTTTCGTAGTAGATTATAACTATAAAAAATAGTCAAAACGTTTCGACCCGTAGGTCTTCATCAGTTGACAAAAAAACATAATACTGAAAATGACAAGTAGCAGTTTTGCCCTACATCAAGCATATAAATGCTTTACTACAGCAAGCAGTGGCAACTTGCAAAGCAGCTGAAATAACTGAGCCACCTTCATGCAAGAAAGTGCTTGTGATAAAAGATAACATACCACCTGGAAAAAATTGTGAACTTCAGTGGCGATTCAAACAAACCACAAAAACACCAGGAAGGAAAAGGATCGGATTGGTTTTGAGGTAAGCCTTACAAGTAATTGCATACTAATTGTTATTGTGATCTATAATGATAGGCATGCTGACTCAGAAGAAAAGAGAAAATATTGGGCAAGCTAGAGGTAAGTTTAAATCAAACAAACATTAACATATTCTACTTAATTGCTTGCTATCAGTGTTGTTACAAAGTACATGTCTTTCTCTACTACATTATTAATGTATGTTTCAATGTATATAGGGCAATGTATTACAAGAGAATACATGTACAATGGCAGCAATAGTGGATTCACAACCAGCAGGTGATATTTATTATGTTAAACTAGATGACAATAATTTTGAAATTTAGTTGCTACAGATTCGAGTGCTAAAACTGGATGATCAAATGACAGCAGTGTTGAAAGTGGACAGTCAGCTATTCACTTACAAGCTTCACCAAAAATTGGTAAGTAGTTAACATAGTATTTTATTTACATTGGTATACACATAAAAACTGTGTCTTAGGAATTAAACGTAAGAAGTGTGGAGAATGTGCTGGATGTCAAATTGATGATTGTGGATCATGCAAGTTTGCTTGGATAAACCAAAGTTTGGGGGCCCTGGTAAAAAGAAAAAAGCATGTGTGCATAAAGCATGTTTGAAGCTGGATGGCAACTTATTGGCACCAACTAATGCAAAGAAAACCTCACAAACAAATACATGTTGCATTTCAAAGGACAATAATCTAGGTAACTGATTAATTTAATCCGTATACAAAAATAAATACCGATTGTTATGTTATCAGGGTATTGTAAACCTAGTCAGGTTCCAACAGAAGAAGTTATCAAGGTATCAGGATAAAAATCAGTTTAAGTGCATGTAACCAAAACCTTTACTATGATTTCATTTTGGTGGTCAAGAGCGGATAGAGTGTGTTAGTCTTCAATAGTTTCATTCATAATGTCAGTATTAAACAATGCCAATTTTGGGGACTTGTTGAGTAACACAATTTATATGGAAACAACAATTATATCACAATTTTTTTTATTATTTTTTTATTTGGGACTTGATGTATATACCACAAATTACAGGAAAACTCACCTCAGGTTTTCCAAAAAGTAAGGCCATTATAAATTTTATAGAATTTATTGAAATATCACTTTATCTCAAAGCTACCACATATATAAAATGATGAAAATGTATGATGCCAACACGATCAGTTGCACTTATTTTTGAAGTAAAGGGTGGCAGTTTTGAACAAATAATTTTCTCAAAACATAAGCTTGCTTTAACTATATTGAACCAAATGTCTTTATTGGTGATGAATAAGCTTTTCAAAAAATTACTTTAACTTCTTTTGACTGTTCAACAGAGTGAATTTCTTTAATAACCCTTGGTAAACTATAAGAAATTGATAATTTAGTTTTATTTATGTTTTTCTGAAGTATATAGATTTATATATACTAGTGGTGTGCTTAAGCACAAATGGCGAGCGAGCCTTAAACTACACTATTGTTATTCAAACTACTAAAATAAAGTCGAGTTGTTAAATTAAGCATATACGGTAAAGGGGATTCAATGCCATACTAACCACTCCCCTCAACTGTTTGAATTGAAAAAGAAGCAACAAAATCAAGTCACGTTATTTAAAATTTTCTTTGTGATATTCTTAGTAGTAGTTGCAACGCACAATACTTTCACACAACTGAACATACCTAGCAAGACTGACGTTCGTGATTCGTCTAGTGGACAATGAATTTTCCAGTAAATGCTGTTGAGTAGGGCTTATAACTGTGACAAATAGCGACTAACTTGAATAGAAATGGAACTCCCATAAGTTTTAGAGTTTTAACTGCACACGCAAAAGAATTCAAAGCGGTACACACAATTCAATTTCTAAGGTGGTACGGGTAATGGTGGCTAAACCAGAGGATACTGTTTAGTGAAGTATGGGACGGGGTCGAACGCGGAGCGAACATAAAAATACGCAGGAGTCAAAGTACAAAATGACATACGTACGTCCATACATACTGATAAACAAACATCCCCAATTTTCAATTGTGTTATCCCTGTAGGTGTCTCGCTCGCTACGCTCGCTCGCCAATAATATATACTAGTGATGTGCTTGAGCACAAATGGCGAGCGAGCCTAAAGACTATACTATTTTTATATGAATGATTTTGACTTCTAACACTGAAGCAGGGTAAAGGGATTTCAGTGCCATAGTAACAACTCTCTGCAACTGCTTGAATTGAAGGAAAAAAACAACAACAAAACAATACACGTTATTTAAAAGTTTTCTTTGTGATATTCTTTAGCTAAGTAGTGGTTGTAACACATAATGCTTTGACACAACTGGACATGCACCTACACAGACTTACCTTCGCAGTAGTCTAGTGGACAATGTATTTTCAAGTAAATACTGTTGCGCGCGGCTTATAACCGTGACAAAGAGCGCATTGACTTACCACCGCCACTAACTCTAATAGAAAAACTGCACCCGCAAAAGAATTCAAACGGTAAACAATTCAATTTCTAGGGTGATACGGGTACTGATCGATAAACCAGAGGATTCTGTTTAGTGCAATTTGGAAAGGGGTCGACCACATAACTAACACAAAAACGCGATGACATACGTACGTCCATATATATAAATAAATAAATAAATAAACAAACATCCCCGATTTTCGATTGTGTTACCCCTGTAAGTGTCTCGCTCGCTACGCTCGCTCGCCAATTATTGTTATTAGCTATTGTTATTACTAGTGGTGTGCTTGAGCACAAATGGCAGCGAGCCTGATGTTAGGTAACATAAAACTAAGTATTGTTACTATGTTTTAGCTTAGTTCATGCAAACACTATAATAGCAGTTATGACCTTTTATTTCAGCAAACAAATACAAAATCACTCTCTTACCTGATTAATGGTAACTTTTGTAGTATCACACATCAACCATTCTGATAATCTCAATCACCAGTAACTCTTGAACAAGCTCTCAGCTACGATAAAAAAATTAACCAGTGTTATTATTTATAATTTTAGCCAACAAATATGGAATTACTACTTACATCATTCTTGAGTATTGATAACTTCTGTAGTATCAAATTGAAGTTACTTTGACCATCTGAATTACCTTGAATTCTTGACAACAAGCTCTCACCTACAAAAACAAAAGACAATCAATTTTAGCACACAAATACAAAATTACTTTCTTACCTCATTTTCTTGAGCAGTGGTAACTTTTGTAGTACCAAATTTGAGCCAATCTGACTATTTGAATTTACCAGTCACTGTTGACAAGCTCTTAGCTACAAAAAAGAAAGGCCCGAGTTAATTTTGCATATTTAGCTTACAAATATGGAATTACGTACTTACCTCAGCTTCCCTCGAGAAGTAGTAGCTTCCTAGCATTAATACTACGGCATTCTGACTACCAACGGCTCTTGACAACCAACAACCGGCACTCCGCTATCCCCCATAAAACGGCGAAGTTTTGAAATTAAGTCTGGAAAAGGGTCTTCAATGCCATAGTAACCGGTCGAATCAACTTTTTGTTTCTTGAAAAGCAAGCATTTTCGCAGGAATTTTCTCACACTTTGGAGCTTAAGTATAAAGTAAGGCTTGCTTAATGCTGTCGTTTCAGAATAAACTGGGGTCAAGCCTAAAAAGCCGTGTTTTTTGGAGAAAAAAGTTTCCCGCGCGCGCGTTTAAAGGGCATACGTACCATCCCACATACATATATACATATAACATATACCCGATTTTGCATTATCCACCCCTAATACTGTCTCGCTCGCTACGCTCGCTCGCCAATTATTATTATTATTATTATTATTATTATTACTAGTGGTGTGCTTGAGCACTAATGGCGAGCGAGCCTTAACATACTGTTGAGTAGGGCTTATAACTGTGACAAATAGCGCATTAACTTACCACCGCCACTAACTCGAATAGAAATGGAGCTCCCATAAGATTATGAGTTTTAACTGCACCCGCAAAACAATTCAATTTCTAAGGTGATACGGGTAATGGTCACTAAACCGGAGGATTCTGTTTAGTGAAGTTTGGGACGGGGTCGAACGCGGAGCGAACACAAAAATACAGAGGGTCAAAGTACAAAATGACATACATACGTCCATATATATAAATAAACAAACATCCCCGATTTTTTCATTTTTACCCCTGTAAGTGTCTCGCTCGCTACGCTCGCTCGCCAACTATTATTATTATTTAACAAATCTGGAAACAATTTTATAAGCGAAGTGTTAACAATTTATGGTTGTGGTGAATGAAAAGGCTAGTTGTTTGAATGTTCTAGTGTGCTATTCACAGAGGGGGCAATAAGAATGAAATATTAGTGATACCCTGAAGAAACACTATATCATAGGCCTGTGATAGTACAAACTTATTATAGATTATCTCATCAGATGTTGTCACAGTAACATAGCTATAATAATAATAATAATAAAATATATTCTTCTCTTTCACAGGCTTTTTTTAAACCATACAGAATTAAAAAATACTTGGTCGCCACCGGGAATCGAACCCAGGACTGCTTGCTTAACGCACATGTATGGTTTAAAAAAAGCCTGTGAAAGAGAGAGAATACATCTAATGAGTAAAAAAAAGGCTGAGAAAGAAATTAGAAAAATAATAAAACAATAATGCCAATAATAGGCATATTATATTAGATCCGGTGGTCATTTGTAGATAATTTTGTTCTTAAACAAAATCAAACAATTTGAGGGATTTCAATTGGAAGCACACTCAATTCTGCAAGGACATTCAAACATAATATTTTCTAGCAAGCCCAGAAGAAGATTATGTTTCTTCCATGTATATTACAAACTATCAAACTCTTGACCACTAAATGGCTTCATAGATAAAGGTTGCCACTAAATTTGTTTACTCTATTTGTGCCAAATGTAATCTTATAGGGATTATATTCACCATATCCACGATTTGTGCGGCTACCTGGAAGCAGTGTAACGGACATTCCAATTCCAGATGATATGCTTCCTACAAACTCTACATCACCTCAGCTGGGCTACTCTGTGCTGACTCCTTTTTTGAAGAAGCAAGACAGAACAATTGATCGGGTTTTAGGAGATGGTAATTGTCTTTTTCAAGCCCTTTCTCGACAGCTCACAGGTGTTCAAGATTATCACATACAACTTAGAGACATAATTGCTCAGTGTGAGTCTAAGATTGCATTGTTTCAAGAAATACATGCTGCTATCAACGAAACAGAGTTTACTGAACATCTTAAAAATATAAGAAGAAATTGTACCTGGGGTACTAATTTGGAAATTATTGTTACAGCCACACTATTTGGGCTAGATGTATATGTGGCAACGGATAGTTATAGACCAGGCAAATCAACATGGCTGAAGTACTCTCCTAATACACTGGCGGCAGCAGAGCTACACCACAGCAGTATAAAAGATCTTTCTAGTTCTTTTCCAATTTTGTCACATAAAAAGAGCCAATGGCTTGAACTCGCACATGTTTCAAGATGCCACTTTGATGCTATTAAACCCATTGGCAAAGGTGACCCATGCAGACCAATTCTTGAAACGTTTAACTCCACTGAAGAAGGAGTTGAACTTATCGATTAATTTGTTGAACTCCTTGTATGTACTTGTATCACATCTATTATGTACATAATGGCACAATTGCTGAATACATGTATTAAACACTGGCATACTTTCTGTACTTTAATAAGTGAAATCAAATAAAAATAACCTTGTTCCATGAAGTTAAGTTATGGTGTAGCTACACATAACCACAGCATTACCACATGATTTCATTGAATATGATGGAATTTGAATGAAGTACACTCAGGTAAATAATTAGCAGTGCGGAGAGTTCACGAGAGAATTAATTTTTGATGAGTCACTTTATATGGTTAACATCCTGGTGAAGCATCACAATAAAGAAATCAATGATTGAAATTTTATCTGTTATAACAGATGCACATCAATTAACATGTTACGTACCTATGTGGGATTTAGCTATAGGTACATGGATTGCTTGAATTACAAATGAAAAATGGTTCCCTATTTTCTATAATATTAGCATAACCGGGAAAGTATTGGCCATAAGCAAAACAGAAGCCAAGCTTTCAGTCAGCTGCTAATGATGTGTCTTAAATAGGATCTGCCAGCATAATGCACCAATGTTAGAGAATTATTTGATTTTTGTTATTCTATAATTATTATTCGTTATTGTTTCAAAATAATTACACATTTTCCCATAAAATTATCTCCGATTATTGTGGTTATAATAATATAATGGAATATCGTTAATGATTGCAGTAACAAGTCAAAGGTGTGATAACATTAGTGATTGAGTTTGTTTTAACCAGTCATCGTATTGAAATTTTCTTGAACATTCATTGAAATATTCCAGTGAAGATACTTGTGACTCACATGTTTCCTGCACCTGGAAATCAAGATATGACCTATAAATATGTAAGGTAACTTTCAAGGCTTTTTAACTACACAACTTGGTCCTGAGTGGGAACAGTATCTTTAGCTGCAGCTGAATACTTCAATCAGTCTTAAGAATTCAGGAGAGGAAAACAAAGAGGGTTATAAAGATCACAACATGTGGCTGCAGTTGCACTACTTTACCTGACTAAAGTACAGAGCAAACTTAAAGCTGAAACCTCTACTCCTAAATCCTCGCTATTTTTTCCCTCAAAATATTTACACAGCCTTGGCAAATGAGACATAGCCTGGCATTGACATTTTTGATTAGAAAGAAATACCACAGCTCCAGCAAGTTGTGATCAGCAACTTTTTTTTCATATTTCTCCTTAATGCCTTTATTATTGTAGTATTACTGTCTATGCTGATTTTCCTAAAAACAAAAACAAAACATGCTAGCATAATCTGGGACAGGGTTTAGTCTGAAGTTAGCACATTGTGGTAGCTGATTTAGCTGCAAGTTTTCGCACGGCAATCTATTACATAAAATTTAAACTTTACTCTATAAGAACAAGTGTTTACTCTATAAGAACAAGTGTAATTGCTTTATATAATTTATCATGCTTATAGTATTATTTTCATACTGTATATAGTTGTATATAGTATTAATACACATAGTAAAATATTGGGGACCAGGTTCCCTTGAGAATTATTAGAGAGCCATTGACTACCCTGCCCCCCCCCCGTTCCTACTCCACTGGACTAAAAAATTATGCTCGATTTTTCACAATTCAATAGCTGTTTCAAAGTAATATAAATGAATGGTTCCACTTCAAACTATACAAGTAGCGGGTATGGATTGGCAGAATATGATATATTACCTGCACATTCTATGCTTACTGCATTGATTAATGTTAGCAAAGTCGTTCATTTTTTAAAGTACAGTCTTGATGATCTATCAGTACTGAAGTTCATACTATATATGCAGAAATAGTGTTGGCAACCTCTGCGGCTTGCTATTAGGTAAGGGTACAAGTTGTTGAAACATTTAAAAAGTGCAGTTTAGATTCAGCCAGTGGTAGAGTAAAAACAAGGTGATACAATGTGCATAGCTACATTATTAGTAAAATTAATTCAAATGGTGGAAGCCTTACACACATTAGTCTGACAGTGGTAAAGAGGCAATCATTTTGATGGCAAGTATTCAGGCTGTTTTTATAAAATTAGAGTGATATAAAAAAAATTAAGTTCACTGAAAAAAACATTTTGTTTGTGTCCTGATGTAATTACCCCAGGTAAACTATTTGAATGATTAGCTAAGTCAGTCAGCCAGTCAGTATGTTAGTAGTCAGTAAGTCATTAAGTAAGTAAGTCAGTATGTACCTAAGTATGTGTGTATGTAAGTATGTAAGTCTGTAAAAAAGTCAGGAAGTAATTAAGTATGTGAGTAGCTAAATATGCAAGTAAGTTAATATAGGTCAGTTAGCTGATAAGTAAGTCAGTAAGTAATAGTAAAAAACAAATGAATAAATAAATAAGTATTATAAATAAATAAATAAATAAAGAAGAAACCAACAAAAAAAATTATTTTATTCATAAAAATAATTTTATAAATAACTAATTAAATTCCATTTGTTGCATTTTTTTATTTTAATTTTATTCCCCTTGAAGTTATAGTTGTAAATTTAACTGATTGATTGCTAACTAACAGTGCGGCTGGTTCATGTGTGCACAGTGCATTTGATTTGGTCAGTGCGGGTCAGGTCCGGTCAGTAAATGAGACCCTACCTCAGAATTGGTAACGGGACTATTTCTTGAGATGCAACAGACTTCCAATCTTTATACTTCATATTATTCTCTTAAACAAAATTACTCGATGCAGAAGTAAGTTTAACACGCCCTAGCAATCATGGCCTATTTCGCAGGTTTTTTGTGCACTAAGAGTGTGACGGCACCCTTAAGTGTACAACACATTTATAAGATAGATTACATTGGTTTGTACCTGCACATGAATTATTAATGTTTGATAAATGGTCCATGCTAGTTATTGATCATTCCCTTGAGTGTGAATTTCATGCTAAGTGTGCATTCACACTAAGGACGTCTATGCATTGATGATGGGTTTTATACCACCTGTGGTGTGAATTTGGCGGGTTTTCATGCTATATTTGTACGGTGCAGGCCGGTATGGTGCTGACCAGTTCACCTCGTGCTCTTTGTTACCCAGTAATTCCATGCGAGTTCAGGAGTAAACACAATCCTCTGGTTTACCATATCATCCTTGGTGTTTTTAAAATATCATCAATCATATCAAAACTAGAGTTTCTGTGGGGTCGGTTATACACCTATCATCTTGTTGGTAATTATAGTCTGTTTGCTTATGAAGAACTGGATTTCATAATAGTAAGACTACATTATTGTAGCTGTTTAATGTTACCTCACTGCAATTTCTCTTTTTATTTGTTAATTTTTTTATTATTATTGTGAGAGTGCATCTGATCGGTATCAGTATAATAATAGTCACGTCTGAGCAACAAAGATTATGTGGTAATGTGTGATGTGGTTGAGAAAGAGCATGTACGAAGAATGTTAAAATTTAAACAATACATAAGCTGGAAGTATAAAGTAAATTGCCGCTCAGGTTCGGTGTCTTACTCTCACTACATAATTATTAAAAAATGAGAATTTTAGTCAGCATGGTATGCCACAAAAATATTTTTATGAAACATGATTAGTTTCAAATTGTTATATAAGTGGTAGTAGTGTTAATTATTATTTTTACTGTATAATTAATATCTTCTATGAGTGTACTTGAATGTGCCTTACTTTTTTTTCTCATTCTGTGTACTAATGATCACAGAAATTTTACAAGTGAACAAATGACAAGACACTGATCACAAGCCAATAGACCGAATGCAGACAAAACCGAAATATGTGTGTATTCACATATCAATTAAAGTTTGTATTACTTTTTATTCCAATTCATTGTTTTAATGTATGTATGTTGTGTTATGTGAACTAACGACTAATAGCAAAATTCCAGACTCAGCATATCTATAAGTAGAGGTGTGCTAATTACATGAATACATTTATTGGAAGTGGAGAAACAACTGCGGACAAAAAGTGATCAGTATTATACTTTTAACGGTAAGAAATAGAATAGCTAAAAAAATGAGGGCTTTTTCTGAAAAAAGGGGGGATTATACAACACAAGTCGAGCCCCCTCCCTCCCTAAATATGTCCCTGATATAATATTTAATAGAACTATAAAGTCATTCTACATTACATAACAAGTTCACTTACTAATACTATTGTCATTGATGATAAAAAAATCGTGGTCGTTTTTCTACAGGTTCATCATCCATTCTGTCATGAGTATTATAATCATCTGCAAATTTAATTGTAAAATTCAGTTTAGTTGTGCAAAAGAAATATAAAAACAAATGCAGTTTGAACGGCAATCTATTTAATATAATAATGATGTATGATAAAAATAATTAAATTTTATACAAGTGTGAAGGTGGGAGGGATGGTTTTGGACATTGGTTATTTCAGATACATGTACACATAATACTTGATCATTAGATGTACTCTCTCTCTTTCACAGGCTTTTTAAACAATACAGAATTAAAACTAGCATTAGCTAAAACCAGCTCATTATCTTCTTGAATCTTCGTCAGTATGATACTATAGTTGCACCACTACTCCTTAGATGTACTACCCATACTGAACTCACTCGCATTAAAGTATTTGGGCGTTAACTTCTAGAAAACCCTTACCGCTCTGCCGCAACTTAACCCCTACTACTTCAACATCAAGACTTCACACACACATTCCTTGATACCTTGTTAATAAAATCAATGCATAGATTTTTCTAATTATTTTGTGTTGATTTTATATTAATTTTTTTTATAAATAACAGCCGTTTTTCAATGAAAATGTGAAAAAACGTGAATAACTAGATAAAAATTTTTTTTTTTAATTTAGGCATTCATGTTCAAGAGAAAAAAAAAGAGCTTTCAGATAATTTAAAAACATCACTGTAAAAAAATAGTGATAACAAGTTATGATTGGTAGAAGGTTGACAGTTCCACTTTTGAGATAATTGAGGTTAACCACAAAACAAGTTATTCCAACTGATAATGCCTGTAATAGAGGAAAATGAAGCATACAATGGTGACCCAGTGTAAAATAAGGATTTACTAAGTTACCTTGTGAACATAGGTCACTCCACAGCAGTTGATATAAGATATAATATTATATTGAATTGGGCTCAGATTTAGAGGATCTTGTGTTTCATCACTGCATGCCCAAAGTTATTTCGAAAGCACTCCATTTGTCCTCTTTCTCCGACACGCACGAAGCAATATTCAGTACTCACTGGTCATCTTCCACGAGCAACCCTGGTGCATAAGTAGTATCATCAACAGCTCTCCTCTGCGCTCTGCTGCGGTCCGGTATCTTTTCAAAGCCAACAACCTTTTCTTCTCCACTGACTTATTCCGCTTTTCAGCATTGCCAATGCATCTATGATCTCTCACAGAAAAGTAATTGACTAAGCTGGAACCAGGTTGCACTTTCATATGTTCTGCTAGGGGGATAAATGAAAATGCCCCCCTGTTGTATGAAAGCACAGCAAGGTTCACGGATATCTGTACAGTTTTGAAAGAGCAGAAAGTGGTCTTTGGGCACCTTTCCCATACGATATTATTAAAACTTTCATTTTGATTCTGAGTTGCTCCGAGTACACATTTCGCCAGCAACTTCTGACTACAAAGTTTGTCGAAGAGTGGCTTGAAATACTTTGCCAGTCTCAGAGGAATGAGACGTTTGGGATCATCATCACTCAAATGAGCTGGCTGGGGCAACTTCAAGGCCTTGGTCCTTTGGAATTCACACCAAGAACAACACCTTGGGGACAGAAATCGTGGAGGGGCTTTGAATTTGCTGAAGGGTGATTTATTTTATTTTCGAAATGCCATTTTTTCCACCAATCCGTACTTTTTTGCTACCGGCTCCGTAGGGGGTAGCTTCAACAGCGGGGCGTTTCTTAGTGGCTTTTCTGGCCTTGCAGCCTTTCTTCACCACCACATTTACTATCTCTATTGGAGGGTTCTTTGGAAGATTGATAACAAAAGCTCCCACTCTTTTTTGCACATGTCCTACACATTCAAATTTCACAATAACAACCCCTGAACCATACATCATAGTCTTTTGAACATGAACTATGGCCTTAGAATCACCATCACTGACCACGTTCACATACCGCAGGTTCAGTTTACGAACAGATCTATTCCTCCACAAAATTGAAGCACCCTCTACTTCCATGGAGTTGGAAGTCCCCTGATGGTTCAATGTGCAGGAGTGCCTCCATGAAATCTGAACCATTCTTGGAACTCCTCCAAACTTCTAGCCTCTTGATCGTCAATGAGGCGTAAAGCTCGGAGTTTGGCTATGCATCGACCACAATGCTTGCTTAGCACAACAGCATCCAAAATACGGCCCGTATCCCAATACATCACAACACACACACCACAAAGAGCAGTGTAACCCCATTTGGACCAAGTACCATCAAATGTAACAGTTATATCTAATGGGTCATTGGTCCAAACGTTAGGTGGGATGCCATCACACACCCTGTCGACAGAGCCGTCCTGGTCATCGTGACTTCCTAAGCTAGCATAGGAATCAGCCATGTCAGATACAGGGTCGTCCCCTGAGTCAGAACTGGATGACTCAGAGTCTGAGCTCACAGACTGATCTGATTGCTCAGCCTCTTCCGATGGTTCACCTCCGTCACTACCACTAGGCTCATCACTGGTATCATTTTCAGAATCAATGGGAGGGGGAATGAAGAGGTTTTCTACAGCATGCTTGATACGCAGCTCTCCTGCGCTAGCTAATTGCTCAGCTAACACAGCGTCATTACTGGTAACATTCAGGTCAGAGGTATAATTCTGACAAGCAGCACTACTCAATGCACCAGGAAAGTCAAACATTGCGCACACAGTTTCTAACGAAGAACTACCCCGACCTATCATCCTCATGTCTAAAACTGCCCTCATATTTATGGAGAGATCATCTGCGTTATAAGGATCAGTTGAATGTTGGAACCACCCACATGGGCAACTTACCGTTATACGAGAAACCAACTCCCCCCTAACGCTCTGTCTTCTGAAGCTGTCAAGGGAAGCCCAGGGCAGTGAAAGAGCTTCTCTAAAGTACCATTGAACAGCCCAATAGAGAAAATAAAATTTGCTGAATTAGGCTCGTCAATTCTGGCAGTTTCAGAACTACTGTTTGGCAATTCATGAGAGGGTTTACTACCTCTGGGACGTAATGCAGTGGTAGAGCACCCAGAAACAAACCCTAACTGACGGTAGGGTGGCCTCCTTTTGGTAAGCCTCTAGGGCGCTTCCTAGATAGTTTTCGGTCAGACATAGTGGGACAAAATAGCGAGAGAGATTCTACAACACCAACTTTGATTCGATCAAAAAACAAAGAACACCGCAGTCGCGCACGCTTATCCCATTTAGAGTGCAGTTTACGTGGTTGAATTGCTCTTCCTGTGTGTTTTATTTTGAACTGTAATAAGCTATAGTTGTAAACAAAGACAGACGAAGACGCGCTCCACAAACGATAACAGTAAGACCCCAAAGATTGGATTCTTCCTGGGAGGTGATACAACAGTGTTGACAACAAAAATTATAAAACTTTGGGAACAACTTCAAAGTGCTATGACCTACAGAATAAAAAATATAAATTAAAAGTAAAAAAAACAAAACAAAAAATCATTTTTTGTGTGGTAAAAGCCCCCCTTAATATTATAATAATGATGTATGATATAAATAATTACCCACATTAAATTTTATATACTTGTGAAGGTGGGAGGGATGGTTTTGGAAATTTGTTTTGGCTATTTCTGATACATGTACACATAATAATACTTGATCATTAGATGTATTCTCTCTCTTTCACAGGCTTTTTTAAACAATACAGAATTAAAAATATTTGGTGCCACCTGGAATCGAAACCAAGATCGCTTGTATAATGCACAAGCACTCTGCCACTGAGCTTCGACAACCAGCCAGCAACCAATTCTGTATTTACTTAATTATCATGATGAAAAGGTAATGTCCGATTACACCCTCTAATTATAATCCTAGTACATTAATACAACATACTCATTGCTTCATTTTCTGTGTTCAATCGTCTTCTTTTTCTTTCAAGATTATTATCAGCTCTGTTATCCTCAGCTTGATCTTCCGAGTCTATAATTTCAAAAAAATTTCATCATAATTCATAATTATGTATTGACATCTAAATGACTACTTCACTTCACTGTAAAGATCAATAAGATATGTAATGAGATCAAGTGTCAAACAACTAAACTTTACACCTTTAGAATTCACACACACTTTTTAGGGTGGATAGCTAAAAAATCGTGTAGTCTCTCCTCACAAATTCTTCATAATATCACACCATACCCATTAGCTAAAACCAGCTCATTATCTTCCTTGAACAGGGGGAAGGAAGAAGCTAATCAGGGAGTAAATAATTAAGATAATAGGTTGCTGATATTATAGTCGCACTACTACTCCTTAGATGTACTACCCATACTGAACTCATTATTTAAACAGAGACTCATGCTGCTTTGTGAGGTTATCAAAGACTTGGTGTAAAACCCAAACACCCTTCCGCTGTGGTACATGTCCGTTATAGATCTGATACTGTGGCATTTGCCACATGACCATGTCATTGTTCCAAACCGGTGTATTCATTAATTTGACTCAGTATTAATGCCATTACCCAGTGGTACTGTAAGAAGGCTACTAGTGCCAAGATTATACAGTTTTCATGAGCTATAATATTAATATTTAAAAAAATCTTATCACAAAATGAGCAGAACAAAATGTTGTGAGGGCAAATAAGCTGAAATACAAAAAATTGTCTTTATGTCGAGCTGCAGCAGTTGGTAAGCCACATAAATATATGTGTCAACAATATTAAAAACAATGTTTAAAAACTTTGCATCAAAAGCACAAAGTAAACTACTGATGTTACACTAGTAAACTTAAAAAAGTACGAAAAATCCAAACGGAAAGCTTTCTATCCAGTACTGCCACATTATGCAGTAAAAAATTACATCATTGTGAATACTCCAGGCCAACTCACATATAAATGGCATTAGCATTATATAAATGCAGGGAGGTAGAGAAATATTATTATAAGAAGCCCTCTTAGAAATGTGTTAAGTCAGAAAAGATATGTAACTGAGTAAATCAGAGCTTTTTACAATATTAGGGTAATTTCATCTTAAATGAACTTCTGCACTTCAAAAATTCTGATTCAAATGTGACTATAAATCTCACTGTATTGAGGTCTGAGCAGATAGTTAGATAAGGGTTGATATTCATGAAATTTTGTTCACAAACGGAAAGCTTAAAAAATGTATGGCGCTTTCTATGACTCAGTCTGACGATTGCTGATGCAAGTTAAACAAATTAGCAATGTTTTGCCTTAACCAATTCTGTATGATGTTGATTAATGCAACATTGAAAGATACCAAAACCATCATAAACACATATTGAAGTGTAATTCCCAACTCTGACCACTATTTACCAACCAAAATATAATGTATAATGTTGTACCTATAATCATAATTAACAGCATTGTTTTTATTTAGTAACAGAATTTAATTTCTAACACAAGTTATGCCAAAAATAATTCTCTACCTCATAACTCGTGCTAGATTAATTATTATATAGAATATGTTGGTTCAATTTAAACATTTCTCAGTTACATCCATAAACTAATAAATAATCTAGCTAATGTCTTACATGATACTATGACATGGGCTCTTGTTTTGTGATTTATATTGGAACATTCATAATATCCACTGTTTTCTCTACTGGCTAAATGAATAGTAAGAAGACTTCTGTAAGTAGATTGGAAAGAGACTTCCACATTGGGTGGTAGTTGAAGATGATTAAAAGTCCATATAGGTTCACTTAATGAGCATATTATTACCACACTATCTCCTGGACTAAGCAAAATTTCTGAAGAAATGATTTTTGTTATATCTGAACAAACAAATTTTAAACAAAGCAAATTTCTAAAGGAATAATTTATTGCTAGTTTTTGTAAGGCATAATTATATCTAAGTAAAATTATAACTCAGGTATGGTTAGATTTTCTAATCAAGGTGGTCTAAGATGTAATATTAAAATAGATTGTACTATTGTATGTTATTAAAAAATTTAGTTGACAAAAAAAACGTATTGAATCAGACAAAGAATGTAGTCTACTTCTGCTGTTTACGGAAAGCCTACACATTGATAAATAGGTTCATTATAAGTCTAAACATCTTAATTATGTTAAAAAAAAGAATTGTGAGATGTTTTTACCAGAGAGCTAGGATGATAAATATCACAATACAAATTTGAAACAAGAAAAGGAACACATGAAGTACTTCAAAGTAATGACTATGACAATACAGTTATTAAGGGAGGCTCTAAAGAATAATATTCTATAGATTCCACTGATTCTGAACCATACATAGCAGGATTGAGCGAGATTATTCAGAGAGAGTTAAAAAAACAAAAAACATCACTAGTCTTGCAAAAGTGGTGATGGAGTAGGTATTATTCATTACTAAGTAGCAATATTATTTCTTTAAGTAGAAAGAGAAAAGAGTTGTAGACAGAACCACTAAGAGTTGTGAGTTAAAGATAGAATTTGTGTACATACAGTGGACACCAAACAACAGTTTAAAACATATAGGTATAGACCATCAGATGATGGCCATCTATAGTGGTGCAAATCATCCTTCATGATATTATAAAACAGTAAGCCATTAACTAGTTTTCTTACTATTTTTCAAATTAATATTGCACTCATATCTCACCGTGGAGAGATTGGCCTTACTGACAACCCCGTCTTAGGGAAGCCGTCAAACGTCAGTTAGCTAAGTACTAATAAAATATTTTGTAGAAATTGAGAAAATATTCTGTTATTACGGAATTACTTCTTCTTAAACTATGCAAATTACTTTATATCTACACACAGAAAACACACTCTCACGCATTTTCTCTCCACCAAATAAAGCATAACTTGAGCAATTTTTTCCACAAAGTTTATTTTATTTTATCATGTTTACAATAATTACTAAATGATTATATTAATTTGTGGTTAAAATTAAACTAACAGTACTAGTGATGTGCTTGAGCACAAATGGCGAGCGAGCCTAAAGACTATACTATTTTTATATGAATGATTTTGACTTCTAACACTGAAGCTACTGAAAATAAGGTCCAGTTTTTAAATTTAGCATACAGGGTAAAGGGATTTCAGTGCCATAGTAACAACTCTCTGCAACTGCTTGAATTGAAGGAAAAAAACAACAACAAAACAATACACGTTATTTAAAAGTTTTCTTTGTGATATTCTTTAGCTAAGTAGTGGTTGTAACAACACACAATGCTTTGACACAACTGGAGATGCACCTACACAGACTTACCTTCGCAGTAGTCTAGTGGACAATGTATTTTCAAGTAAATACTGTTGCGCACGGCTTATAACCATGACAAAGAGCGCATTGACTTACCACCGCCACTAACTCGAATAGAAATGGAAGTCCCTTAAGTTTTCAAGTTTTAACTGCACCCGCAAAAGAATTCAAAACGGTAAACACTTCAATTTCTAGGTGATACGGGTACTGATCGATAAACCAGAGGATTCTGTTTAGTGAAATTTGGGACGGGGTCGACCACATAACTAACACAAAAACGCGAGGGTCTAAGTACAAAATGACATACGTTCGTCCAAACATAATATATACAAACAAATAAACAAACATCCCCGATTTTCAATAGTGTTACCACTGTAAGTGTCTCGCTCGCTACGCTCGCTCGCCGACAAGAACAACTACACATAATGTCATAACGAATGTCATACAAACTGAATTTACCCCATGCCATAAGCATATAAAACACTATGAGACAAGAAATTCTGCTTTATTCCTGCTACTACAGCTGTCCAAAGGCAAGTAAATATTCCTTCATGTATGGTAGAGACAGGATTTATTAACAGAAACTGGTTGTGAGTAGTAGTATTATGTGGTAATGGATTTAGCTGCTGGAAAAACCACTTTGGAGTATCAACACTATTACAAGTTATGGTCACACTATCTCCAGTATTTACTTCCATCCATTCAGGAAATGTATGATGGTCAACTCTTTCTGTACAAGGAAAATGAATATTATAATGATGGCACAAGTGAAAAAAATGGTGGTACATAAGCTTAAAATAGTAAGAGTAAACATGACATCTTGATGTGAATGAGAAGTAGATTAACAATTTGACCCAATTACAGCACTTAAAAATCTTTTTTTTTTCATTAATATTTGCGTTTGATCTAACCAATTATTTTACCATAACTGATGTCATTTCCAATGTTCAGTGATTTAATTACGTTTTGTGTATACAAATAATTGACTCTCACAAAGAGGGAAGAGATTATTATTAAATACCACATGTTGATATAACTAGATTCTAGTTAATGTGCATTTTAACTGTTTAGCTAAGACTTTGTTTTATTTATTCCCATAAACTTACAATATTGAGTTTTGAAACTGAACCTTCCCTCAGCTCTAAAGTTTTTAAAGGGAATTGTATGGACCACTTCGAAGAGAGCTTTCGAATGGTACAAACCGGAAGCGTAACCACTTCCTTTCAAAAGTTATTAACGGTTTTTACCGCCCAACTCAACTTGGACTTACTATAATTAACTTAGAAATTGTTTTATGTATAAAGTTATAATAACCAACTTCTTTATAGACCCACCTGCAACAAAAAGTGTCGTTAGTTGTACATACGTACTCCCATCCTGTTTTAATACTAACACTGAGTATAGACCAGAATTAGCCATATTAATTGATACAATTTCCAAATCGTAACCTTCACTCCTGACGTTCGCTGTGTGTACGTAAAACCATCTAAATATTTTCACATCATGACAGAATGGACAAGGTATTCTCAAATTACTTCCAATTTCGGCTACAATTTCTTTTTTATTTTGGTTAAGAGATTGACCAATAGCTACAATTAATTATAGCTATAATAAAATAATAAAAAAGTTAAAAGGCCAAGACATACCACAAAAACTAACTAATAAAAGTAATAGTTGCACCATAGATACTGTCATTTTAAATGCCAATGTACTCCAGGTGTTTACTAATGTCAGCCGATTTTTCTAATGTAACGCAACGCGTGTTTAACTGGCGACTTTCCTGGCAGAATAAATCAAAGCATTTTTTAGTTATTGAATATGTGTAGGCGATCCAGTCTGGTAGTATTAGGTCACCAATCTGGGTGTCTGAGGGCAGGAAAAAACTGTAAATTGAGGCGGCTTCATTTGCGCTATACCAAGTTTATTGTTCTTTTTTAATCACACATAATACTTTATATTGGCTTAACCGCCTCATTAAAATTGAGTCATCTTAGTCCCAATCTATAAGTTACTATAGTGACGCCCAATCATATCGCAGTATTGATAATTAGTGGCATTCCTTTCTGATTGCACTAATGCCGCGAATTTAAAGTGTGCAGACAAGTCTATTCTAGGACATAGATCAAGACCAAAAACAACTGAACAGGAGGTGGGATGGTCTTCAACAATGCCTGAGCAGCATCAAGTTGGTCAAAGCTATTGTAAATAAAGACAATTTGTGCAGGTACTACTGTAGAAGTGAGTTTGATGAATTAGTGGTTTACTGACAGTGCTGGAATCATAATCAGATATACTGGAGCTGAAACTGGATTTGTTGGAGTTGAAAGGGAATTTATGGAATGATATGGGAGCTAAATTTACTTGTGGCATAACTGAGTTTGCTAAAATTGGTGAGATCAGGCTGTGCTGAAAGAGACATGTGCACAGTTACTACAAACTGTGGTGTGAGTAGAATTATTGTGCAATTAACAAGTGAGCCAGAAAAGTCCCTGGATCCATCTTCAGCTTCTACTCAACCTGAAAAATTTGCATTGAACATCATCAATCTCACCTATGTACAGTCTTCCACTTATTTCTTTCCTACCCATCGTGGTTAAATTGTAACAATTATCACCATCATGATAAGAATAATTTATAATAAAAATAATAATAATAATAATAACAACAAATAAAAATAATAATAATGATGATGATGAAGCTTGCCTAATATAATATACTTGGCTATTATTCAGATTGATTGCTACAGATCTCCTCATATTCTTCAGCATCTCTGCATTATTGTCTATGTGTTTGAAGTGGTTACATGACCTCTTCTTTCTTCACAAAGTTGTATAGGCATGAAACACTTCTTGAGAAAATATTTTTATAGTGAGCGTTTTTTACGTTATGTCATACATGCTTAATCAAGGCTCTACTGCATTAAGGATTAACTTTGTTTTTGGAAAATTAGAACGGAGGCAGTGGAGGCCACTTCCTTTTCTATATATTTTAACCTGGTTCTGAAGAATCGTTAATTCTTGACATAGACATACAATTTACAGTTATCATTACACAATTTATTTTTGCTTCTTGCAATTACATGAAAACTCTTACAAGAGGTATATATGAGTGATACATTCAGCACATTCTAGATGAAATAGCCACAACATTTTGACTAATAATATCCTCTAAGATATTGGTGCTCACTTGATGAATTTGGAGAGCTTGAAAGTTAATAGAGGGACAAAGTAAGTTGATTCTTTCTAAGCAGAGAAGAGGTAAATAAAATTGTTTGTTGTAGCCATAGTTTGGTTTGTTAGCTGAAGTTGCATGTTCCTGAGCTATACTAGCTAGAGTAAATATTTGGTTAGTAGTGACAGAAAGCCTAGGAAACAGCCAGCTGTAGGTCATTGTTATTCAATTTAGTGGTGATGTAGTGGACAGGAATAAATTGTCATCTATTGTAAAGAAGAAGAAGGATCATGGAAGAACACAAAAAAATTAACTGAACAAGTGCACACACGATAATAATCACCTAAAATGAGCTACTTTATTGTTCTTCTACCACTTCATGTTACAATTGTGAGCAAGTAAATCCGGGCATTGTCTTGTAATATATGATAGAGTGATTGTTTTCACTCGCAGTTGGTTGTATCAATCTTATAACCACACCTAGATATCATGTGCTTCAACTGTGGGACCATTTTGAACACAGACAAATTGCTACTGTATTGAAGAATTAGCTATCTGATAGATGATTTCTTTCTATGCATATCTACTGTATTGTCTTCAAAATTTACTAAAATGGCTAATACTTGGTAATGTAATGATTGTTTGCCTCCTTTCTTCTGTATTTCTAGTTACAACACTGTACCTGGAGTCATCTCAGTCCATCTAATTACTTTTACTTCTGCTGTCAGTTCCTGCATCATTATAATGTGGTAATATAATGATAACATTTCATATAGCTGATTAGTTTTTCTGCAACTTTCATAGACAAAGTAACGATTATTCTCAGTAAAGAGTCTCTGGTTATCCTCCAGGGAGTGAAGCGAGGGAGAAACTATTAGGAGTGGACAATGCAAAATCGGGTATACATTGGTGTACAATTGAGCATGGGGATTTTAGTCTATTACTAGTGATGTGCTTGAGTACAAATGGTGAGCGAGCCAAAAAACTACACTACTTACTGTTAATTTTAGCTTTTAGCACGCTAGCTACTAAAAGAAGGTCTTGTTTATATATTACGGGTATACTGTAAAAAGGGGAACAATGCCATAGTAACCATTCTCGCAACTTTTTGAATTGAAAATAAAACAACAAAAAACAAAACAAGTCATGTTATTTAAACATTTGTTTTGTTGTTAAGAAGTAACTCTATCTCACAATACTTTCACACAACTGGACATACCTACAAAAAACTTACATTCCTGGTTAGACTAATGGCCAATGAATTTTCAAGTAAATAATATTGCTTAGGACTTACAACTATGACAAATAGCACATTAACTTACCACTGTAAGGTTGTTAATAGGATGCAGCACTTTACTTTTTATAATAAAAATTTTCTACTAACAGAAATCAAATTATTGTCTAATCTGTGCAAGCCAATGGTTTCAATTGAATCCCAACAATGGAGGAAGAGAGGTGAATCTTATCAACATTGATAGCAGACAATGTCAACATTGATAGCAGAAAAGAAATATTTCAGGAGCATTGCTATTTATTTTCACTGGCACAGAGGGAGTGAATATAAAGCCTGAGAGTGAAATATCTAGCCATTTCAATCTGGCAAGTGTAATAAGTGGTTTATTCCATGCTAGATATCTTCACTGAAGTAGTTTGTTGGTAACTTGGTGTAAAGTAGGCCATAAAACTCTCTAGGGGTTCATACCATACTCCCTGCTGGTATTTTAGCAGCTGCTCTAACCTGGTTGGGTAGGCTCCACTAGAGGAAGGTAGAAAAAAGGTAAGCCTGGCCCAGGTTGCTATAACTACTACGGTAATGAGATTGCTATTAGTCATGAGATAACACTATGTGATAACATGAGTTATCTCATGGGTCACATACCTAAAGATAACATTGTGAAGATATCTAGCTTAGAACATAATTATATATGTGTGAATTAGATAAGAACCCAACATATTATTCAGTTAACCAGATAAAGGTTTTAAATGAGGTATCACTAATGATGACAGATGTATATAAAATAATGAAAAATTGTTTAAAGATTTTTAAGCTATAGTTAACTTCAATAATGGCCTGGCCAAATCCAAATTGCTTCCTCCCCCTCTGCCTATGACAATACACATGAAATCCTTATTGTAAATAATAAATTAACATAGCTAGTAGTAATGGCAACTATTTATTAATTTAGATCAGAAATTCTAATAAAGAACTATCATGCTGTGAAATTCAACATCATTGGATGCTACACCCATCAATCCAGCTTGTTGGTAATTAAAGTCAGTTTTCATAATGGCACCATTACCTATTACAGAGGCAGATTTAGGGACTGTAGTAGCTTTTGTGGGTAATGCCCCCTAGCATCACAATCACCTGAGCAAATAATATTTGTAGTTCTCTTTATGCCCATTCAAAATATATACCTGGTGAGTATTTTAGTCAGCTTAGCTTATTCTTTTATAAAGACAGAGTACCTTTTTCATTACTCAGCTATATTGATGATGCCTGATCAAAATAGTTAATACATTGCTTGTTCATTAGGTCTGAGATTATATTGCAATTGCTTATAGGTAGTGTTTAGTAGTCCTGAAGGTTCCACCTTTGCTACTTCTCCATGATTTTGCAAAAATCAAAATCTATATAATAATACGCTTCTGTGTCAGTAACGACGACGAAGGTGTGTAAACCTGAATAATTCATGAGCTTTGTATGGTTCGGTAAAGCATCGTTCATTTATTGTAGGTAAAGTATCGCCACAATCAGTACAATGTGCTGGTTACTTCTAAAAAGCGGGTGCAATTGACGAAGGAAAGCGGCGTAGGTTTCAAATAGGAAAGCAAAAGTACGGAAGAGAAGGTAAAAGGCGATTAATCGTAACTGAAAAGCACCCCTTAGCTCGCAGATTCCATTCGCTTTTCAGTTACGATTAATTGCCTTTTACCTTTACTTTTGCTTTCCTTTTTGAAGAGAAGGCAAAAAGGCGAGCGATTAATTATAACAAAAAGCGGGCGGAATCGACGAGTAAAAGCGGGGATTAGTTTTCAAAAGAAAGGCTACAGTACGGAATAAAAGACAAAAGTTTCTCAGGACAGAAATTCAGAAGCAGGAGAGACAGACAAAGTAAAAAAGGGCTCCATGACTCAAGAAAAAGAGCTGAAGTTAAGAGAGGTGGGTAGAAGAATAGCTCAGATAGTTCAGAAAAAAGAGAGTAGGAGAGGGAAACTTATGTAACTTTAACCAATGGTAGAGAATGATAACTGAGTAAGATAACTTGAGCTACTGCATTCTTACTTTGCACTACGTCAAGCGCCACTATGTGGAGGGGTACTTGCTAGTAATAAATAATATTAAATGCAACTTCATGAAAAGAGTCAAGGTGGTATGCCACTATAATGTTTTATAACACAAAAATTATATATTAATATAAGAGGTAGTGGTGCTTATTATTGGATTTAGCTTCATGTGTGACTGTGCCTTACCGTATTTTTTCTAATTACAGCACCAAAAAAAATAATTCTAATTTGGAAATGGTCGATTATTAGAGCAAAAAATATATTGTTGGACTCGATCGGTTCTTAAAATAGGGCGGAGCTTAGGAATTAGGACGAAGTCGGACACGTTTGAGACTAAACCATACAAGTGCATAATGGCGTATTACGGTGGAGAAGCTTTTGAGTACTCTATAGACAGTGCCATACGAGGCTACCACGTTTATAAGAATATTTGGATTCCAGAGATAGGCGAAGGTCTGCAGTTATCACAAGAAAATGGAAATGAGGTAGACCAATTTGCTGTTGCTACATACAAGGAAGAAGCTGTTGTGGGACATGTTCCTAGGGAAATATCCAGGATATGCTGGTATTTTCTTGAACATGATGGTGAAATATGGTGTGAGGTGAATGGTAACAAACGAAGATCCCCTTTAGCTCAGGGTGGGCTAGAAATCCCATGCAAATTAACATTTATTGGAAGCCAAAGCTAATCAAGAAATTAAAACAATTGCTGAAATAATGTCACCGATTTAGCTAAATAAACCAGTTTACATCAACAATATTTCATTCTTCTATTTCATTAGATAATTATACAATATATTTAAATATGCATTGATATGAGGAATAATAATGAATATTAGTGATTTAAATGTTTGCTTTTAAAATTGCGTTAATTATCAGCTTGACTCTGTGCTATACATTTTGAATTTATATCACTGATATCTGAATGATCAAGTTCTGAATAATCAGAGACAATATCTTGTAATTGATCACCTTCCAATTCTTCACTGCTTGCCTCTGAATGGCAAATTGGGTCATCAGTTGGCTCGACATAGCCCATATGATCTGGACCAAACACATCCTTCATTAGGAGTTCAATGTCAACTTGCAGAGCATCACTTCTAGTGCAGTCAGGCTTCTTCAGAATCCCTGTGACTTGGAATGACTTCACAACACAGTGGTGGCTGAAGCATTTTTTCATTGGTCGGGCAAATTCATACCTTCTATTTTCATAGCTCATTTTGTATTAAAGGAACAATGTTATTAAAATTTGAATTTGAAATAATAAAAGAAAATTAATGATTAGCTCAAGTTAAAATGATCCAAAAATTCTTCCTGCGCTCACTTCCACTAATAAATTCATGTTTCCAACTTAACTGACTTCTCTGGACAGGCCACAGGATGCCATACCAGTTCAGGTCGAATTCAACTGGTAAGTATCGTTATATAGTTTTGTACCCAGTTCTATTCTATAAATATCACTGCGCATGCACATGAAATATAAAGAGCTACAAGAGCCGACGTAGAGCGGTTAAGTAAATAGTCTCGCTGGCGAGACTGAAATAGTCACGCAGTTATGAAAAAGCGGTTATGATAAAATTGGTCAGGCACTTATGAAAAATATTGGTCCGGCACTTGCCGGGTCTGCCGGGCCAGTTCCGCCGCCACTGCAACACCTTGTGAATTCGATTCCACGATGTCAGTAGCATTTGCAATCCATTCCATAAGTGTGCTTTTAGATGCAGGAGTTATTTTTGCTGCACCAATTTCAGCTTCACTGACCATTCGCTCACACCACTGTCGTCTAATGTATGATTTGAATGGTTTATTGAGGCTAACATCCAAAGGCTGTAAAACTGATGTACAGCCTCCAGGAATAATGAGCAACTTGGTTCCAATTCTTGCAAATTCCTCTCTAACTGCTTCAGTTAAATGGGCCGAGAATGTGACCAAGCAAAGAAGTGCTCTATTTTTTCCTACATAAGGTATCCAAACCTTAGTGATCCACTCAAACATTAACTTCTCATCCATCCATGCTTTTGGCTGAACTGTGCACACAACATCCTTTGGAATTGTCACTTTTTTTATACTCCTTGTAGTTTTTCCTTTGAAAATAATGAATGAGGGCAGCATCTTGCCAGAAGCAGCACAGCATAAGGTAACTGTAACTCAATTTTTTCAGAAGCAGTGGTGCGAATTTTAATACTTTTTCGACCTTTCTTAGACACAACTTTTCCTGGCAAGAGATCAAGATAAACAGGTGTCTCATCCATATTACAAATAAATTGAAGAGGAAAATCACTGTTGTCAAAAATAGCAGAGACTTCTGCATGAAAAGTTTTTATCTTATCCTCCAGATCCTGTGGAAGATTCTGACTGATGTGAGTTCTGCATCGCAATACTAAATTATTCCTTTTCATAAATTTCCGCACCCACCCATCAGATGCTTTAAAACATTTGTTCACTGGGCTTACTAGTGAACTGGCTTTACACCTAACAATTCTTGTTGATACTGGCGCACATTCACTTTCACGCTTTTCATAGATCCAAGCTACAAGCTTATTTTCTAACTCTGATGGGTAACTTAACTTTCGACCTTGACCACGCCTGTGATGTCGTTTGTTAGGGTTTTTAAGGGCAGTGACACGCTCTTTTTTCCACCTAATGACATTACTATGGCTAACTTTAAAATGCCTAGCAGTCTTACGAATACCATGGTACCTTGAATAATCAGCAACTTTTTTTTTCTGGCCAGCAGAATACATTTTTCTCAGTTGTTTTTTTTTTCACCTCTTCAATCTTGTCTTCTTCACTGCTGCTGGAATAATCAACCAACCTACTAGCAGAATCATGAGGCCCCTTGTTAACTTTTCTTGGTCTTCCAACTGGTCTTTTTACTTCTTCACCAATATTCAGTACAATTGGAGTGGATAGTGTACTGCTGGATACTTCATTTTTTGCTCCTTTCCTACAAAATGGTATCAAAGAAAGTTGCCTGAGTCAAGTGGTGGTAGAAGCCATACCAGTACCACAATGCATGACTGTGATATCCAATGTCCACGTGGCCGTTCTATTTAGCTAAGCACCACAAAAATTAATTAAAAAATTGGATTGGTGTTTAATTAGGACCAAGAAAAAAATGTTGTTACCAGATGGTTCTATTATTAGAGCGGTGCTGTAATTGGAATGAATACGGTACTTCTTTCTCACTCATTCCATCTACTAATTTTCACAGAGAGATTTTATAAGTGAACCAAAGACAAGACACTGATCACAAGCCAATACATTGAAAGCAGACAAAGCCTAAACATACAAGATTCATGTATCAATTATAGTTCATGTTGCTTTGTACTCTAATCAATTGTTTTACATGTTGATGAATTAATAATGATGCCATTGCATACTCATAATTGAACTTGTTTGAGCTAAACTAATTCTGTCCTTTAAATGCTTTTATATAACTTATAATTAGAATTTGTTGTATTTCACAGTATTATAGTCAAAATATAAGAACTGCTCAATTTGGTTGTACTATAAGTTTAAACACAGTATTTACATAAAAAAAACACTATAATATCGAGAATGATCAATCTTAACTATAATAATAATGAAGAACAATCTATATTAAAAATTTGGTTAACTTCATGTATTATATTGAATAGAATTACAAGTTCACTTACAAAAACTATTGTCATTGCTGATCAACTAATCTTGATCGTTTTTCTACGGGTTCATCATCCATTGTGCCATCAGTATCATTATCATCTGCAAATGTAAATATCAACTTCAATTTGGTTGTGCATAATATAAACCAAATAATAGAAACAAATTCGGTTTAACTGGCAATCTATTTGATACAATAATGATGTACATCAATACAGTACATGATCACAACATTACCCACATTAAATTCATATACTTGATGGTTGAGGGAATTGTTTTTGGGCCCAATTATTCTTGATACACACATATACTTAACTGTCATGATGGAAAATTATTGTCCCATTGCACCCTGTGATTATATAAGTTTAGTACATTAATACAACATACTTATTGTATCTTTTCCAATATTCCATGGTTTTCTTTTTCTTTTAAGAATATTATCAGCACTGTATTCCTCAGCTTGATTTTCTGAATCTATGAGTCACAAGTATTACACCATTTTTGTAATTATGTACTTACTATCTATATTTCTATCACTGGAAAAGATGAACAAGATAAGTAATGAGACATAGTGTCAAACAACCTAACTTTAGACACAAGTGTATTACCTTCATTTTTGGGTGAATTGCTATAAAATTAGTGTAATCAATCTTAAGTTTCATATTATGGCACCATCCCCACTAGCTAATATCTCATCATAACTTCCTTGTATGGGGGTGAGGGGGTAATTTGGAAGTGAACAGGATAATAAGTTTCTGAGAGTGCAACTAATACTATTCAGGTGACAAGGTACCCAGATGGAAACACATTAGCTAAACGGGGAGTCATATCTGATTTGTGATTTTTTCAAATACTTGGTTTAAAACTCCCGTACCCTTCCACACTGGTACATCTCTATTAGATCAGCATTTACCACTTGACCATGTCATTGTCCTAAACTTCAGTATTATATTAGAGTACTCTTAGCACTGTTAGAAAGCTGCAAATACCAAAATATTACAGACAATTTACTTTTAGGAGCATAATATTCAAAGATAAATACATTATCTCAAACTTATCAGAAATAATTGTTTTGAGGTCAAATAAACTGCAATATGCAGAAGAAATTCTATAACACTGAGCGGGAAATTAGTGAGCCACGTAGATATTATACTGTCAATTGAAAGTGTATCAACAAGTATTAAAAAAAAGTTAAAAAACTTTGCATAAAAAAGCATCAAGTTGCATTAGTATGCCTGAGCATGTAAATGATTCAAACTCATCAGGACTGCCTCTATTGCAGAAAAAATTGCATCATTGTACTCTAGGTAAACTCACATATAGATGGCATAAAAATCTACTTGTGTGGAGGTAGAAAGCTTAGAAGAAAGATTTTAAGATGACTTTTTAGAAACGTGTGAAGCCAGAAAAGATTTGTAATCTGAGAAAATCTGAACGTTGTATATCTTATGGCAAAAGTCTACACTTAAAAAAAATCTGCTACAAATGTTAATAATAAATATCACTGTATTTAAGTCTGAGCAGATAGTCAGACAAGGGGTGAATGACAATTAATGAAATTTTTTCGCAAACAGAAAGCTTAAAAAACATGTGTGGCACTTTAATTCTATCTCAGTCTGACGATACATGAAGCCAGATACACAAATAATTTTGCTATGTCTTACTATAATCTGACATGCCTCAAACTATTTCGTATAATGCTGAATAATGCCTCATTGAAAAATGCCAAATCCATCATAAAAACAAATAGAAGTAGTACAAGTGCCAACTCTGACCTCTGGCTGCAACTTCACAACCAAGATAAAATTTATAATATTGACCTATGTCATATTTACAACTGCTACTATGATTTAATAGCATAAAAATTTAATTATTATTTAAAAAAAAGTAATGCCAGAAATAATTCTCTTCCACATCACCCTTTATTAGATTAGTTGTATATTGAACATGTAGGTTCAATTTAAGCATTTCTCAATTATATCTAATAATTTAGCTAATGCCTCACATGAAACTGTGACAAGGGCTCTTGTTTTGTGATTTAAATTTATACATTCATAATATCCACTGTTCTCTATACTGGCCAAATATATAGTAAGAAAACTTCCCGTATTGGGAAGTAGTTGACCATGATTAAAAGTCCACATAGGTTCATTTAATAAGCATTTTAGTGACGCTCAAACCGCATAAGCACTATAATTTTAGCAGCAAGAAAAAGTACAAACTAAACGAAAATGAGACAGCAAGCCAACTGGAGGCTCTACACCCTGACTCGTTTATAGAGAGGCTAGGGCTAGGGCCCTAAAATGACAAACAGTCTCTTTGTGAGTGGAGTTGAGAGTATGAGTGTGTGAGGTAGTAATTGGCGAGCGAGCGTAGCGAGCGAGACAGTATTAGGGGTGGATAATGCAAAATCGGGTATATGTTATATGTATATATGTATGTGGGATGGTACGTATGCCCTTTAAACGCTCGCGCGGGGATCTCTTTTCTCCTAAAAACACGGCTTTTTAGGCTTGACCCCAGTTTATTCTGAAACTACAGCATTAAGCAAGCCTTACTTTATACTTAAGCTCCAAAGTGTGAGAAAATTCCTGCGAAAATACTTGCTTTTCAAGAAACAAAAAGTTGATTCGACCGGTTACTATGGCATTGAAGACCCTTTTCCAGACTCAATTTCAAAACTTCGCCGTTTTATGGGGGGGGATACGGAGTGCCGGTTGTTGGTTGTCAAGAGCCGTTGGTAGTCAGAATGCCGTTGTATTAATGCTAAGGAAGCTACTACTTCTCGAGGGAAGCTGAGGTAAGTACGCAATTCCATATTTGTTAGCTAAATATGCAAAATTAACTCCGGCCTTTCTTTTTTGTAGCTAAGAGCTTGTCAACAGTGACTGGTAAATTCAAATAGTCAGATTGGCTCAAATTTGGTACTACAAAAGTTACCACTGCTCAAGAAAATGAGGTAAGAAAGTAATTTTGTATTTGTGTGCTAAAATTGATTGTCTTTTGTTTTGTAGGTGAGAGCTTGTCAAGAATTCAAGGTAATTCAGATGGTCAAAGTAACTTCAATTTGACAGAAGTTATCAATACTCAGGAAATTGAGGTAAGTAGTAATTCCATATTTGTTGGCTAAAATTACAAATAATAACACTGGTTTATTTTTTATCGTAGCTGAGAGCTTGTTCAAGAGTTACTGGTGATTGAGATTATCAGAATGGTTGATGTTTGGTACTACAAAAGTTACCATTAATCAGGTAAGAGAGTGATTTTGTATTTGTTTGCTGAAATCAAATGTCATAACTGCTATTATAGTGTTTTCATGAAGTAAGCTAAAAATAGTAACATTTTATGTTACCTAACTATCAGACTCGCTCGCCATTTGTGCTCAAGCACACCACTAGTTGGCGAGCGAGCGTAGCGAGCGAGACAGTATTAGGGGTGGATAATGCAAAATCGGGTATATGTTATATATATATATATATGTATGTATGTATGGATGGTACGTATGCTCTTTAAACGCGCGCGCGGGGAACGTTTTTCTCCTAAAAACACGGCTATTTAGGCTTGACTCCAGTTTATTCTGAAACTACAGCATTAAGCAAACCTTACTTTATACTTAAGCTCCAAAGTATGAGAAAATTCCTGCTAAAACGCTTGTTTTCAAGACACAAAAAGTTGATTCGACAGGTTACTATGGCATTGAAGACCCTTTTCCAGACTTAATTTCAAAACTTCGCCGTTTTATGGGGGATACGAGAGTGCCGGTTGTTGGTTGTCAAGAGCCGTTGGTAGTCAGAATGCCGTAGTATTAATGCTATGGAAGCTACTATTTCTCGAGGAAAGCTGAGATAAGTACGCAATTCCATATTTGTTAGCTAAATATGCAAAATTAACTCTGGCCTTTCTTTTTTGTAGCTAAGAGCTAGTCAACAGTGACTGGTAAATTCAAATAGTCAGATTGGCTCAAATTTCAAAAGTTACCACTGCTCAAGAAAATGAGGTAAGAAAGTAATTTTGTATTTGTGTGCAAAAATTGATTGTCTTTTGTTTTTGTAGGTGAGAGCTTGTTGTCAAGAATTCAAGGTAATTCAGATGGTCAAAGTAACTTCAATTTGATACTACAGAAGTTATCAATACTCAAGAATGATGTAAGTAGTAATTCCATATTTGTTGACTAAAATTACAAATAATAACACTGGTTTATTTTTTATCATAGCTGAGAGCTTGTTCAAGAGTTACTGGTGATTGAGATTATCAGAATGGTTGATGTTTGATACTACAAAAGTTACCATTAATAAGGTAAGAGAGTGATTTTGTATTTGTTTGCTGAAATCAAATGTCATAACTGCTATTATAGTGTTTGCATGAAGTAAGCTAAAACATAGTAACATTTTATGTTACCTAACTATCAGGCTCGCTCGCCATTTGTGCTCAAGAACACCACTAGTTGGCGAGCGAGCGTAGCGAGCGAGACAGTATTAGGGGTGGATAATGCAAAATCGGGTATATGTTATATATATGTATGTATGTATGGATGGTACGTATGCCCTTTTAACGCGCGCGCGGGAAACTTTTTCCTCCAAAAAACACGGCTTTTTAGGCTTGACCCCAGTTTATTCTGAAACTACAGCATTAAGCAAGCCTTATATTATACTTAAGCTCCAAAGTGTGAGAAAATTCCTGCGAAAATGCTTGATTTTCAAGAAACAAAAAGTTGATTCGCCTGGTTACTATGGCATTGAAGACCCTTTTCCAGACTTAATTTCAAAACTTCGCTGTTTTATGGGGGGATACGGAGTGCCGGTTGTTGGTTGTCAAGAGCCGTTGGTAGTCAGAATACCGTAGTATTAATGCTAAGGAAGCTACTACTTCTCGAGGGAAGCTGAGGTAAGTACGTAATTCCATATTTGTTAGCTAAATATGCAAAATTAACTCTGGCCTTTCATTTTTGTACCTAAGAGCTTGTCAACAGTGACTGGTAAATTCAAATACTCAGATTGGCTCAAATTTGGTACTACAAAAGTTACCACTGCTCAAGAAAATGAGGTAAGAAAGTAATTTTGTATTTGTGTGCTATAATTGATTGTCTTTTGTTTTTGTAGGTGAGAGCTTGTTGTCAAGAATTCAAGGTAATTCAGATGGTCAAAGTAACTTAAATTTGATACTACAGAAGTTATCAATACTCAAGAATGGTGTAAGTAGTATATCCATATTTGTTGGCTAAAATTACAAATAATAACACTTTAATCGTAGCTGAGAGCTTGTTCAAGAGTTACTGGTGATTGAGATTATCAGAATGGTTGATGTTTGATACTACAAAAGTTACCATTAACCCTTTCGTTCCGGATCCCGCTTTAAAGCGGGTTAAGACCGATTGACTTCTCCGAATTTTTAAAAATAGTTACTTTATAGCTAGAACCTTCAGATTGCATACACAGGTGCCCAATGCATTGGAGAAGCATCTAAAATAGCTTTCAGCCAGGACTGCTTCGACAGTACCTCACAGCAGTTACGTTTATTTCTTCCTCGGCAAAAAAAAACAACATCGGTTCTCCGTCGAATTTTTTAAAAAGTTACCTTCTTCACAGCAGCTTCATTTATGGATCCAGTCATCTCCAGAGCTTTGTAGAAGCAGCAAAAAATTGCTTGAGCTCAGTAGCCTTCCATAACACATTGAAACAACCGCTTCTTTGCCGACCAAGACTTTGCGGTTTGACTTACTGTCTTCTCCATTTTTTATAAAATCGCCAGTTCAACTGGGGACCTCCCTATTACGTACAGTCTTAGGTAATGCTTATTACATCATAGGAAAAAAGTGAGCGTGTCGTGTGACCTCGGTAACTATGCAAAAAAAAATTTTTTTCAAAGTCATTTTTTGGAAGATGGCGTCTAGAAGTTACAATGCGGTGCAAGTTTTAGACTTGCTTGATGTTGACTCTAGCGACTCAGGATCAAGCGGAGAGAAGGGAGACGACATCTAGGGCTATAGGAGGCCCTGTATCAGGGTTGGTGGACCAGACCCCGTCAACTCTGATACTGAAAATGGGAGTCAAGAAGATGATCGAGGTAAGCTTGTCTTTCTCTTGTCTTTCTCTTGAAAAATAGCAAGCTTCTGTTGTGGAAAGGACTTATTTATAGCTATATTGAGATAGAGTAAGCTGTTTAGCTATAATATTATATATATTTCATTGAGTTTTGAGATTTGAAAGTGGCTTGTGGTTTTTTGAACAAATTCAAATTTTCAAAAAAATTAAAAAAAGTTTTAACCACATATACTACTAGGACCAGATGTGAATGCAGTCACCGACCCAGATTACGCAGATGAGGGGACAGGAGCAGAGTCTTCCAGTGATGAAGGAGAGGATACCGGACCTGAGTCTTCCAATGATGAAACACGAATAGGCAGCAGGTTCCAGTGATGAAGAAGAGGAAGTGGCTCCTCCTGCTCCAAGTTCTGGACGTCCTCGCGGTCGGAGAAGGCGGGAATTGAAGAACAAGAGTCGGGTGGATGAGGTAGGGGGAGAGTGGAAGAAAGATGACAACACACCCATTGAAAAAACACACACCATTGATATTCCATAATCTTTTGTGTGAAGGACCACAGACTTTGATATTTGTGGCTGCTCCCCCCCCCCCCCCCCTGAACATCCCAAAAGTTGTAATATGTATTGTTATTGTCGTTGTCGTTGTCTGTGTTTTTGTGGTGTTGTAGTGGAGCTTCACACTCGATGTATATGTGTGTGCGTGGAGTTGAAATGTTATTCTGGCGCTTCCAGATCTAACCGGGGAGGGAACGAACTTGGGGGGGGGGAGGGGGGTCTTTTCCAATCGGGGCTACTATGCCCATGTAAGTTGAATTTCATGTATGTGTGTGTGTGTACACCAGTCAATTTATATTATACATTTATTTTTATGATCTGTATTCACCTGTATCTTCTTTTTTCTAGTGTGTGTGTGTGTGTATGTGTGTGTGTGCGTTTGTGCGTTTGTGGAATGAGAGAGAGCAACCGTGGACAAATAGTATGTGGCACTTCCGTATATAACCTGGGAGGGAACTCTGGATCTTTTTGGATCGTGACTACTATGCCCATGTAAGTTGAATTTCATGTGTGTGTGTGTGTACACCAGTCAATTTATGTATAATAAATTATACATTTATTTTTATGATCTGTATTCACCTGTAGCTTCTTTTTTCTTGTGTGTGTGTGTGTGTGTGTATGTGTGTGCGTGCATGCGTGCATTTGTGGAAAGAGAGAGAGAGCAACCATGAACAAACAGTATGTGGCACTTCCGGATCCAACCTGAGAGAGAACGAACTCGGTGGTCTTTTTCGGTGGCGGGTAAGTGGAATTTGAATTGAGTTGTGGAAAGGACTTATTTATAGCTATATTGAGATAGAGTAAGCTGTTTAGCTATAATATATATATTTCATTGAGTTTTGAGATTTGAAAGTGGCTTGTGGTTTTTTGAACAAATTCAAATTTTCAAAAAAAAAAAGTTTTTACCACATATACTACTAGGACCAGATGTGAATGCAGTCAACGACCCCGATTACACAGATGAGGCGACAGGAGCAGAGTCTTTCAGTCATGAAGGAGAGGACACCGGACCTGAGTCTTCAATGATGAAACACGAATAGGCAGCAGGTTCCAGTGATGAAGAAGAGAAAGTGGCTCCTCCTGCTCCTCAGTAATGACGGGGGAGGGGGGGTTATGGTACAAGAATGTCAGTGAAAAGTAATGACGGGGGGGAGGGGGGGGGCAATTCAGCGAGGCCAGCTGTTATGTTACAAATATCATTGTTGTCTTGTTTTTTTTTGGTATTGTATGGAGGTTCCGGATCCTATGGGAGGGATCGTTCAGTCTGTGCCACCATCCATGCCGGGTAAGTTGAATTCCACGTGTGTGCTTGTACTGCTTTTCATTTTCAAATTACACTTTCTCAATACAACGATTGTTTCGCTCATGTACAGTGTGGAGTATACATACCAGGGTTCATACAGTGGGAGGCTAGCGCTGGGTTCCCCCCTAGAATTTTGGGAGTTGAATAGAAATGAACATTTAGGAAGCATTTATTTTCAGTCTGATATTGTATCCCATTATGTTCCTATCATAACTGAGTCATTTAGTGCATAGGACCGAACACTGATCATCAGTGTGAAGTATAGACTCGTATGCAAAGATGTGCATCAAAGTAGTGTAGGTTCCAAAAAATGGGTGTGGCGAAGTACACTCGGAGCCCCACCCCAAACAAAAATCCTGTATGAAACCGCATACAATACATCATAAAGTTGCAATTATATAGGATCATGAATAATTTGTTGTTTGTATTACAAATATATTTGTTGTTTGTGTTTTTGTGTATATGAAATTGTTTTGTAGTGGAGCTCGACGTCCGATGGCATACGTTCCTTGTGGACACTCATAGATGTCTCCTACATGATCACAATCAGCACCACACACAACAAACAACATATTTTATTGTTGAACTAATATAATATTGGTATATAATGCATCAAACAATATTATTTCTATTTTATTTTATTTTTTTATTGATGGGAAAAGTGAATTTTTTGGGAAAAAAAATTTTTTTTTTTTGAAGTATTAGTAGATGGCTTAAATATTATTCAATTTTCTCAATCAAAAAATGAGGGGAATCCCAAACTCTTGGTCTATTTAGTGATATATGGTTGCTATGGGGTTTTCCCAGCCAGCATCGAGTTACAAAAATAAAACGGCAATGCTCTATTCCGCGGTAGAAAATTAGATTTTTCCGCGCGCGTCAAAAACAATTCAGGAACGAGAGGGTTAATCAGGTAAGAGAGTGATTTTGTATTTGTTTGCTGAAATCAAATGTCATAACTGCTATTATAGTGTTTTCATGAAGTAAGCTAAAAATAGTAACATTTTATGTTACCTAACTATCAGACTCGCTCGCCATTTGTGCTCAAGCACACCACTAGTTTATTTATTTATTTGTATATATGTATGGACGTATGTATGTCATTTTGTACTTTGACCCTCGCATTTTTGTGTTAGTTATGTGGTCGACCCCGTCCCAAATTGCACTAAACAGAATCCTCTGGTTTAGCGATCAGTGCCCGTATCACCCTAGAAATTGAATTGTTTACCGTTTTGAATTCTTTTGCGGGTGAAGTTCAAACTTGAAAACGTAAGGGACTTCAATTTCTATTAGAGTTAGTGGCGGTGGTAAGTCAATGCGCTCTTTGTCATGGTTATAAGCCGTGCGCAACAGTATTTACTTGAAAATACATTGTCCACTAGACTACTGCGAAGGTAAGTCTGTGTAGGTGCATGTCCAGTTGTGTCAAAGCATTGTGTGTTACAACCACTACTTAGCTAAAGAATATCACAAAGCAAACTTTTAAATAACGTGTATTGTTTTGTTGTTGTTGTTTTTTCCTTCCAAGCAGTTGCAGAGAGTTGTTACTATGGCACTGAAATCCCTTTACCCTGTATGCGAAATTAAAAAACTGGACCTTATTTTCAGTGTTAGAAGTCAAAATCATTCATATAAAAATAGAATGTCTGTATGCTCGCTCGCCATTTGTGCTCAAGCACATCACTAGTAATTAGTATGAATTAGTGTTAATAATGTACAAGTAGGAATAAGGCATGGGGTGAAACCATAAAGGTGAGGCATGAATAAGAAATATTAATTAAGCAAAAAGGGGAAATCAATGTATTTCAAAATGTTCACTCATCCTGTCCAGGATGCACCTGGACAGCTTATGCTTTATAAATAAATTGCACATTACTTAAAACGTATTTGCCATTTTGATTCTAAAATGTACTTCACTTAGAAAATATCAGTACTATTTTATACCTACACACCACAAGCACAATCTCTCACACATTCAGTTTATCTTTACAAACTAATCAACTTCATCAATTATTTTTTCAAACATAGGTCTTTCACTTACAATGTCATTCTATGGTTTGTTACATGATGTTTCAATGATATTGCGGATACACTACCCTAGAAAAACAAACATGCCATGTGTAGTTGCTATAGAGTATGGACACACTATAAAGCTGTCTACATTTTTTTATAATCTTTATTATTTCAGCTAGTGGTGCAAATAATAATAAGGCATACCATAAATATATAAAGAACTGTGGGCCAAAAAGTTTCGTGTCATTCCTTCTATTACAGCTGTCCAATAGCAAGTATAGGTTCCTTCATGTATTATTGAAACAGGTTCTATTGACAGAAACTGATTAAATGTAGTGATATTGGGTGGTAATGGATTTACGTGCTGGAAAAACCACCGTGTGTCAGTCAAACCATTGCAAATCATTGTCAAATTATCTCCAGTATTCATTTCTTTAAACTGGGGGTATATCCAATTGGTCAGTCTTTCTGCACTTTAGAACATGTTTGTTTAAGTTTACAATATAATGTAATATTATTTAATTAATATGGCATACAAACTGAAACAAAAAAAAATAACTAGGAGAGTCAGGAAGTTGTTAAATGTAGTTCAATTAGTGTGGGTGTAAATTGTTAAATATTTTAGGGGCACTTGAATTGTTCAGATCAGTAGGCAGAGCTGGTGATGTATTGCCATATAGAAATGTTGCTTATAAAACTCTGCTGGGATATGCTGCTGGTCTTGAATTTAATGATACTGATGATAATTCTTGTTCACCTTTAAGACTGTCAAAAATCTAAGGTACCATTGTTATTATATAATGAACCTTAGGCACGGCAACAACTGTATCAGCTGCTAAGCAAAACTTCTGATAGTTTCCAACTGCAGATCTTTTAAAGAGGCTAGTCAAGCTGCTGCTCATGATTAATAATGGTATCATCTAAAGGAAGAGCTTTGACACTGCTGCTAGAGAATTGTGCATAGAAATACAACATACACACAAAATTTGGAGCAGTCTTATGTCACAGGATATCACATCACTTATTGTTTTTGGTCTCCCCAATTAGCAAGGGGAACTGAACAAACTGCTCAATGTCAGTCTACCAGACCCTTTAACGCATAGGAAATGATCTGGCTATGTGAGACTACCCTTTCCTCATTCTGCACTGTACTTATATAAATCCAAGAACATCAGGTATATTAGAAAGAGTTAATTTAATTCTTGCATGGAATGTAGCTTGCTCTACTACTTGTTCGTGTAATTGTGGCTAATAGCTAATGTAAAAAATATTAAACTCAGGGTATTCCTGCATAGCGACTGGTAAAGGATCTGGCCATGCCAGACTAAGGAAGAGGTGTGGGGGGAGGGGGTGGAATGAATAGGATTACATGCCAAACCCCCCTCCTCCCACCTAAATTTTTAATGATATTGAGTACCTCATTTCGAATTGAATTAATTAATTGTTTGGAAATTAGTTCTTGTAAATTTACATCATCAAAATAATTATTAGGATGTTGTAATCTATATATCAGAATCAGTAATAACATAGCTGTTCAGACATTGTTATTATGTCAAAATTGGGTGCTACAATAATTGCTATTTTTCCATCTGCTATTAATGTTCTTTACATCTGCCTCTCCACCTCAGATGTTTGCCTAATGCTGATCAAGAGTTTATGGTTGTTCAATTATATTATTGAAACACTAGTGACTATTAGGCAACATCACTACAAGTGATGCTGCAGCAATGTAGTCAGCTTATGTTTTTTGCTTAGCACGAAAATTGCTTTGCTCAGTTATCAATCTTGTGGCTTATCTGAAATATTTAAAAGGTAGTGCTAGGCACTCAAATGGAGAAATAATATTGCAATGTATTTTTATAAATATTTTGCTAAACTGTGTTAAACCTATGGGTGGACATCTTAATTAGCATTGAAATGAACAAAGGAAGGAGCTATGGTAAGCATAAAAAAAGTGAAGATTAAAATTGTTAAAAAAAACATTATTCTTATCTATATTATTTTAGAAGTCATTTAACAAGTATATCTTATATAGCAGGGTGGGGAGTGGGAAAACATCTCTATAGCAAAAACTGTTGCAAATTATTAATAAGTTTTTTATTACTTTACTTAATTTATATATTTCTCATTATTTTATTTACTAGATTTTTTAATTTAATCAATTGTGAATTTCAACACCGTAAGCAGTAGAACAATGATCATCCACTTTTTCCAGCAACACTACAACTACCTCACTTACTCAACCTCTAACAATATTATTTCCCTCATCAAATTATTGAAATATCCTAGTGTTATTCCAAGCCGAAAAGCAATCACAACAACAACTTGGTTTAAATTTGTGCCTATTTACTTATAGGGAGTCCCTACAAAATATTGAACCAGATAAAAATGAGACGACAAGAACTTAAATGAAAGAATGGGGAATGAAAGCACATGGGCTGGAAGAGGAGCAGGTGAAGAAGAAGGAACAACAAGAGGAGAATAACTACAGAGAGTACATGAGAAGTTCAGAAAAGAAAACAAAGCAGCAACTAGAGAAAAACCAATGTTAATATAATAGAAAACTGTTACATTGCAAAACAATCTATACAACTAGTGGTGTGCTTCAATACAAAGTAAGACCTCCCTAATTCAGTTACATAAAACTATAGTATTCTTACATAATTTATTTTAATTGAGTATAACTGTGTTGCAGTAATATCCATATACAGATTCTTGTTAAGTATTTTGATGTAATATTGGGGTGGGGAATTCATGCGTTATAACTGGTATAAAATAGTTAAACCAAGGCAATACTTAAAATTATCCTTCTAAATTCCCTCCCACTCCAGCTGCTATTGGTAACCAGACACATATGAAACTATAGCAGCCACTTGGAACAGTACAACTTCACTCAATTCGAAGTGTTTTATTACAGGCAAAAAAGCAGGATGAAATTTAAAAAAAAATTTGAAAATTTTGTTTTTCAATTTCAACAATAATCAACAATTATTCTTTCACCTCTGTCAAAAGTTTAATCATGAATTCAGTCAGCAAATTGTCTAACCAGCTTCTTATACTAAATTCAGCAATCAAATGTTAACAGAATGTAAATGTTTTGTTCCAAATTTTCTGGAATTAATGGCTATTTTAACTTTTTTTAAAGCACTGTAATTATTCAGATTGTGAATGGCCTTAAACAGTACATGATTTTAGGAGAGGAGCCAAATAGGGAATTGAGGGGATATTTCCATAAGCTAATTTAACCCTCTCGTTCCTGAATTGTTTGGACGCGCACGGAAAAATCTAATTTTCTACCGCGGAATAGAGCATTGCCGTTTTATTTTTTTAACTCGATGCTGGCTGGGAAAACCCCATAGCAACCATATATCACTAAATAGACCAAGAGTTTGGGATTCCCCTCATTTTTGATTGAGAAAATTGAATAATATTTAAGCCATCTACTAATATTTCAAAAAAAAAAATTTTTTCCCCCCAAAAAATCCACTTTTCCCATCAATAAAAAAATAAAATAAAATAGAAATAATATTGTTTGATGCATTATATACCAATATTATATTAGTTCAACAATAAAATATGTTGTTTGTTGTGTGTGGTGCTGATTGTGATCATGTAGGAGACATCTATGAGTGTCCACAAGGAACGTATGCCATCGGACGTCGAGCTCTACTACAAAACAATTTCATATACACAAAAACACAAACAACAAAGATATTTGTAATACAAACAACAAATTATTCATGATCCTATATAATTGCAACTTATGATGTATTGTATGCGGCTTCATACAGGATTTTTGTTTGGGGTGGGGCTCCGAGTGTACTTCGCCACACCCATTTTTTGGAACCTACACTACTTTGATGCAAATCTTTGCATACGAGTCTATACTTCACACTGATGATCAGTGTTCGGTCCTATGCACTAAATGGCCTAGTTATGATTGGAACATAATGGGATACAATATCAGACTAAAAATAAATGCTTCCTAAATGTTCATTTCTATTCAACTCCCAAAATTCTAGGGGGGAACCCAGCGCTAGCCTCCCACTGTATGAACCCCTGGTATGTATACTCCACACTGTACATGAGAGAAACAATCGTTGTATTGAGAAAGTGTAATTTGAAAATGAAAAGCAGTACAAGCACACACGTGGAATTCAACTTACCCGGCATGGATGGTGGCACAGACTGAACGATCCCTCCCATAGGATCCGGAACATCCATACAATACCAAAAAAACACAAGACAACAATGATATTTGTAACATAACAGCTGGCCTCGCTGAATTGCCCCCCCCCCTCCCCCGTCATTACTTTTCACTGACATTCTTGTACCATAACCCCCCCTCCCCCGTCATTACTGAGGAGCAGGAGGAGCCACTTTCTCTTCTTCATCACTGGAACCTGCTGCCTATTCGTGTTTCATCATTGGAAGACTCAGGTCCGGTGTCCTCTCCTTCATGACTGAAAGACTCTGCTCCTGTCGCCTCATCTGTGTAATCGGGGTCGTTGACTGCATTCACATCTGGTCCTAGTAGTATATGTGGTAAAAACTTTTTTTTTTTGAAAATTTGAATTTGTTCAAAAAACCACAAGCCACTTTCAAATCTAAAAACTCAATGAAATATATATATTATAGCTAAACAGCTTACTCTATCTCAATATAGCTATAAATAAGTCCTTTCCACAACTCAATTCAAATTCCACTTACCCGCCACCGAAAAAGACCACCGAGTTCGTTCTCTCTCAGGTTGGATCCGGAAGTGCCACATACTGTTTGTTCATGGTTGCTCTCTCTCTCTTTCCACAAATGCACGCATGCACGCACACACATACACACACACACACACACACACACAAGAAAAAAGAAGCTACAGGTGAATACAGATCATAAAAATAAATGTATAATTTATTATACATAAATTGACTGGTGTACACACACACACACACATGAAATTCAACTTACATGGGCATAGTAGTCACGATCCAAAAAGATCCAGAGTTCCCTCCCAGGTTGGATCCGGAAGTGCCACATACTATTTGTCCACGGTTGCTCTCTCTCATTCCACAAATACACACACACACACATACACACACTAGAAAAAAGAAGATACAGGTGAATACAGATCATAAAAATAAATGTATAATATAAATTGACTGGTGTACACACACACACATACATGAAATTCAACTTACATGGGCATAGTAGCCCCGATTGGAAAAGACCCCCCTCCCCCCCCCAAGTTCGTTCCCTCCCCGGTTAGATCTGGAAGCGCCAGAATAACATTTCAACTCCACGCACACACATATACATCGAGTGTGAAGCTCCACTACAACACCACAAAAACACAGACAACGACAACGACAATAACAATACATATTACAACTTTTGGGATGTTCGGGGGGGGGGGGGGGGGGGGG
>WLWD01003336.1_pt1 | contig 52263 bp, 47 predicted proteins | sample 6712731 | NCBI WGS metagenome assembly WLWD01 (sample SAMN12718690, study PRJNA576275) | sponge metagenome | isolation source: marine sponge | host: Mycale hentscheli | place: New Zealand: South Island, Marlborough, Capsize Point | collected 2014-11-01
TGGGGGGGAGGATAAAACCTTCTTTAATGGGGGCAAAATTCCCCCCTGAAATGGCCTTAAAAATCCCAGCTAATAATAGTTTTTGTTGATGATCATGCACTGAAACTGGTCGGTCGAGATAAAAGTCACTGCCTGTATGGAGTCAATGCTGGCTCGAGTCTTGCTTGCTTGTCCTGTCCTCTATATGTAGTCAAATGCATAACTTATGAACTGTTTGCATTCGTATGTGTTAGCTTCTAATATGGAAACGCCTGATCAGTTGGGAGAAGAGCAACCCTACCAGAACGGAGGACCAGGCAGTGCTGGTCAAGAGAGGTTAGTATTCTATCATTTGTTAATTATTGTCATGGATTGATTGATGACGTGATGCTTTTTATTATTTTTATTATTAAGAAATTTGTTGTTATTATTGTTTTTGCAGTTGTTGTAAAGTTATTGTTATTATATTTAATATTATTATTATTATTATTATTATTATTATTATTATTATTATTATTAATACTACAGTAATGTATGCCCATGAGCAGTGTCTACTGTGTTACGGACACTGTGCAGACATCTGGTACGAGGGAGCCCTTTACCTACAGAGGGCAAGCGAAAATGGAGTAAGTAGAATTAATTTTGTGTTGTTGATCAATGAGATACGTGTGTGTGCATGTGTTTGTCAGGACAAGCAATGTCGGACTAGATGGGCTGAAGAAGCATCTGTCATGTTTGACAGAGCCATCAGTGGTCCTCTCAAGAACAACCTACTCATCCACTTGGCCTATGCCAACTTTGAAGAGGTACGTATACACCTGCCTACTACTAGCTATACATGTTATAAGCTTGTAAAGGTGCTTGTGAAGTATGTGGAGGTCACAGATATTTGAGAGTACTTTTTGGTTCGTCACCAAACTGTTGTTCAGTGGTACTCTAATCATTCGGATTTGCTGTATTATTTCTGATAAATTAATATCAAAATAAAATATCTATAATGACCATTACCTGAATAACTAACTGGTTGTAATAATTCTAAGTCTTGCCTTCATCATCTGATCTGAATTTTTCAATGTTGCATGTTCGCTTGTGTTCAAGATAAAATTACTCAGTGAAATTTTGTATTGACGATACCTTACCACATACAGATGCATAGTAAGCTGGAGAGCTCAGAAAGTGTTTATAACAAGCTCCTGGAAAAGAAGGAGATTGATCCGTCCCTGGTGAGTGGGTGGGGCTAATACTTTTAAGCACCAAATTTTCAGAATTCTAATCGGCGAGCGAGCGTAGCGAGCGAGACACTTACAGGGGTAACACAATTGAAAATCGGGGATGTTTGTTTGTATATATGTTTGGACTTACGTATGTCATTTTGTACTTTGACCCTCACGTCTTTGTGTTAGTTATTTGGTCGACCCCGTCCCAAATTGCACTAAACAGAATCCTCTGGTTTATCGATCAGTACCCGTATCACCCTAGAAATTGAATTGTTTACCGTTTTGAATTCTTTTGTGGGTGCAGTTAAAACTTGAAAACTTAAGGGACTTCCATTTCTATTCGAGTTAGTGGCGGTGGTAAGTCAATGCGCTCTTTGTCATGGTATAAGCCGTGCGCAACAGTATTTACTTGCAAATCATTGTCCACTAGACTACTAACCCGAAAGTAAGTCTGTGTAGGTGCTGTCCATTTGTGGTCAAAGCATTGTTTTTACCAACCACTACTTACTCAAACAATATCACAAAGAAAACTTTTAAATAACGTGTATTGTTTTGTTGTTGTTTTTTTCCTTCAATTCAAGCAGTTGCAGAGAGTTGTTACTATGGCACTGAAATCCCTTTACCGTGTATGCGAAATTTAAAAACTGGAACTTATTTTCAGTAGCTTCAGTGTTAGAAGTCGAAATCATTCATATAAAAATAGTATAGTCTTTAGGCTCGCCATTTGTGCTCAAGCACATCACTAGTTATAGTGACTATAAATGAAATACTTATACTTGTCAATCCTTAACCCTTTCCATGCCGACTTTATTCAACACTTCGGGCGTCTTTTAGAATTCGAATTTGATTTTTGAATTTCTACCGCAAAGCAACTGCAAAAATCCACAAACTAACAGCCAGGAATATAAAGTAGGTAGCTATAGCCTTATAACAAGCAAAATAAGCTTCTAAAAGCCTGAAAATTAACCGGAGCCAGTCCAGCGTACAGCAAGCTTCGAGGAGCCTCCAAGGAACTAGCCTAATCAACTGCTCTTGATGTCCGGTAGGAAATACTTTATCCATATTCTTCCAAAATGCTGAGGGGCTCTCTATAGGCTTCATACTTTCTATTCTGAGTGTTTGAAGTCCATAGGCAACAAAAAAAAATTGGGTGCTCGGTGTCCTGAAAATTCTCGGTCAAAAAAAAATCTTGATCTCCGTTTTCATACAATTAAAAAAATACTTAACCTGCCTGTACGAGTTTTAAAAGGAAGTGCAACGCCTACTTTACGTATAAAAAAGAAATGACAGCTTAATCTAAAATAGTTGTTTTTTAATTCAGAGAACGCGGACCTGTTCTCACCCGCATATATGCGGTTACGGCGTCGAAAGGGTTAACAAATACTCCTCTGGATCTGTCACTAGTTGATACGTAGCACTGGTAACTTAAATCAGCTAGCAAGCAATATAGTAGTGGGCATAAGATCCATGTATAGTGGGGAAGGCATGAGCAAGCGGTGTGCAATATGTAGTAGGTAAGGTGTGGACTGTGGATAAGTAATACATACATAGGTATGATGTGGAAATAAACTTTATGTAAATAGTGTAGGTGTGGTGGAGTGATCAAGGTGTAAGGTAATGGGTGTGGTGGAGTAATCAAGGTGTAAGGTAATGGGTAGGTGTGGTGGAGTGATCAAGGTGTAAGGTAATGGGTGTGGTGGAGTAATCAAGGTGTAAGGTAATGGGTAGGTGTGGTGGAGTGATCAAGGTGTAAGGTAATGGGTAGGTGTGGTGGAGTGATCAAGGTGTAAGGTAATGGGTAGGTGTGGTGGAGTAATCAAGGTGTAAGGTAATGGGTAGGTGTGGTGGAGTGATCAAGGTGTAAGGTAATGGGTGTGGTGGAGTAATCAAGGTGTAAGGTAATGGGTAGGTGTGGTGCAACAGGATTTAACACCACGTACACGGATAATGGATGTTGAATATTCAATTTTAATAATTGAAATGGGAGTTGTGTGTGTGTGTGTTTGCATTTTTGCATTTGCATTTGCATGTGTGTGTATGTACCAGGTGTATATCCAGTACATGAAGTTCAGCCAGAGAGCGAAAGGCATCAAGGCAGCCAGAATTGTGTTCAAGAAGGCACGAGAGGACTCCAGGATTCAATATCATGTATGCATGCACACATGTTAGATATGTATAATGATACACTATGGGTGGGTATTTATGAAAATCTAAATTTTAATGTGTAGGAGCTTAAGAACTATTTAGAAACTACTATTCCTTGGGTTGCTTAATTATTTTCACCATTATTATTATTGTTGTTGTTGTTATTTTTGTATTCTTTTCACCGAGTGGTATTTGTCAGCAAAAATGTTCTAGTAACATACAAACACACGTGGTTCTTGTTTATTTGATGTGTGGAAGTTATTATTTCCTTTATTTGGAAAAAATTTAGACTTAGTGCAAGTGTGATAATGCCAAATTATGGTATAGCTGAAATTATAAATAAAAAAAAAGCACCTTTAGGATGTTGTTGACTCTATTGTTCAGTTATGGACTACATGTCCTTTATCATGTGTTATTGTGTGTGTGTATGTGTGTGTGCAGGTGTTTGTGTGTGCTGCTCAGATGGAATACTTGGTTACTAAGGACAGAACCATAGCTCAGAAGATTTTTGACTTAGGCATGAAGAAGTTTGGCGATGAGCCTGGCTACATACTGACCTATCTTGACCACCTCACACACATCAATGGTCAGTATTATCAACAGGAACATGTTACTATGATTACTGGCAAGTACCCTGCCACACAGTGGCGGGCACTAGATGGAAAATTAGACATACAGTTGCATAGTACAAAATTTGTTATCTGCTACCGTTTGTGTCAGTTTCCTTCTCCTGCTCTCTTTTTACCCGAGTCATCTCAACTCTTCATATCATCTTCCTTTCCTCCATTTAGCTGCTCTTCTTAAGTCATGGATTCCCTTCTCCTCCTTTGTCTGTCTTTCCTGCTTCCCAGGCTCTCTGTACTTCTATCCACAAGGCTTTGTGAAGCTAAAGTTATTGCCTTCTTTGTTTGTTCTTCGCCAGTTTCACAAGCTTTCAGCTGCAATTGTTATTTGTTCTCTCTCTCTCTCTCTTTTCCTCCCTTAATTGCCTTCTATTGAATGTGATGATTTTGTACCCATTCAGATTGAGGCTACGCTTTACCAAACTGACTCAACTCATTACAATTACCATCGTTTTCACTACTGACACACAAGCGTATTGTATAGATTATTATTATATAGATTATTACGATTATTTTATGATTGTTTATTTTACTGTAAATATTATTACTATTATTATTATTACTATTATTGTGTGTTTCCAGAGGACAACAACACCAGAGTGCTGTTTGAGAAGGCTGTTTCTTCAATACCTATTGATAAGTCCAGGTACATATTCTCAAGTACATGTACTTACAACTTGTCTTTTGAATGCACTTGTCTACTCACTTGTGGACCATGAGTTCATTCACTGGAATATATAATCGTATAAGTACTGGTATTCAGCAGCTAATTAAAATACGAAGTTCCTAAATACCAAGCATATTGGCGCATAGTAAACTATAATTACTTCATGCTTTTAATACCACCTCTTTTGTATAAAAACAACAACAGAAGAGTCCAGCTTAACAATTTTATTTGTTGTTGTTGTCATTGTTCTTTTTGTCGTTTACGATTACCGTATTTTTTGTGTGTGTGTGCGTGCAGAGAGATTTGGGAAAGATATGTCCAGTTTGAAGGAAATGTTGGGGACTTCGAATCTCTACTGAAGCTGGAGAAGAGACGAGCGTCCACCATTAAGGGTGAAGTAAGTTGTATGATGTGTGTAAACTTGTGTGTTTTGTTATTGCACAATTAAGTGATTTAATGAAATTAGGCAATTATTGTAAGTACTTTGTGTGTGTGTGTGTGTGTGTGTGTGTATGTGCAGGATGTAAGGTCAAAGGAGACAGTGGTGTTAGTAGACAGATACAAGTATATGGATCTGCTGCCTTGTTCTGATGTAGAGATGAAAATGATCGGGCATCCAGTGAGTGAGTGGGTCAGGACTCTCCTATAGATGCACTGTATGTAGCCTGCATGTGGCCTGCATGTGGCCTGCATGTGGCCTGCATGTGGCCTGCATGTGGCCTGCATGTGGCCTGCATGTGGCCTGCATGTGGCCTGCATGTGGCCTGCATGTGGCCTGCATGTGGCCTGCATGTGGCCTGCATGTAGCCTGCATGTGGCCTGTATGTAGCCTGCATGTGGCCTGCATGTGGCAGCATATAGCTGCTTATAGCTTCAATGGTGACTTGGTGGCTCATGTTTTAATGTACATATAGCTAGCATGTAATTGCATGGGGCTCGAATATAATTATTGCATGTAATTGCTTGTTGTTGCTTGTACATGTACTATGCAGATGTTTGTAATATTGTTTCAAACAAGTTACATTATATGTATTCATATCATGCAAGGACTCAATACAATAAACACCTATGAAGCTATGAATATGAATTCATTATATTTCTGCAATATAAAAACAATTATTAGGTACTGAACAGAGCCTGATAACTGTTGCCACATAGAAAATGCATTAAAGTAAACAGGATGTGGCTTAGGGCAATATTTTTCCATATCACCTGTGTTCATAGTTATTACGTTGGGTTATTACGTCCCCCTAGGTAAATTTCTTGTTACCAAAGTATTCGCGCATGAGCAGTACCTAATAAATTTATTATCCATTGGATACCCGCGAATATAACTCGTCTGATTGGCGGTATTTACGCTCGTGCCTGCGGCACTCGCATAAATACTAAGCCAACAGACTCATGATATTCTCCTGTATCAAATGAATAATATATATTTATTGAATGCCAATTATCCTGTTCACACTCCTCAGTGCCTTTTGAAGACTCCTTACCCAATTTTGTATAACCTTTCCATGTGACCATGGCTACAGAGTGCAATCAAGTCAAGCTCTTCCAATGGCAACACCCTCCGCACAGACACGCCTCGTCCACACCTTACCAACCCAACAGCTGGGAAAGGGGGCGGAGAGGAAACATTCCTAGTGCGGCCAGATGTTACCCAGATGACGGCCTTCAAGCCGAGTGCATCAGCAGGTGTGGGTATGAACTGCATCCCAGGTGGTACCCTCCCATTACCCATGGCCATCACTAATATTATGTCTCTCATTCCTCCGCCGGATTGCTTCCACGTGAGTGGTAAACATGATACTGTTTGTTATAGCACATTGTTATTGCTGTGTGTTACCTGTCAGTGTTTGTACACACATGTAGAGGATTATTTTATTCAATTGTTCTGTCAGTCTCAAACAGATTTCTGCAATTTCAACTGTTTTAAAAGCCATGAATCTTTTCTCTATAATTCTATGATCCCGTCTTTGTCAGCTGAAATCATAATAATTTTCTGTGTTATACAGCCTACAAATTAATGATTAAAACTTGACCTGGAATTCGACTTGTTGCTAAAATCCGAGGGCTGTCCAGAAATGCCGTAAATTGTCCATCCCATCCCACGGTCCCATGGGATCATGGGATTACATGGGATTGTCCATCCTATCCCACAGCCCCATGGGACTTTCCACGGGATCTGTCCTTCTACAGATGCATGTGTCCTACTGTCCATCCCATCCCACGGTCCCATGGGATCGTGGGACATTCCACGGGATGTCCACCTGTCCCTCTACAGATGCATGTGTCCTACTGTCCATCCCATCCCACGGTCCCATGGGATCGTGGGACATTCCACGGAATGTCCACCTGTCCCTCTCACTGACACATGAATATCTTACTGTCCATCCCATCCCACGGTCCCATGGGATCGTGGGACATTCCACAGAATGTCCACCTGTCCCTCTCACTGACACATGAATATCTTACTCATCCCATCCCACGGTCCCATGGGTCTGTGAAATAGATTGCGTGTAACATTTGTACTGATAATGAGTGGTTTTTATTAATATTTGTATCATTAACATACTTGTAACCTTGTCAGCAATTACCCTTTCTTGCGTATTAAACCTAGCATGACACCTCCTTCGCTTTGCTCAGTCGGCTTGTCAAAGTGTGTCGTCGCGCCTTTGGCGCTCTGCTAATCGCGCTTCGCGCGTGCGCTCTAGCTTGACTCTAAGTGTTCATTGTGACAATACTTTCATGGGATTGTGGAATGGAATGAACAGTGGGAGTATCTGTAAGAGGGACATGTGGACATCCCATGGAATGTCCCACTGTCATATGGGACCATGGGATGGGATGGACAGTGGGACACACACGCATCTGTAAAGGGACAGGTGGACATCCCATGGAATGTCCCACTGTTCCATGGGACTGTGGGATGCGATGGACAATCCCACTGTCATATGGGACCATGGGATGGGATGGACAGTGGGACACACACGCATCTGTAAAGGGACAGGTGGACATCCCATGGAATGTCCCACTGTTCCATGGGACTGTGGGATGCGATGGACAATCCCACTGTCCGATGGGACCATGGGATAGGATGGACAGTGGGACACACACGCATCTGTAGAGGGACAGGTGGACATCCCATGGAATGTCCCATGGGACTGTGGGATGGGATGGACAATTTACGGCGTTTCTGGACATCTATGTAAAATCCTTGACCCCTGTGGAAAACTTCAATAAGAGGTTGAAACATTGGATTAAGAATTTATTAGTTAATAAATGATACAGTTAGAATCTAAGGATGTAGTAGTAGTAGTAGTAGTAGTAGTAGTAGTAGTAGTAGTAGTAGTAGTAGTAGTAGTAGTTCACCATGGCATGACTGCAAGACATCATCATAGAGGATCACACTCCAGTGCTGGCCATACATTCAGGTCAGCTTCACCGTCTCTGGAGCTAGAGTAGCTCAACTAACTGTGTCATTTTTGTCAATCTTGTCTCTGGTAAAATCTACATGTCACTTATTTTTTGTATTGCTTCTTTACTGCTGGAGGTAGTGGTAGTAACTTCATGCTTTTTTTTCCCCTTATGGTGTGTGTGTTCTCCAGGGTCCATTTGTGCAGGTGGACGAGTTAATTCAGTTACTCCTAGATGAACCTCTCCCAGCAAGCACAGATATATCTGATGCAGTCGATACTGAAAGAGTTGCTGGCAAGAGGAAAAGAGAGCCAGATAATGAAGGAGAAGTGGGAGGAGTGGTGCCTCCTATGAATGACGTATATCGTGCTCGGCAACAAAAGCGAGTTCACACTTAGCCTGGTTGTCCAGTCACCATTCCTGTGCACTTTTCCCCTCACTGGACCTCTCATTCTCATCAACATTTGCATACTTCACACATTTGTGTTATTATTTATTTCCAGAGATGCTATCTTATTACTTGTTACTTTCCATATCCTTTACAGGGTTACACAACCAATGGCAGTTGAATGCCTAGTGCATCGAACTATTAAAAAAAAACCAAGGGCGAAATTACTGCAGCATTAGTTGGTGAGGGGTCGCAGGGTAACGTTACGGTACTATAATTGACGATACTTACCAGGCACTACTTGTCTTCAAACATCGCCACTTCCGGGCTGTAAATTGTTGATTGGCATTTTTGTGTTTCTGGTCGGAGACGGACAAGCCGTGCTGGTCCGCCGAGTGGGTTGCTCTCTGCCCCGTCCTGTGAGGACCGTGCCGAGTCCTCTCTTTGTTTAAGTCAGCTGTTCCTCTATCGAGTCCTCGTATCAAGACTAGTTTGCCGCTACGTCGACTTATGTAGGCCTGGTTATATATCGTAGTTGAACGGAGAAGAGAGCAACGTTGTTGAAGTACCGGTCTATTATTTGCATAAAGGCAGCTTTATGTGAGTTATTATCCAAATGAACTTTTCCTATACATATGATGACTCTAAGTCCTTTTAGTCCATCTGTAGGCCAACTTGCATACTCATAGCCGCGGTAGCTATTCGAGACACACCTTTTTATTTGTATGATAACTTTCATAGTCTCACTTGTTTTGTTGGCACACAACTCGGCCATGGAAGCTACCTTCAATGCCCTGCAATACCATTCTCTTCATCATTACTGTATACCTATATAGTGTATACCTATATAGTGAAGCCAGGTGTGCCTTCTGTGTTCAGCATGCAATGCTACCAGTCTCGTGAAGAAGTCTGTATTGTTCCCTAAGTGACCCGGTGTGTTTTCCCCCAGTCATTAAATGACATGCTGGGTTCCCATGCAGCAACACATTCCTGTCTCCAACCAAGTCACTTTAGTGTGTATTTGTGCTGTAAAACACAGCGGGGGAGAGTGAAGCTCACAGATATTCCAGCGAGAACCTTTTGATAAGTACGAGTGTTGTACTTGTCTAGTTTAGCTGGTTGAATATTTGAAAGGTTTTTATTAACCATAAGTAGTTGGTGAATATTTTTGCCATCCACTAAGCTGAATGTATTGGCAATGTATACTGACACCTCGTCAAACAAGAATTTTGCCTTTCTTATCTCAGACTTTGGCATTTTAGAAAGCTGTTCTCTTAGTTATGATCGACATACATAATTGTTTCATGTTTAGGATAGCACTGAAAATTATTGAACGTTTAAGCTTTTTGCGTTCAATAGCATGAATTTTATAGTACCAGCCTGGTGTTATGGGGCATTGGTGGTGATAGAGGGTTAATATTGTACACTTAATTTATGTAGCACCTCTATGGCCCACCTACACTTACATCCCATAATGACTATTTATGTCATATTACAGTTGATTCAGCTTTAGCAGGATGTGTAATTGTGGAAGTGGATTGTATTACATTTGAATGTATATGGCTACTCATCTGCAGTTGTAGAGTTTAGTTCATTTATCGACTCCGTATCGGAACAACGCCATTTGGGATGTTGGAATAAGAACCAAAGCTATTTGGTTAAGTGTTCCCAGGGATTGTGGAATGCATGACTGCTATTTCACACCGTCTTGATGAAATTAAACAACAAAACGAACAGAATTGTTTGAAAGGGAAAGTGGGCCAGTCCCTGCCCTCAATTTAACTCAGTTACAAGGCAAAATGTTTTGATTTGTTTTGTTGTTGTTTTTGTTGTTGTTGTTTTTTTTTTAATCTGTGAGAGTAGTTTGCATGAAAGATATTTCAGCTAAATGCTGTTATTTTGGGTTCAGCTATACGGCAGCATACTGCACATTAGGGGAAGGGGGGAGAAACAGATACTTTTGGGGGGAGCAGGGAAATTTGAAGGGAGATCTTTCCCTCCCCCCCCCCCCCCCCCCCCCTCCCTCCCCCCTACTCGTTAGAACCCTGATATTAATAATAATTGGGTTCTTGGTATAAGTGTGTGTATGTGTGTTTGTGAGAATGTGTAGGATACTGTGTTGTCTTGTGTAGAACCGAATATGTCCATGAGAGGCATGTCGTGTTCATGTGAGGCAGCTATGGAGTAATTCCTTTGTAATTTGAGAGATATCTGTCCTTAATGAGGGCTAAATGAGATTCATAGCATGTGCTTTATGGAATGAGAGGTTCAAATTCACGAGGTCTCTATGTGTGTATTGTTGTGAATATGAGTGTGTGTGTGTGTGTGTGTGTGTATGTATGTGTGTGGTATAGAATTAGTAGTTTTACTGTGATTAATAACAATATAGCTTATTTAAATAATATTTTATAATGCATAATTTTCTTGGAATTGCTGGATACCTCATTACTTCACTGGTTGACATAAGTGGTCAAGAAGTGGGGGTTAGAAGGGCACGTCACTCTTTTAGAAGCACGGGACGCCAGCATCAATGCTAGAAGTGCGAGGTGAAATTAATTACTTTAATGACTCTGAACAGCTTGTTAGTTGATGAGCTCATAACACACATGTGCACTCGGCATGTGTAAGGGAAGAAGAAAGAAAAAAAAAGAGAAAAAAAAAAAGAAGTAGCCATAATATGACCAATTCCGTTTATTTTGTCATTTAATTTCATCAAGACGGTGTGAAATAGCAGTCATTCCACAATCCCTGGGAACACCCAGATGCACTGTTATTGGTACAGAGGTGATAAATGAACTACACTCTAAATATTACTGTGGAAACTTTCCTTCTTCATTTTGTTATGGAAGCAGTGCCCTCAACAATTAAAAATACCAACTGTATATAATTTTTTAAAGATGCTACGAAGAACACGTGTCTTTAATACAGTAATGCTACTCAAGTATAGGGCAGTGCAAGTATAAGTTTATATAACATGCGTAGGTTACTGGAACTTTTGCACGAGACTGTATCGTGTGTCAGTATTGAGTTGTTTTTGCAAGTTTAATAGTCGTACGTATGATATGCATTGTATGCTTTGCTGGACCTCATATCTGATATATTATATAGAGGCACAATAATAATACATCACTTCACAATTTCTTTCTCAGCCTGTTTTACTCATTTGATGTATTCTCTCTCTTTCACAGGCTTTTTTTTTTAACAATTCATGTTCGTACTCCAAGACAATACATAAATGCATGGGCCTGTACGTGTGTAAGTAGTATGTGTGTGTGATATGTATGTATGTATGTATGTGTGTGTGTATGTACACATACATACCCATACATACACACATAATATGAGAGACTTGTAATTGTAATTGGGTGCTAATTAGCAATGGAATGCAGTAAAATAAACTTTACTAGAATACACAGAGAGTTGTCCTGATCCACCATGTGTATTGTGAAGCCAGTGTGTGTGTAGTGAAGCTAGTTTGGGTGTGTGTATGTATGAGAGTATGCGTGTGTCTTTATGTGACATAGTTTAGGCAAACTGTTTCCATAGGAATGTACCACATGTCTTTGTGTCTGGAAGAATTAAAAATAGAGCCAATAGTAGACCCAAAACTGATTGCAAGGGATTCATAAGGTGCATTTGGGGCAGAAGGTGTAATTTACATTGCAGATATCTGGAGTAGGATTTGTGGGTGTGGTTTGAGATTTACACACAAGGCCAGGTGTACTACTACTATTAGTCTAAAATGTTTACTTGTGGCATTGTCAGTGATAATGGATGTTAGCAAATACTGCATCACTGCAAAGACAGGCTGAGCAGAGTCTGTCTTTCTTTATGCACTACAAAGACAGCAGCTTGTGTATGTGTGTGTGTGCATGTGTGTGTGTATGTGTGTATATATGTGCGTATGTGTGTATATATGTGCGTGCACATGTGTGTGTAGCCTCAGTACAATGGGTATAGCTATGTGCAGTGTTTGAGAATTGACATCAAATTTGGCGATTTTTGGACGCCTTTACTCTTCACAAGACCCACTTTATTTATACTGACTTGTGTGACCAGATTCCTGGCTGCAGTTGAAGTTCCACTTCCTCTGCCCTTGCCTAGCCCGGGATGTCACACCTGATGATTTGATTAGTAGCACGGTCTATGTTTACGTGAAGCATACTAGGAATTCTTTCCTGTAGTCAATACACTAAACTGAATTTAGTCGTCATAAGAATGTCTACGATCAATTAACAATGAGCAAAGCCACATACTCTCTCTCTCTCTCTATATATATATATATATATGTGACCGTCTACAGGAAAAACGGGCACAACGCGGCACCCTTCGAAAAATTTTTTTTTGCACTTACAGAGTTGTCGGCGTCCAGATATTGAGCTCTCCAAGTTTTATCGTCGTAGCTCAAGTCGTTCCCACTATAATAGACCTAACCGTTCCCTTCCGTCGGCTTGAAACAATACATTTTTAAGAAATCGATCTTTTCTCGATATTTACGCACGCCGCGTTGTGCCCGGTTTTCCTGTAGACGGTCACATATAGTGAAGTGACTCTACTGTCTATTAACAAAAATCTATTGTTAAAATTTGAGGTGCAATTCTAGAGCCAATAAGAACTTTCTGTTTTCTATTGTGTCTATCAGAATAATGGCTATTACCTTTTCCCAGATGTACGGTTTCATAACTGCAGCTGGATTATGTAAAATAAAATTTTTTCCCAACTTTGGTAGCCTGTAATTTTTTTTTTTAATGTATGTAGCACCAAGCTATTGAACTGTGATTGACTGTTGTTACATGCATTCAGTATAGCTGTATTATCATTTGGTGATGGTGTGTCTAGTTAATGAATATGTTAGTAATAGGGGTTCTTGAAAGATTGAGGATGTGTGACTCACCATCATGTGATGGTGTGTAGTACTTAATTGGTCAAGGATTCTTTCATTATTAAATATGATACGCATTTCATGATACTATACATTCTGTTGAAAGTTTAGAGTGACGGTGTTGTTTTTGTGCGTGTGTGTATTTGAGTGTGTGTAGTTGAGTGTATGTGTGTGTGTGTGTGTATTTGAGTGTGTGTGTGTTTGTGTGTGTGTGTGTATTTGAGTGTTTGTGTGTGTGTGTGTATTTGAGTGTGTGTGTATTTGAGTGTGTGTGTGTGTATTTGAGTGTGTGTGTGTTTGTGTGTGTGTGTATTTGAGTGTGTGTTTGTGTGTGTGTGTATTTGAGTGTGTGTGTGTTTGTGTGTGTGTGTGTGTATTTGAGTGTGTGTTTGTGTATTTGAGTGTGTGTTTGTGTGTGTGTGTTTGTGTGTGTGTGTGTGTTCACGGTGCAAGGGAATACGTACAAGCGTTTATTCATATTTGTCACCTGGAAGTACTCCAATTATCACGCCCCCAGGTGTAGTTACATCTCCAGGTGAAGTTACGTACGGAGGTAGTTGTTATCACTGCGTATCATACAGGTCTCACCATAGAGATAACGAGGTGTCAGAAAATGCTATTTATATGAAGTTATTTCAGAGATTTATGTACTTCTGCCAGAATAAGAAATAAATTGGTGGAGGGGGAAATGGTTGGTCATGGTGGGGGGGGGGGGGGGGAGTGTGTACAAGTTGTTTATACAAAATGTGTATGTAAACATTTCTTTTAGAAATTTAAAAAAAAGTCTTGTCCCCTTAACCCATATGCTAATTGTTTTGTTTTTGTTGTTGTTTGTTATAATGCCATTTATTGGCCAATATAGGTCCCCCCACAAACTCCCTGCCTATTTCCTGACCTTTGTAGCATTGCTTGTGTTGTTTCTCAGCACCAAATGCCAGTGTCCTACATATACATACATACATACATACATACATACATTCACACATACATACATACATACATACATACATACACACACACATACATACATACATACATACATACATACATACATACACACTCACTTATTAAGTATAGGCTACACCATGACACACACACACACACACAAACACACACACACACACACGAGAGGAGTAGAAGGAAGTTAGACCATTAGAACCACCAACCTTTACTATGCGTATTATTGAAATAGTGATATTACACTGAATGTAAAGTTGTAGCCATTTAGAACATGCATAGCAGGTGTAGTAGTTTTAGGTTAGTGACAGAGGGACTTTAGATCCCAGACAGAGGGACTTTAGATCCCAGACAGAGGGACTTTAGATCCCAGACAGAGGGACTTTAGATCCCAGACAGAGGGACTTTAGATCCCAGACAGAGGGACTTTAGATCCCAGACAGAGGGACTTTATATCCCAGACAGAGGGACTTTAGATCCCAGACAGAGGGACTTTAGATCCCAAAGCCGTTCAGGGAGGGATGCTTCATTAGCGTAACTCAGACTTACTTTACGTCCGGATAAACACATACATATAGCATGTGTGTATATCAAGGCACTGTTGGGGGACTGGAGAACAAGCCACACACATGTGATTAATGGATGGGTACAGAAATGGCTATGTTGTGTCTGACATCACTGTCTTGGTTGACCTTTGACACCTCATTATCACTCAGTCGCACCTCCACTGGCTGTCCTTAGGAGACCATCGGAACTCATTGTTGGATGTGTTCTCTTGTGTAGCCTTCAGGTGTAGCTGTGTGTGTGTGTGTGTGCATCACATGTGGGAGTGTCATGATTACACACACTTTGTAGTATTATTATGGACTATCTGGTAAAGGGTTTTCATATGCTCTTATAGGTAAACAGGTTGATTCAGTAAACGTGAACTATAGGCCGGTATATACGACTACCATTATTATTATTATTATTATTATTATTGTTGTTGTTGTTGTTATTGTTGTTGTTATTCAGACGGTGCAAGTGGCTGGAGAATGTCAACTCACCCCCAGTCGAGCACCTCCCCCCAACACAATCAAAACCCCCACCATGGGCAAAACGGGATCGTGAACAAACCACCAGACGCAGTACCCAACGGCTCGTCTCGAGGTTCGTGGGGAAACCTTGAGGGGAGGGATCTCAACAGCAACAGTAGCAGTTCTGGGGATTTTGCCATCTTCGACGAAACTTTTCTTGTCGAGGACCAGTTTTATAATTTCGGTAACCTTGGCAATGGTGACTCCTGTGACAGCTTGGTAGGAGTTTTTGATCCCAGCAATCCCGATTCCATTCCATTCTCAGATATTCCAGTTCCAGGACAGGGGTTTGATCCGGACCTGTTCAATTCCATTCTGTCCACAGGGGATGACATTTTGGCGAAGCTAGATTCTGGCCAGATGAACTCTGTGGGGGTACTAGATGCTACAGGCGGGGAAGGTGGAAGTTCAGATTCTACTACCAGTACAAATAGGGTACAGGTCTCAGGTACGTATGTATGTATGTATGTATGTTTGTGTGTTATGTTTGAACCGTGATGGTTTTATTTAAGCATACTTTCTCTCAACTTTAATTTCTGAACTTTACTATATAATTCTGGAGAGGGTTGGTTGACACAGTGTCTGGTGTTTGGGTTACTGACATGCTGGTACAGAAGAACTCCTTCAGGATGAGTTAAAAGGGATTATGGTTGAGGGCTAAGATAAATGAGAATAGTTGAATCTTGTTGCTACAAAATTAAGAAAGCTCTGATCTGGTCCAGTCTAGGTAAGTGCTACAGCTAGTCGGGTCTGGAGAAAAGAATCCACAATGTAATGAACTGAAATGAAAGGGAGTAGTCAGTCTCATGAGAACATGTACATGATTCCTGTGTTCATGTTACTACATACATTGAATTATCTATATGAGGAGCATGTTGGAGGCAGGTGTCCATTACAAATGATATTGATTAGGTTATAGTTGTATGGGTTGTATACATACCCCCTCCCAAACCTTATAATAGAAAATGTGTAGTGTGAATGTAGAGCCCTAACCTTATTTACTGTCAATATATTGCTCTTATATCCATGTGGCATAGTGGTTCCAATTTCTTCAGATTTTGTCCTGGCATGGTGTGTGTGTGTGTGTGTGTGTGTGTGTGTGTGTGTGTGTGTGTGTGTGTGTGTGTATGTGTGTGTGATATCCTTTGTTTCCACTATAACTGCAGGACCAGATCCGTTTGAAGACCTGGCCAGGAACAGATTTCTGAGTACCATTGAAGAGGACCACTGTGAGTTGCAGAACTCTACAGACTCAGACTATTTCCAATTAGACCACATCCCCACTTTACCCATGGCTACCCCACCAGTCATGAACCCTGAACCTCTGAAGCCACACCCACTCCCCACTTCTCAGTTCAATTTTGCATCGGCTCCCCAACTGTTCCAGAACGACAACTTATCGGGTAGTGGGACGTCATTGCCGGAGAATAGTCCCACTGCCAGCAATAACGACCCGTGGGCGGTTGAAGAGCCTGCTTTGCCTAAAGCTCCTCCCAGAACAGTGTCGCTGCGCAGTTCTTCGTTTACCATGGATGACCATATGGCATTTTCTCCGGTGGAATACTCGCAGTCTAGAGAAAGGGCGTTGGTGGCTGGGGGCGTGGCCGACACGCCTGTCCATCGAGCGAAGCACAGCGTAGTCACCATTACCGCTAACGGTCCAGTGGCGCCATTGTCACCTCCAAATAGAGAGCACCTTTATGAAATGGGGCAAGACAATGAAAGAGGTGCTGATAGTGGTGGCAAACCAGACGGCGGCGTGTCTGGTCCCGTTAGTGAAACTTCTGAAATGGAAAAGACCGAAAACAAACATGGAAATGTATCATCAAACTCTGAACCTCATTCTGCTGTATCGGACATTTCTCATTCCAGTCCTCAATCTCATTCCAGTTCCAATACACCAGCACAAGTCTTCCAAGAAAACAGCGGTGAAACTATGGACACGTCGTGCAGTCCTCAAGTTGCTCCTAAGTCACCAACCTCCGAATATCTAGCTACAGCTAGTCCCACCCCCTCAAGGCCCCCAGCAACCACTCCTACTAATAACCCCTCAAATGTCCCCTTGGAAACGCCCACAGAATCCCCTTCCTCCTCATCATCCACCCCAACACAGGCACCGCTAGAAACAAGCCTGGACACGGGTTTACGCCAGTCTCCTCGGCTGCTCCATAGATCTCCTAAGAGCGTTCGTCGATCTAATTCCAGTGCCAACAGCTCCCCCATCCTCCGCTCCAAGACGCCAAAAACTCCTGAGAGACGCCCATCTTCCGAGTTTGTCGTCCTTGAGCCTCTTTCCCCGGAGCACGGGCAAGAGCTGAACCAGCAATACGAGTTCCTCCGCCGAACGCTGTCACACAGCCAGCGGAGATTCTCCCAACGGGGGCGACGCCCACAACTGAGGAAGCCTCGGAGAAATGCTGGAGGCGATCAGTCAACAGGTGCAGCTGCCCCTAGTGGGCTCGTGATGAGCCAAGTAGCGTCAAGTCAAGCCAGTGAAAGTGGAGAGAACTTGAGCAAAGATGCGCGGCAGAAGCAAACGATTGGACACTTACAGTCCATCGTGAGAGAGTCTGAGAATGATACTGCCTCTCATGCTGAGGGGCTTGAGGAACGTGTGGACCAACATGGCCGCGTGTATTACATGAACCATCTCACAAGGACTATCGCTTTCGACAACGGGAATAATAGGGGAGGAGCCACAATGCAGGCCACGCCCAGTCAGGGTGATATGCAAACGAGGAGGGAAATGCTGGACAGAAGGTTGGTACACTAATAGCTGTGCGTATCTTGTGAGTAGGACATTGTGAACTCAGCAATGCCTGACTCACACAACTTGAGCGTGATTTGTGTGCTAAAGTGCATGTGATTGACATGTGGGTGTGGGCATTGTCTGGTGAATATGTAGGTGAGTTTAGAAGATGCAGAAGCTTAAAATTGACACTTGACAGCTTGAAGAAAGTTTGTGTGAGACTTGGAATTAAAAAGAGTCATAGCTCTGAAGCCAGGACAACAATTGTGGTTACTCAAGATTCCATGTTTTGATTCATTACCAACTAGATGTTATTGTATTTTGTTGTTGTTGTTTTCAAATATTTTACCTTTTTTTTTCATGAGTAAGAATACCAACCGTCCTATTATTCACACGTTCTCATGTAGTAAATTACAACAGACTGTGAATACACTGTTTGGATGAGGTAAAGTTTCTAATTCCGGAGTTATGAATTGACCGTTCACTGATTTAACCAACAACAACAAGCAAACAAACAAACAATTCAACTGAAGTGATGACTGTCATTTTGCATGTCAGTTATAACTCTGTGCATAGATTTCTGAAGGTGTGGTTGGTTATGATTGTATCTATTCCATGTACAAAGATGTTGACAGTATTTTCATTTATTAGGTGCTTTCATGGCACAAGTTAGTGTAATGCTTGTGGTTATCTGGGCATCACATTTATCATTATAGTTAATATTATTAATTTTGTTGTTATTATTATTATTGTTGTTGTTATGTCATGTTCTGTTCTCATTCCAGGTACCAGAGCCTCCAGAGAAGTTTTAGACGCACAGAGAGACCCATAATACATAACAGAAACAGGTCGGTTTTTGCAGGCGGTCGGGGGCGTGGTCAAGCGGGGGCGGAGCAGCAGGTGCCACGGACGGAGAACAATTCCCTGTCACTCAGTTTGGCAGAGGCGGAGGAAATGGCGCGCAATTTGGCAGCCCATGGAAGAAGCAAGAAGAAAGAACGAAACTCGAGCAAAGGGAGGTGGTTCAGACGCAGCAAGTCGAAGAATAATTCCCAGCAAACGTCTCCGGATATGCAAGCAGAGATACCAGCAGCTTCATCGTCGTCTAGAGATATCCGTTCCCAGGGCTCTGTCTCCGGTCCCAGGGGCGGGGTTGCTGTCGGAGCTTCTTCTGCCGTGGCCGCTCAGACCCCCGAAAGTGTGGGAGGGGCTAGGACCAACTTGGAGGTCAGCCCAAGCCACCAGTCCTCGTTCGATCGCGAGTTGACCCCAGCTTCCATATTGAGCGCTGAGTTTGAATCCGGCACCGAAGACGAGCGCAGCCTGCGGCAGGTGGCGAGCCCCACCCACTCAAGTGGGCATCGGTCTTCGTCATCGGACGACGTGATGGTATCAGCGGCTAGAACGACTCCAGAAGGAGAGGTTGCTGAGTCATCAGAATCGTCGGCTAGTGGCTTGCGTCAGAGACAGTCTTCCATCGTCCATGGGAGTAACTTGACCACTCAAGATCGGGCAGCTGCAGCGCGTGCCAGAAGCAAGAGCCGCAGGAGACAGAGGCTTGATACGGATGAGCTGACCAATACTGTCGGTAAGGAGGGGTGGTCGGGATAGGGGGCGTGTCTAGGTGGGTGTGGCCGGCCATCTGACTTACCCTGCATATTGGTGCACAAGTGCAACTGTTGTCTGGGCCAGGGTTAATATGTAGGTCAGTAATGTTTGTGATTGCTCATGATTATCAGTCAAGGATGAGTGTTGTCAGGTGGTATATAATAGGGTGTGGTCAGTTAGTAACCATGTACATACACCAAGTAGCCTCCTTTTTGTTTGTTTGTTTGTTGTTGTTTTTTGTTGTTGTGTTGTTTTGTTTTTGTTTTTTTGCTCCTGATTCATATACCTTTTATATTACCTGTATGTTGTTTGTACTATGATTTGGTTAAATTGCAGCTCAAGATTTGACTGGGGCTGGTGAGCCTACTCCTAATTCCACTACTGAAACCACGCCCGAAGCCACGCCCAGCACAGAATCTCCCAACACTGAGCCTGCCAGTGAGACAAGCAGAGACAAGGAGGCGGAGTCTACGGTCAAGTCACGGGGTAGCGTCCGTAAGAGCAAACGTTCCCCCAAATCCCTGGCTACATCGCCAGCTCTACGGTTCATTGTCAGGAAGGACCTGTACTCATTCCTCAGTGGAGCTGGGGTCAGTGAGTGGGTGTGGCTGGGATCAGTGAGTGGGTGTGGCTGGGATCAGTGAGTGGGTGTGGCTGGGATCAGTGAATGGGTGTGGCTGGGATCAGTGAGTGGGCGTGACTGGGATCAGTGAGTGGGTGTGGCTGGGATCAATGAGTGGGCGTGGCTTGAGTGGGTGTGGCTTGGGCCAGTGAGTGGGTGTGAGTGGGCATGACTGGGATCAGTGAGTGGGTGTAGCTGGGATCAGTGAGTGGGCATGGCTAGGATCAGTGAGTGGGTGTGGCTTGGGCCAGTGAGTGGGTGTGAGTGGGCATGACTGGGATCAGTGAGTGGGTGTAGCTGGGATCAGTGAGTGGGCATGGCTAGGATCAGTGAGTGGGTGTGGCTTGGGCCAGTGAGTGGGTGTGAGTGGGCATGACTGGGATCAGTGAGTGGGTGTAGCTGGGATCAGTGAGTGGGCATGGCTAGGATCAGTGAGTGGGTGTGGCTTGGGTCAGTGAGTGGGTGTGACTGGGATCAGTGAGTGGTCATGGGTGTGGCTGTGGAATAGGTGTGGCTTGTATGAACTGATGCACCAATTAACATTTTATGTTACTGTCCAGGCTGAGCCTAACTAACAATTTGACTGGCGGAAAAATGATTTTCTTTTAAACATTATGTTGCCACTGAATATATCACACTAGTCATGTAATGTTATGTGTTTGTGCCCTTACTACAGAAAGCTGGTGAGGATTTCTTCAGTAACAGAGCTCTCATGGAGCTGGTGCAAAGAATCAGAGGCAACAACAGTCTGTTTGAGAAGTAAGAAAGTGTGTCTTTGCACACGTGGCTGGTCGCATGCATTAGTGGCATAGGAAGGGGGTGGGGCTCCGGGGGCTGGAGCCCCAAATTATGAGAATTCTCACATGAACGCTTTATTAAAATGTCCTTGGAACTAGAGTGTCTCCTCCAATGTTACTCGTGTGTGTGTGTGTGCATGTGTCAGATACGAGCACAGCCATCATCTTGTGGAAAGCTTGAACAAATTTTCTGACAAGAACGCAGAACTTCCTGAAGAATGGGAGAAGAAACTCAACAAGCAAGGGAAAGTAAGTGAACCTAATAACCATCCTGTAATGTTTCTGCACTGCTATACGTGTCATGTGTGAGTGAGTGGTTTATTGGTTTCTTAATAAGTGAATCCACAGAATGGTTGCATGGTGTGTTATATGTATGTATGTATATACCGACTTCCTGTGAACTTACTCTGTGAACTTACTCTGTGAACTTACTCTGTGAACTTACTCTGTGAACTTACTCTGTGAACTTACTCTGTGAACTTACTCTGTGATGATCCTCACTATTGTCATTGTGAAAGAGTTTTTGATGCAGAATAAGCAGTTGTGATGAGATAAGGAATAGCTTTTATTATTATTATTATTATTATTATTGTTATTGTTATTATTATTTTCCTTTTTGGTAGTCTTCATGATGTCAAATTGGTCTGTGTTTGGTTGGTAAAGGGTTGGTAAAGGGTCGGCAAGACTATATAAGGAATATTGACTGGATATTTTGGTGTAGAGGTATGGTAGTGACATACATTCTCGTGAAAAAGCGGCATCTTGGCTGCCCCCCCCCCCCCTCCTCCCTTTTGAAAATTTTTAAAGACCTTGCCTCCAAATTTTATGGAAATTACAAAACAAATCTCAATTGGATCCGCTAAACACATTTTTTTTTTGTTCCTTTGCATTCAGGTGTTTTTCATTGACCACAAGAATGAGTTGACTACCTTTCTGGATCCAAGACTCCCTTTACCAGATACACCATACACTTTCGTCGGCACCAGCAATGAGACCGAGATCCGCCCACCTGAGGCTACCGCCCCTCCTGCCGTACGAGCTCATCACACAACCGTCGTCCACCAATCACAATCAGTAGATTCTCAGGATCAATCTGTCACGCCCACGCCTGCCACACCCATCCCATCGACACCTACACCCACTCCATCAACACCCACACCCACCCCATCTACGGTCACACCCACTCCCAGCACTCCTACCCCAACCACTCCCACACCATCGACGCCCACTCCAGTTGTGCAAACCTCGGAGGGATCTGGAGGACTTGCTGTGCCCTCAGATCCGTCAAACAGAGCCAGTGTTGTGTCCGACGCTAGCTTGAATGTGACTCGCTTGAGTAAGTAGTAAATCTTTCAGGCTTTGTTACATATGCATAGCTAATCCAGTTGATTTGGATGGTGTACATGTAGTATGTACAATACTAGAGTATGTGGAGGAAGGGGTGGGGTGGGAGGAGTTTTAAGTGTACCACGAATAGGTTTAACACAAAAATACAGTGTCTGTTATTTGGTGGAGTAAGTGAAACTTTAGGCTTAGCAAGCACAGTTCATTTCAATGATGTTGTACTTTAACAAGTGGATGGGTGGGAGGAGTTTCGAGTGTACCACAAATACTGATACCTAAAATACGGTATGTACGATAAGGCAATGTTGTATCCCTAGTGCATGCATGTCAACTAAAATATTTATAATTTCCATTTTTTTTATGAGATAACATATTTATGTGCTTACGTCTGAAGACTACTTAAATGAATGAGGCAACAAACAATGTAATCTCGTCGTTATCACATCCATGAAACATTGTTACCATGGCAGTTATAAACAAGCATATCTCACTGGTGTTGCTACATAGATACATTTCATACATACATACATACATACCTGTGCACGAGATATTACCCTAACCTTACTGCACTATTCTACTCGTATCCCCCCCTCCTCCCCCACCCCCCTATTGCAGCATATGAGGAACAAGTTGTGGCGTTCTTCAGACAGCCCACAGTGACGGACCTGATAAACGAGAGGTACTCGCGAGGAGTGAGGCCACCCCTGCAGGCCATGATCAATGCCGTCAGGAATAGCGGCACCAACGCCCTGGAGAGAATACAGATGTCAGGGAGTGTTGCCACTTACGAGCTAGCTCTTATACTCAGGTCAGTCTGCTACCTGTTGTATTGACCACACCCTCCCCATTGTGTCGACCACACCCTCCCATTGTGGTGGCCACAATCTCTCTTTCTTTTAATTTGGAAATATTCTCTTTAGTTCAAAATATTGATGGGTATAAACGAGCGGTACCGCGATTAATTAGATAATGGTGAGATAATTTATGCTAATGTACGTACGTGTGTGTCTCCTACTTATTGGAAATTGTGAAGCTCTTTAACTCTCCTTTTCCTCATAATTACTGCCGCGTGCCCTTGATTTACTTTGCACATCTAGGAAGGAATAACATGAGATTTCCTGTTTGTGGTTCTACAGTGTACATATGCTCTAGCACAGGAAGTGAACCCACACTGCACTTATATTATTAACTATAGCTATATATACAATGACTTTGATCTTTGGTGGTTTGTATGTGTGTTCACAGTTTGTTTGAAGAGGATATCAACCGCATGCAGGCAGAGCCTCCACCAGACTTAGGTAAGATATCACAGACGGTCATAATGAGAGGGTTTGGGTAGACAGACACCTGTTCTGTCTGTAATACATATACATGTACGTACATATATGTATGTATACACATGTGTGGTGAACTCGTAATCTAATTTATTTTCAAGATCACTTTAGTAACACATGCATTTGCTCATAATATACAGTGCTGTACGCACATGCTCAGTAATATACAATGTATAGTGTATGTATAAATCAATAACACAGGTTCGAACACAGAACCTCTGGAAAGGTTGTTTATAAGCAACAAACTAAAACAGAGGCAAACATTGCTGTCTTCATTTAAGCATTTCACTGTTCAGTTTCACTGTCTGTTAGGTTGCTATGTGTTAGCGTAGACGTAAAAATAAGTCGAATAAAATAACTGTTTACCTTCCTTCTTACAGCTACTGTGGTCCCCCTACCTGAACCCGCCCCCGAATCATCCCCCGAATCATCCCCTGCCATGTCAAGCAAGTCAACACTGCAGAGACGAAAAGAAGCTTTCCCCACTAAGCTACAGAACTTCAAGATGATGATGGCCAGGCTGGGTTTCGTGCAGGGCTCACGCATCAGGTACAATATCCGCAGAGACCACCTGCTGGAAGACACCTACGAGCACGTCATGAAGACTGACGCCAAGTTGCTGCAGAAGAAGAGACTCAACATCACCTTCAAGGGAGAGGAGGGGTAAGTTATAGTTTACATGTGCATAGTCACTTTTTGGTAGTAAGTAACATTTTGTATTATCATTTGTTTGTAATTGCAGTATGGATAGATGAGAGTATGATTTTATTAATTTTTATCAGTGTCTGAAGAAATAAAATGGCATGTATTTATTATTAGGATTGCTACACATAATCTGACTTTTTTTTTTTTTTTGTCTTCCTACCTACATATTTAGCCATTTTCACAAAGCCACTGAGCTATTCATAATCATATTTTTTTATTTTATTTTTTTTTGTGTGTTGTTGTTGTTGTTTTGTGAAGTACTGTTTGTTGTATGATACCATGATTTTTCTCATTATGTCTACGTATACTTTACATCATACCAATATCTACTCTTTCCAGTCTTGACTATGGAGGACCGAGTCGTGAGTTCTTCTTCCTCTTGTCTCGTGAGATCTTCAACCCATACTACGGCCTGTTTGACTACTCTGCCAACGATACGTACACGGTCCAGATATCGTCCACTGCCTCCTTCATCCAGAACAACCTGGACTGGTTCAGGTTTGCTGGCCGAGTGGTGGCCATCGTCATCGTGCAGGGATTCCTGTTGGATGTGTTCTTCACGAGGACAGTCTACAAGTCTCTGCTTAGTAGGTAAGGTGTGGTCAAAGAGAGGTGGAAAAAGGGTTGCAAATTAATATGCTATGCTGTGGTTGTTTCCTTCAAATATAGTTGCCTTGATCTTTTTTTTTTTCTTTTCTTTTTTTAAAGTTTATTTGGATGTTTTGTTATTATTGTTGTTGTTTTTGTTGTGTTTTTTTTGTTTCTTTTGGGAGGGGGTTACAGTAAAATAGACCAATCTAGGATCGTGCACACCAGAGGTCACTTGTTAAGTCAGAATTGACCAGCTATCACATACAGTATGTGTATACAAAGATTAGTGAAGTTAATTTCTTTCTTCTCTGCCACACTTCACTGTTTTGGTCTGTCTTGTAATGAAGTAGCTAATCACAGTTGATTCACGAGGTAGCATTTATAAGCGAAGTTGGAAGTTTCCTTACAATATGCACACTGCCGTGAACTCGATTACATACACTTTTTCCATTGAATTAATTGGTTCAAGTTTAATGTACGAAAGGCATTCTTACCGTGTGTGGGCATAACATAATAGTCATGACCCTGCCCACTCATCAATCAATTGTTAGGTTACACCCGGAGTTCCTCTAGACAACATAAATACCTTCAAAAAAAAAAAAATCTTTTAGAAACTTTTAATTGGTATGAGCTGGAGAGTGTTTTCAGTATCAGTACTATATTCACTTGCATGTTTGTATTATAACTTTTAACAATATTATTAGCTGTAAAAAACGAGAAAATTTGCTATTATTATAACTTTTTTTTCCCAGACCTCCATCTTTGAAGGACCTAGAAGCACTGGAGCCTGACTTTTACAACAGCTTAGTGTGGATCTGTGACAATGACCCAGAACCTCTGGACCTTACCTTCACCGTGGAGGAGGTTAGAACAGACTATTGAACTGAGTGGGAGGAGACTACAGGTCTCCAATAAGAAGGGATCAACTAGGAATAGGGATCAGGGTTTTTATATGGAGGGGGGCAGGCCCTGGGATCTCCCCAGCCCCAGAGTTTTGGAATTAATATAGTATATATATATATATATATATATATATATACGTACATCGTTAGAATATACTGGGCCTTCAAGCCTACAATGAGGAATGAAATGGACAAGTGGGAGAGAAATGAGATAGACTGGGCTTCCTTATGTGAGAGACGGAGAGACGACAGTGAAAGATAAGACAGTTCGTTTTCAGTATTTGTTGTGGTTACGTTTGGAGTTATTGATGTCACATCGATGTGTTCACATGTGTGTGTTCGTGTGAGAGCATTACTGGTGTGATCATGGACATGTATAACAATTGTGTCATTTTACCACACAGGAGGCGTTCGGTCAGCTACAGACCCACGAACTCAAGCCAGGCGGCACGGATATTCCCGTCACAGAGGACAACAAAGACGAGTACGTAGACCTGATGGTCAAGTGGCGACTAGACAGAGGCGTGGCCAAGCAGATGGAAGCCTTCAAGAAAGGATTCGGAGAAGTCCTTCCCGTGCATCTCCTCACTAACTTTGATCCTCAGGAGTTGGAGTTTTTGACGGCCGGCACTCTGGAGATAGACGTAGATGATTGGAAGGCACATACAGAATACAGGAATGGTCAGTGGGTGTGGTTTAATATAAAGGTGGGATTAAATAAGATAAGTTGTGTGGGAGAAGTAGGGGGGAAACTATATCAAGAAAATTTTCTCTTGTACCTTTTGAAGTCTCACTTCCTTTTGATTTACACCAGTATTGTTACCACATTCCAACCCCTCCCCCCCCCCCCCCCCCACTCCTCCCACAGGTTACCACGCCCTCCACCAGGTGGTGCTGTGGTTCTGGAAGGCGGTGGAATCATTTGACAACGAAGAGAGACTGCGTCTGCTGCAGTTTGTGACAGGAACTTCTAGCGTCCCCATTGCTGGGTTCAAGGCACTCAGAGGCAGCAATGGCCCCAAGAAGTTCACTATCGATTACTTCAATGACATACAGGCTTTCCCTAGGTGAGATATTAGCATACAGGCCTTCCCTAGGTGAGATATTAGCATAAGGTAAAGGGTCAGCTTTCTGTTGCCAATCTCTAGTCTTAATCGAAAGTCAAATGTGTTACATTAAAATTATTATTTTTATTATATATATTATATATATATATATATATATATATATATATATATATATATATAAATGCACTTCAATGTTTGATATTCACTGAATTCTGAATAACAATATTGGGATATTGATTGCTGTTGACTGTTTAGTATGGACCAAGAACTTCTTCATACTCCATAAAGCTGTATTAATTTCTTTAAATGTTTTATTTTTTCTCAAGACCATGATGATGTGCACTATATAAAATATCTGTGATGTGTGTGTATGTAGGACTCACACTTGTTTCAACAGAATAGACTTGCCACCTTATCCATCATTTGAAGTTCTCAATAGTAAACTTAGATTTGCCATCACAGAAGGTGGTGGCTTTGGCATTGAATGAACTTATTTATTACCTGTTCTCGTGTATTGATGTGTGTATGTTTGTGTGTGTGTGTGTTGATTCATAAATTGCGCAAGTAGCTATATACTTTTTACCAATCATGCATAATTTTGAATTGTATGGATCTGTAAAGAATTGGAGACATTCTGTTTCTTTACTTTAGCATTAGTAGCTAGTATTATGTAGCATGGAATAACAGGCTAGTGAAGAGGTACATAATTGAAATTGTACCTACAAGACAATCTGTAGAGGGGCAGTCACGGTTTTAGTGGGTATTTGACGTCGGGTAGTGTGTAGAGTGTGTGTGTGTGTTAATATCGATTAACATTGAATTCCTGGAGAAAATTGTAGAGTGAGGATAGTTGATGTGTTTACTTTACCAAATATAGTGTCTTCAAGAAAGCAGGTCGTGCATAGTCTCGCGTAGCCAGACCCTTTACCAATCGCTACGCGGGAAAAGGGCAGTTTGTTCTTGCTTTGTCAGCAAGTGGTTAACTGTGGTTCAATTAGTGTGGGTGTAAATCGTTAAATATTTTCAGGCGCGTGAATTGTACAGATCAGTAGGCAGAGTTCGTTCTGTATTGCCATGAAGAAATGTTACTTGTGCAAAGCAATGCTGGGAAATGCTGCCTGTTAAAAATTAATGGCACTTTGATACTGATTCTTGGCTAGCATTATTCACCTTTAAGCATGACAAAAACCTAAGGTACCATGGCATATACAATGGCCTGTGCACAAAGCAACAACTAAGCGAAATTTCCAACTCCAGATATCTTAAAAAAGCTAGGCCAAGTCACTGCTTAAACTAATGGCATCACCTAAAGGAAGAGTTTTGACACAGCTGTTGGAGAGTTGTTGTGCACAGAAATACTATACGGCAAAAGTTTTAGCAGTCTTACTTCACAGGATATTACGTCACCTATTGTTTGCGGTCTCCCCAATTAGCGAGGGGAACTGAACAAACTGCTCAATGTCAGTTTACCAGACCCTTTTCCCGCGCAGCGATTGGTAAAGGGTCTGGCTACGCGAGACTAGGTCGTGCACGTGATCTGCTTAAAAATTTGTTGCTTGCATGCAATCAATGGTGGAGTACCGCCCGTCGTATGTTCTTTACCGAGGCCGTATTGAATGGGATCTCAATGAATTCAGAGATTGTTTGGAAATCGTAAAAACGGGACGCAACAACTTCGTGAAGCTTTCACCAGTTTTGGAATTCGAGGTGTGTCCAACGGATAAATCTAAAGTCTGTGCCATTAATTGGCATATTATCATAGTTGGTAGTAACTGTAGTATAACCAGTGTTGGTAGTAACTGTAGTAGAACCAGTGTTGGTAGTAACTGTAGTACAACCAGTAATGCTTTTAAAGTGTATGTTTCTTTGGCAAGTAAAGGCTGTGGTGTTGATGGAACAATTGGTATTAAGGGGTCCTTGACTGTATCATGTGAAAATAAGGACACAATTGAAAATAGAGTGTCCTACAAGGATTTATCAATTAATAGTGCTTACAACCGTGGTAACTTCTTTGATTGGTCATTTCCCATTGAAAGTATTCCACATGCTTCTTCTGTCAAACTCGTATGTAACTTAGTAGCTTATGATTTGAACAGTGAATCAGTTCCACCAACCAGTACAACGCAGCTGAGTATAAGCCCAACAGTTAAACGTGTTGATGATGACTGCATGAGGCAGTATGATGAGGAACTGACCCAATTATTGAACAAGGACAGATTGGAAGGAACAAACACTGATACCGTTCTAGTAATTGGTAAAACAGAATACAAAGTGCACAAATTTGTCCTTGCTGTTCGATCAGATTTCTTCAAAACTCGATTCAGTGATCGTTGGGACATGAAAGATGGTGCAGTTCATACTGTAGATATGAACGATACAGATCTGACTGGAGACATTATTGAACCTCTTCTCTGTGGAGTGTACACTGGCAAAGTAGAGAGTCAGGAAATGGCCCTCAAGCTACTTCCTGTCACTGATAAATATCAGTTCAAGAAACTGAAAGCCATATGTGAGTCTGTTATCAGTAGTCAACTGAACAAACAGAATGTTCTTGAAATATATGTCCTAGCAAAGCAATGTGATGCTCGAGACTTAATGGCCAAGTGTGAAATTCTTGTCAATCTTTAAATGTCATAATGAGTTTGTATTACTTTAAGTAGCTATTTTCTTAGGTTACACATGCACCTCAGATTGTAAATGAAATCATTTAGTATGTCTATATTTCATGTAGCTATGTTAAGATCTAAACTTGAAGTATTTTTCTATTGAATATGTTCTCTCTCACCCTACATTGTTTTTTTACGACAATTTATTGAATTTGATTATTAAAACCAACAATTAGAAGTGATATTCCAAAGTAGTTCATAAGCAATTTCTTTGAATAGAAAGAGCATGAGATAAGTTTAGAATTGATGAGTAATATAAAAGTGAGCATTCCTCTTCATACAAGTTCCGTTCATCTCAATAAAATTGTAGCTATTTTTAGTAGCCGTTGTTGATAACCACAACATAAAATTTTAACTTTTGTCTTTATATTAGCTATAGTGCAATAGCAAACCTTGACCAAAAGGGCTCAAGTTGGGTGTTTGAATCCATTTTATAGCTGGGTGCATATACAAACTATCAACCGCAGGATTGCTACTTCAAAGAAGTCACCTGCCACCCACAGTAACGAGAAAGGTTACATTATCAGAGCCTGCTAAAGCTGACATCATTTAACTCAATGGCTCAAAGCCAGAGGTCTGCCTCTTAATCAGGACAGTGAAGCAGAGGAGCTCACCACTTTGACAGATGTTAAACAGGCAGAGGAAAGTACTGACCTAGAATACACTCAGTAGCTATTCTTTGTAGCTATACAATGTTGAAGGAATAGACTAAGCCCATAATAATTCCCATAACATATGAGATATTGACAGAGCCTTATGTAGATAGCTACTGAGCATATTCTTTGTAGCTATACCTATTACCCCAGCCACACTAACAAATTATTGTAGTCTACTCAAAATGCCTGTAATAATTAAGAAGTGACTAAACTCTCTATTTACACTAGTGCCCATAGCTGGTAGTAGTATAGCAGGCAAACTTGAGGCAATTATTTACTAGTTACACTAACTCCAAACAGCAAAGCCAGCAAAATGACAGCAATTATAACTGCTTTAGATTCCAAAGCTGATATTGTAAGAGTTAATATTATTTAGAAATATTTCAGTGTTTTGTCCAACAATGGAGATCACATGCCATAGTTTATCCAGCAGCAATTTTAAGTTTCTTGTCTTCTTTCTTAATCCACATAATATTGCATTCCATAATTTCTTGTCTACATTGTTTTTATTGCCCTCATTTTCTGATCTAACTGCTTCAATCTTAACCTTGGGTGATTCCTTCATCTTGTTTGTTTTCTCTGTCTTTGGTTCTTTTAAATTTGTTTCCTTGGCAGAAGTAAGTCTTTCTCCTTTGCTTGAATTTAAAATTTCTGTTGATTTTTTAACTTTAGATGTTTTCATTGCCTTTATTCTTTGTAATAATGTTCTTGTCGATTCAGTTTTCTTCTCATCTTTTGACATCTTCTTTTCCTTCCTTGTTTGTGTTATGTTACTTTCACTTTTAACCTTCCTAGACCTGTTGTCCTTCTTTCCACTGCATATCAGCTATGCATTGTTTGCTTGAATAGTCTTAGTAGCATCTCTGGTCCTTGTAGTACTGGTGACTGGCACTTTCCATGCCTTCCTTGTGACTCCTGTCTGACTGGTCCTTGTCCATACGGCATCTCCTGCCACACTTCTGTTGTCAATATTATCTCTCCTTTGTTCAATTTCCTTTGAGTTCCTATCTTCCCTTCTGTCCTCTTTTCCCCTAATTGTTTTCTCTGTATTGAAATCCTCTTTCCTCAGATTTCATTTCCCGCATGTTTTTTTCTTCCCTCTCATCCTTCTCGTTCCTCTCATTCTTCTCTTCCCTCTCTTCCCTATCCACCTCCTCTTCACTCTCATCCTTCTCTTCCCTCTCATCCTCCTCTTCCCTATCATCCTTGTCTTCCCTTTCATCTTTCTCTTCTCTATCCTCCTCCTCTTCCCTCTCATCCTTCTGTTCCCTCTCATCCTTCTCTTCCCTCTCATCTTTGTCTTCCCTTACATCCCTTGCTTCCATCACACTATTGTCTGCCATTACAGTGTCCATTAACTCTACTCCATCCTTCACTTCTCTTAAGTTCTTCTCTTCCCGTGTGCCTTCCATTTCCCTCGCATCTTGTCCAAGTGTGTACGCAGTACACTGATCTACATTGTCTCCAAGACATGATGGAGCAGCTTCACTCATATCGAGTCTGTCAGTTTTCTCTGACCTTGTGACTTCCATTTCATCCTGAACACGTAGCTCCTCGTGTTTTATTGCATAACATTCCTGGAATGCTTCCTCAGGAAAACTATCCTGAGGGACCTAGAATAAATACTCCGAGGCAGAACGCACCATTGAGGGAGAAACCTATAATTAATACAGACATATTTAATATGCTTTATTTGCTTGTTTTTATCTCACCAATTTATCTTCTTGAATCAGAGTTATCTTAGCTCCTCCAGGCTACACACACAAAATACCACGTTTATATAATGGTTAAATTGCAAGCATAAATAATATACCTTGATATTTTCCATGTCCTCTAAGTTGCAACCACCTGAAAACTGAGAATAAATACAATGCACTCAATAATATGCTAAACTGAAGGATAAATGTATGTATAGCTAACAAACCTCTCCCTTGGAGGATGCTGAAGTTCGTTTTTCAGCAGAGAAGAAGTTAGATGGACAATACCTCAGCCAAAAGGTCTTCATCTTCACTGTCCCAGTCATCTTTATATGCGTGCCGAATATTTCCATACCTGTAGATTAGATACACCAGCTACGTATATTTTTCCCTCGATTAATTAATAGTAGCTATGAAGGTGACTTACCCTCCTTGGTATTCCTGGATTCGTGTTAATTTCAAGAATCTTCTAGATTCCTCCCAGGCATCAAGCTTGGGATAATAATAGGAATACTTCGGCTCCACCGCCATGAAATTCTGTTTCAAGATACAAAAATAATTCAATTTTCTCTCCAATAATACCATTCAACTTACTCAGATTAAGCAGTACCACGTTGTTGTTTTTTTAACTCCAGAATACTCACGAGCAAGTACGTTTGCTTCCCCAAACAACTTCTACACACCCATCACCAACGATCCCGACTGCGTCGGGAATGCTGGAGACGCCAGCACAAAATGACGTCAGCGTTCGCTCAGACATGCGTGCTAATCAACTGCCACGGAGAAGAACTTCCCGATTTACTAAGCTATATCAAGATTCCCCAGAACAGTTTTACCACTTGTTAAAAGCAAATAGCAAGTGTAAACTCTTGAAATTTGAGCGACCTTTTCGACTGGCTGTATAGCTAAGTCTTGCGTGGCCGACCCCTTTCCTTTCGGACGCGGGAGCGGATAATAAAAGGAAAGGGGTCAGTCACGCGAGAATAATGAGGAACCCATGAAGGCACTAATGTAGAAGAAAATGTCTTTATGTCTATATTAACTATACACTGAGGACTAGGGCCTGCCAGATTATGCTCGAAAATTTAAACATTTTTCTTTTTCTTTATTCTAAAAAAGTATGGTATTATTCCTAAAGAATAATATATTATTCCATACTTATTATTCAGTCTTATTATTCCAATTGGAAATAAGTTAAATAGTGACAATTTAAGTAGCTATTGGTCTCTCTTACTGTTATACTGAATTACTCAATATAGAGGATTTAATATAGTTCGGTAATTTTTTAGTGTAAACTTTGAAAGTCTCCATAAAACTATTCAATGAATGGAGAAGACAAGCTTTGCTGCAACTAATAAAATTCACTCCAGACATTTGGGGCTGTGGATTAGAGTGTTTAAGAATTTTAATACACTCAGCAGTGATTTCCCTTCAAATTCATAGGTTGGTTTGTAATGATTTACAATTTTTGTTGCCAATTTTGATATAGCTGAGTTGCTTGAGAATAGAAGCCATCTAGTATGATCCTCTAGATGACTTGCTAACTCTGAGCCATAGCTTATAGTGATGCCAATATTTCAAACTTTTCCCATTTTGGAGTACAATAACAGAGTGGCCAACATAAACCCAGCTACTTCTTTTATAATTATGGATTACCTAGCTAGCTAGCTATATGGAGTTATTATTCTCATTCCCCATTATTGTTCTTTTTAAAGCTGATATTACTCTAAAATTATTCCAGTATGCAATTTCATGTCTATTGAATAAAGACAGAATGCAAGGGAATCACATCGATGCTATTCTTAAACAAGGTGAAGTGGAATACAAAGTACACAAGTGTGTTCTAGCTGTCCAATCAGATTTCTTCAAAACTCGATTCAGTGATCGTTGGGACGTAAAGAATGGAGTGTACACTGGCAAAGTAGAGAGTCAGGAAATGGCCCTCAAGCTACTTCCTGTCACTGATAAATATCAATTCAAGAAACTGAAAGCCATATGTGAGTCTGTTATCAGTAGTCAACTGAACAAACAGAATGTTCTTGAAATAATACACACTAGCAAAGCAATGGGATGCTCGAGACTTAATGTCCAAGTGTGAGGCACTCAGCAAATCTTAAAATATACTCCATGCAACGTTTCATAATTTTAGTTGTGTTTTGAAATCATAATTATAGTGTTGCTAGCTACTTCATATCCGAAAAGTCCTGGTTTCCCCCCCAAACGTTTAATAAGTTTGATCATTTAAGTAACAACTTCTAAAGGCACTAGCTATAGCTACAGTGCACATCAAGCACAACCAGAATAATTATTACAATTATTGTAGTCCATGAAATTATGTAAAATTATTATTATTAAGGAATATTAAATGTTTGAAAAAGAGAGCATGTCACTACATCAATGATCAATGTCCACATGCTCCAATTTCCTTCTATTTTCTAACTTAAACTTGTGAGGAGAAGGAGGGATAACACTCAGGAAATATTTGCTTCATGTTTGTTTGTTGACACTCAGCCTTAGTGCTAGTCTAGGCTAGCATCTCAACATAATTATCTTATATTATCTTATTGAGTAGTTAAAAACGAATCATCCTTCGAGTGCCAGTATTAAACGGAAGTACCTGGTCAGCCTTTTTATAAGCTGGCAATGAGAACTTCAGAGAATAATGAATACCAACTGACAAATTAATGGATGTATATAAATACATTTACACAATCAAAACTCAAATGTTGGAAGAATATTCGCAAATTAAAATGGACAAAATTTTCAGCTGCAACTACACAACTGAACTGACGCACAAACATATTCAAAGAATGTCCATTTTCTTGCACTTATGGTGAGACTTCACTAGAGTTGCCTTTTGAAATATCTGAAAGTTACATGTACTGTATTTCAGAGGTAGGGAAGAAATGACTAGCTACAGCATAGCTAGTTGCACCAGTAGTTTCAGTTATCCAGCACTTCTGCATCATTGTAACCTTTGTGTGGAGTATAGGCATAGATATAGCTAGCTAAATATTGCTTTTTCCCCCTAAAATTCTTTCTCCAATGCTCCCAAACTTGCCCTTTATTATATAATTCTTTCAAAATGTGCCTATAATTCACATTTATATCTTGGCCAAAATTCACCTAATAATTAGCAATGTAGCTATTGTGAATTCCATAAAAGAAGCAATAGTTATATCACAGCATAAGTAAAGCTGAAATATAGTCTTCTAGTGCTCTTTCTTGATCATGTTTGAATGACTTTGAGAGCAGTGAAGGTACTCACTCTGCTGCAGCTGATAAAACAAAGCCTGCTTACCAGAAGTTAACAGGGAAGTGGGTGGGGTCAAGAAATATATTTTCAGCCAGTACATTTATCTATGCCTTAGAGCTCCCCCCAAAATTGGTGCTTTTGTCAAAGGAGTAAATGAAAAATCACTGATGAATGGAAAGCCTAGTCTCGCGGGGCCAGACCCTTTACCAACCCTGATCCGCTACTGGCCCCGCGAGACTATGGAAAGCCCGTTCTCAGTTCAGTTCATTCAATGACCCTCCCCCTCCCTCCCTCTCTCTCTCTAAATACTTCAAGAGATATACTATCACAATACAAGTAATACGTCTTAAAATTAACTTAAGATGGTGACAGTAAATTCGTCTTATATTCTACACCAGGGTTCGCTTGAGTGGTGTATCGGCGCACTAAGAGATTGCCTAGAAATAGGGCAAACCGGATCGTCGCCCTTTAAAAAGATTTCTCCAGAAATAGAATTCACGTTACCCCTGCAGGATGGCGGAAGAAGTCCTCCCATTTGTTGGTATATAGAAATTGCTAGCTCTATTGCGACATGCTAGAAGACAGACCCACTTTCAAAGTGTATATAAAGCTTAGAGTTAAAGACGATGGGATCGGGAGATTGGTTGGAATCAAGTCGGTCATGTCTATCTCTACATATGAAACCAATGAGGTAATTGAAGATAGAGTATCTTATAATATTTTGAAAGCCGAACTAAAAGTTACTCTCCATATTGGACCATCAAGCTATCCAGTATTCTGCCTAGTTATTCTTTTGTAAACATTTTATGCAGCATCAAACTTTATGACTGGACGGATGAAACCAAAAGTCCACCTTCAAAATCTGTGGAAATGTGTCGGACCCCCCTCAAGTATATTCATGGTGACTCTATGAGACAGTATTCTGAAGAGCTCTCTCATTTCTTGAATGAAGACAGACTACTAGGGGCCAACACCGATGCCATTCTCAAGTATGGTGAAGCAGAGTACAAAGTACATAAGTGTATCCTAGCTGTCCAATCAGATTTCTTCAAAGCTCGGTTCAGTTGGGACGTAAAGGATGGTGCAGTTCATACTGTAGATATGTACGATACAGATCTGACTGAAGACATTATTGAGCCTCTGCTCTGTGGAGTGTACACTGGCAAAGTAGAGAGTCAGGAAATGGCCCTCAAGCTACTTCCTGTCACTGATAAATATCAGTTCAAGAAACTGAAAGCCATATGTGAGTCTATCATCTGCAGTCAGCTAAGCAAAGAGAGTGTTCTTGAAATGTACGGCTTTGCAAAAAATTGTAATGCTCAAGAATTAATAGCCAAGTGTGAAATGCTGATCAAGTTTTGAAGTTTCTTGTTCGACAATACTTTGAATTATAATTGCTGCCCTGTTTGGAGTCTTTTCTTTTTTTGTATTATGTGTGACAGTCATGTGCCTAAAGTACTATCAATTATTACTTCATCATAGCTACCAGATCTACTTCATCTGATACAATTCTCTTCACTTACAATTATCAAGGACCTCTGCCATCTCTTCTAGCAGTGTTAATGTGCTCATAGATTGCTGTTCTCAAAATTATGCCACTAATTTAAATTTATATGTGTATGTGGCATTGATGTGTATTGCCTATCAGTTGGAATAATTGATGCATGATTGGACATGTGTGGCAGGGGGGGGGGGGGGGGGGGGGTGGAAGATGGGTGAGGTTAGTGTAGTCTGCCAAACCATGCCAACTCTCTTAGTAATAGATTCTTGAAACTGCACCCCCAGAGACCTAACTGTTTCCAAAATGGCACAAAATCTCAGCCATTAAGTTTAAGTTCACTTCAATTCAATTGTATAACAAGCTGTTGTGTTTTAACTTTCATCACTTGTATGATAGAAATCCATGTTGATTGCCATACAGCTAAATAGAAGGCTCTCACATACGGCCGAGAGCAAACTATCCTAATGTCAAAACATTGCTTCAGGATCCATGCTAATAGTAATACTGGAACACCTGCAATTAATGAGAGGTAAGATAACATACAAGGAAGAAAAAAAAAAAAAAAAAAAAAAAAAAAAAAAAAAAAAGAAGAAAAAATGGTGCATACAGTATGCAGATGAAGTAACCAGACTGGTAAACTAGTTTCAAAGGTTTAATGCAAAAAAAAAAATAAATAAAAAATTTAAAAAAATAAAAATAAAAAAAATAAATAAAAGACAACAAAATACCATATTTTGTTTACATACATATAACATACAAACAGATTATCCTGACCACTATATAGTTGTCAATTTCTTATATTCTACCTTTTTCTTTTCACACATAAAAAAATCATCATGACCACTGTATTAATTAATTATCAATTCCTTTAATTCCTTTCAAACCCGCCCTTTTCCTTTCACAATTATTTTAAAATAAGAATAACGTGATTTAAAAACAAATTGCATTGTCACTGGCATTAGATCTTGCTGGAGCATTTATGCTCAGATATTCTTTCCTGAAGTTCCTTCCAAGCTTTGGCAACCTGCAACACACACACACACACACAGAATGGAATAAAAACAATAAAACATCCAGACCACCCCCCTCCCAACGTATTTGTACAATAATCATAGTACGGCGCATAAATTAGAACATCACTGTTCAATTGAAATAGCACGGGGAGGGAGGAAGGGAATGAAATAGCACGTAATGAAGTAAAAAGTGAAATACCACGGTAGCTAAGTGAAATTGAACGGGTAAGTGCACATGCGTGCAGCTTCAGCCTTGGAGACATACAGTTCAAGTAGTTCCTAATTGGAGACTATTTCATTCTTTAGCACAGAAGCTCTATTTTGCAGTACAAGGATTTTTTTCAACAGATTAGGAGGAGCCATAGGTTGACAATGAAGTTCCAGAGGAAGCTAATCCTGAAATGCAGAGATAATGAGTGATCAGTACAGTGAGCTACAGTGCAACTGATAAAAAAAAAAAAAAAGAAGAAAAAAAAAAGGAAAAAAAAAAAAGCTGGCCTTTTATTAGTGAGTGATACTGATAGCACGGGTAACCTGTGCTATTCAAAACCTGAGTAATGTGATTGAAATAGCACGAGGCTTGCTATTTTAATTGCCCATACTAACAAATAAGCACACACACACACACTTGTATATTATTATACATATAACCAACATACCTGCTTCTGTGTGTACTCAGGCTCCCACTGTGAACTGAAAATGACGTTGGCATACTGCACACGCTCAGCGTTGGTGATTTGAGCCTTGAGTCGCTCATGCGCGGCTTCTTCTGACACACCATCACGTTCCATCACTCTCTTGATCACCTGATCAACAAGACACACCCACCAATGAGTATAATCCATAAATACACAACAAGAACGACCCTTTACCCACTATTTTTACCCTCCATTATTCCTGAAATTGTTTTTTTTTTGGTACATACAAATCAGTGGATAATTTATAAGCATGCATGTTGTACATGCACACACACAAAAAAATCCTTTTGGAATATGCTTTGTGAAAACCGTAAAAAAATTATTTAAACTGGCGACTGACCTCTTTGACAGGTGCTATGGTGACCCACACCTCATGAACTTTGTCCTGCCATCCCGCTTGAAGCAACACTGCAGCATCCACCACACACACAGCATAGCCTGAAGCATGGGCGTCGGCTATGCGAGACTCGACCAGACGCCAGATCTCCGGCCACACGATCTGGTTCAGTTTCAGTCGATTCTCCTGAGAAAAAGACAGTATCAATGAAAAAGACACAAAACTCTTTTATAAGCAAGTACTTGTAGCGCTTAGGAAAAGAGAGAGAGAGAGAGGTTTCCCCCAGGACATGTTATAGGAATTACACCATGTGCATAATGTAACTACTGTATCTCATTTCATTGGGACATTGTATATGTACAGCTTAGAAGGTGTGAGCATTCAAAGGATGTTAGAAAGTATCAAAACTAAATCAACTATTCTGGTTCATATTCAGAATTTCAGAACAACTTATAATTAGAACATAACACAAAATAATATCAAAAAATTCCGGTTGACGTACTTCCTCATTACCAAATGAGGTTGACCTCACCTTACCCACCTTGTCCCCAAATACGAGAGGTCCAAGCACTTTCCTATTGATAGTGCCATCCTCAGCTACGACTTGAGCCCCAAACTCGGCCACTATATCGGAGAAAGCTTTCGTGCCTGGATGATACGCCTCGTGACCTAGCTGCAACAATAATAGACCACACCCCCTTTGAAAGGTAGCTCTACTAGCGATGCATGCAGCATGTTTGGTAAACCTTGTCACAGTCGATGGCATACGCCCCCATGGTGGTGAGGCGCTTCATGATAGAGGACTTTCCCGTAGCTATTCCCCCGGTCAGTCCCAACAGGTAAGGTCCAGCACTGGAGTCATATGACTTTAGGCAAGTACACACCTGAAGGATGCAATAAATACATTATGAATTTGGAGACACTGACAGAAAAATTTCATCAATTTTCAATTTTTTGTTATCATATTGATCACACATGTGCTAAAGTTACCTCAGTGTGTTTGTGTGAACATTTAGAGCAGCCAGTATACATGTAGTTCATGTCTCATAAGTGAGGCCCTGAAATTATTACATCACTGACAAATATCTATATCTAAATATATATATATATATGTGACCGTCTACAGGAAAACCGGGCACAACGCGGCGTGCGTAAATATCGAGAAAAGATCGATCGATTTCTTAAAAATGTATTGTTTCAAGCCGACGGAAGGGAACGGTTAGGTCTATTATAGTGGGAACGACTTAAGCTACGACGATATAACTTGGAGAGCTCAATATCTGGACACCGAAAACTCTGTAAGTGCAAAAAAAAAATTTGCGAAGGGTGCCACGTTGTGCCCGGTTTTCCTGTAGACGGTCACATATATGTATATATATATATATGGCAAGCGAGCAGAGTGAGCGAGACAAGTATTGGGGGTGGACAATGCATGTATGGGTACGTTATATTATGTATGGATGGATGGTACAGATACCCTGTACCCAGTTTTTTCTGATACTACAGCATCAATCTAGTCTTACTTTAAACTTAGGTTCAAAAATTATGAGAGGATTCCTGCAAAAATGTTTGTTTTTCAAGTCCCAAAAAGTTGCTGCAACTGGTTACTATGACATTGAAACCCTTTACCAGACATAAGTTTTAAAACCTACCTTTTTTTATTTATTGGAGCTGCTAAGTGCCACTTGTTTGGTTGTCAAGAGCCACTGGTAGTCAAAATACCTTCTAAAGAAGCTTCCACTACTCGGGGGAAGCTGAGATAAGCACATAATTTCATACTTGTTAGCTAAAATTACAAGAATAACTCTGGCCTTTTTTTTTTTTGTAGCTGAGAGCTTGTTCAAGAGTTATTGATAATAGAAGTAGTCAGAATGGCATAAATTTGATACTACAGACTTATCACTACTCAGGAAATTAAGGTAAGAAAGTAGTTCTGTATTTATTTGCAGTAATTAATGGTTAACTGCTATAGAATCCATTTTTGTCATAATGAAATAAAAGCATCTTCAGGTAAAATACATCATATAACACTATTGTAGTTTTATGCAGCCTAACAAGGCAGGCTCGCTCGCCATTTATGCTCAAGCACACCACTAGTATATAAAATATATTGCACAGTCAGCGTACAATATGGGGAGGTATTAAAGCGAGCAAAAATACTCACATGAGAGTGAAACGTCATCCCCATAATATACAACAAGCGTTGATTACACATAGGATATTTTTCCAAAATAGTAAACGTTTTGAAGTAATTCCGCCATACTTTAAACAATTCAGTTGTTCACAAGACATGGATGTGCGTGTGGGAGCATTCAATACGCTTGCAAGACATAGAAATACTCGAAGAAAACTAACCAATGTATAATTATAATATACCATTTCATAAGATAAGCTATTTCAGGGGATCATTTCAATGCACATTGCAATATATTTTTACGAGCGATGTAATTTGAACTCTGACCTCTGCTTTCCTGTAGCTTCCCAGCATGTTCCTGCGAATGTCTGAGGAGCTGAGCTTCTGTTCTTGAGCTAGAGAAGTGTCCACTGATCGATCCAAGAGATCCACCACGTACACGGAGAGAGAATTCAGACCCTGTGGGTGAGGGGGAGAATAATTAAAACAACAACAAAAACAACAACATGACGTAAGCCCTGAACTTCATGCAGCCTGAAGGCAAGAATGCTTCCAGCACTTAGACTCCCTCTGATCTTTCATTGTTCATTGCTCAATTCACTCAGTAACATCTTCAGTCAGATACAGAACAATGTTTATTGTAAAGTTTGAAATGGAAGCACTAGACGCCTATATAGGCAAGTTAACATATCTGGAATACATTTCATATCTCCGCCAAGAATAATTACTGAATTACAATCTCAGAATAATACTACAAAAGAAACAACTGGAGTGGTAAAGGGTCACAAGCACTTAACACAGAATGTCTATCATAAGGACAAATGGACTCAAAACTTACATGTATTGGACACACTAAGCTCCAATATACTGTTACTACATACATGCAAAGACAGTACGTGCCTACAGCAAGTTCAGCCAACTGCTCACACACACAAACATTCAGTGTTTGATACAAAAGGGGGAGGGACACTGGGACTCCCCCCCCCCCCCTCCCCCCTTATTACAGTAACTACTGAGTGCTGGTTTTGTTGTCCACTACCATTCATATATTCATATGGGCAGTGGGTAAAGGGGTCTGGATATAGCTCACAACTTCATTGCTAAAAATCACTAATAGAGTATTAGCTGTTTTCTTGTTAATCCATTTATAAATTGCTACATGTGTGTACTCATCTCAAAGTATATAGCCCCACCCTCTAACGCTAATGTTCCCTCCCCCCCTACAGCGAAAATTCCTGTATCAAACCCTGCACACACACACACACACACACACACACACGCATACACACACGCACACATGCATACACACACACACACACACACACACACACACTCACCTTCTTACTCCTTTCCGTGTTAATAATCTCCCCACCTCTGGCTGTTTCATGGCTGACCACTAGAGCGTCCAGATCTTCATCAGTGCCGGCTGGTCCAAACACATCCTCTATAGGGACCACGTCCAGGGTAAGGCCAGGCTTCACATCAGACAAGAATAACCGGACATTTTGAAGACGAGTCTATGAGGCAATAACAACAAGTACAACAATAATGATAATAATAATATTATAATAATAATATAGCAAGTACCCAGCCAACCTTGGTGCTTGATGTACTGACTTTTCCAAATCAGGAATAAAGCAAGACAAGGTGTTTTTACTGTTCTCTTTATTTCTCATTTATTTTCTTGACACACACACACACACACACACACACCACCACCACCACCACCACTCATCGTTGCGTTGCTGAGCTGAATAAATCAATACATGGCTGTGGGTCCGCCCCCAGCTGGTGAGGAGCATGAAGAAGAGGGATAGAAGAGAAGGAAGAAAAAGATTGAGAGAGAAATAGAGGAAAAAAACTTATCTTATGTCAAATTTAATTATCATTACCCACTCATCAACATTACTATGAAAGTGTGAGCAGGGACGTGCATAATGCACGCGCATGCGTACAATAAATCTCTCTAGTCCAAAACATCAGTTCATTAGAATTTGACAGAATATTAGCCACCGAGTCCACCTGCTGAGTCAGCAATGTCACTCTATGACAAACCTTTCAAGCAGAATTGGCAAACATCAACTCTACCAGGATCAAACTTCAAACTAGTCTGGGACCAAACCCCCCTCCTAACTCTTACAAAAAAACCAACAAAAAAAAACAACAACAACAACAACAAAAAAAAAAAAAGAAAAAAAAGAAAAGAAAAAAAAGAAACGCAAAACAAAAAAACTACAAAAATAATAGACCATGGATGGAACCTTTGTGCCACAGGTACATTTGAAAATACACCTTGACCCATGATGACTGGAAATTCTCATGCACACCAACATAGTATTCCCCTCCCTCAAGTATAAAAATATTATTATTACTGTTATTATTATTATTATAGTCACTCCTCACCTTACCTTAACCGGCTTTATTAGTTCGGTCAAAACCTTGTTTGCTATCAAAGGTCCATCAGACACGCCCACCACCAACCTCTGTTGTGCCAGAAACGCACTCTGAACCAGCAAGAGCCGATGGCCATGGTGCAGGTTGTCAAATGTTCCCCCCAATGCCACATTGTTGTAAAAGTTGACTTCATTTGGTGCCTGCACATCCAAATTCACCAATAATTCTTGGGAAGTTGAAATGTTACTTTGCATATCTTGTAAGACCATGTACTCCATTTTCTTGTTGAATTTGAGCCTTGGAGATAGCAGTATGTAACCGGGCAACCTTTGGACCTCCTCTAACGATGGAGTGGGACTCACGAGAATGTCCAACTCTCCATGTTCCAAACTGGAACAGGAATCAAGATTTTCTTGTGTTGGTACTGAAGTGGCCAAGCCTGGCAGTAACACCCTGACATCCAGCAGTGGGAACTGTCTGGACGCTAAAAAATAAATGTTTTTAATCTGTTGCAGAGTTTCGTATACATTCCACACTTCATGTCGCGTTCTAAGGTCTTTGTCAGAGTCTACGGGCTGTACAGCCGAGGCCAACGGCACGTAAAGAACTTCAGTAACCAGCCTGGACGCAGCCGACAACGCCGGGAGGAGGACTTTGCCACTGCTTACAACAAGAGCACCAGTTTTATACATAGCAGCCTTTTCCTCGCCTCTCTAGTCACTGGTGGTGCACAGAGGGCTGCGCTTATTAACATGATTCTAGCAACATCCCTTACCCGATCCTCAGTTTGGGGGTGTGGGGAGGGGAGGGGAATTATTGCAGCGGACACCACACCCACTAATTAACAAAAAGTTAAGACTTTTTTAGCAGAGTAGACTATTACACTCACTAAAAACATTGATAAAGAGCCGCTCAGCGTAACCTGTCACTCCCAGAGTGAGTACAGGTTGTTTCCTATCTATGAGCTTGTAAATCATTAAAAAATTTAATACAGCCAGCATATACAAACACTTCACAAATTGCTTAAAAGCATTGTATTCTGTTATTACCATAATCTGCAACATACACATAGCCATCATTGTCCACACACACACCAGACGGGGTTTCGAAGGTGCCTTCTTCTTGGCCACGTTTTCCAAATGAAGAAATATATTGGCCTGTGAGAGAGAAAACCGACAAGCAATGATTTCCAAAATTAGATACAAATATATATTTATTGCTGACGCACAAATAGTGAGGTTTATTTAAAGTCAGGCTGCCCAAATTTGAGATTTCTTGGCCAAATGACATAAGGATATTGCCATCCCTATTAAAAACGTAAATATTGGAGTTTTTGTAATCAGCCACATAGATATGCCCTAGGCTATTCACGCACAACCCCCAGAATTCTCCAACGCCATAGTTTATGCTTCTGATGAACTTGAGTTCTCTATTGTAGATCATAATTTCTCCATTATTATAACACTCGCATATCATCACTTCATCTCTATACACTGCAATGCCAAGGTGACCAGGACCTCTGCTTTGCTTGACTGTGTAAAGTTCCACCCTAGGTCTGACCGCAAAGCATTTCATTATCTTGTTTGTCTTTCTATCAGTACAGTATGTGTTTCGTTCAATGTCGAATGCTAAGCTTTCCAAACTATAGATATGCCGTTTTGGACGCATCGCAAGTTTATGAAAAGAACCGTCTTCCTTGATAGAGATAACGTCTCCATAGTATTGGGCGATAACTACGTTACCTGAACAATCTATGGCTATGCCAGAAGGTTTTGGCAAATCCCACACTTTCATAGGAAGACTAAATTGAGTCGGATGTATGTCCACAAATAGTAGAAGGGGACACCCCATTATTAGTACATCATCAACTGAAACATTTAATTCATGAGACCCTCGAAAAACTGGAACATACTCGATGAGATACTTACCAGCGCCTTCCCTTGTAACATCACAATCTAGCGCCCTTCCATCTCTTATAGTTCGCAATTGAGCTTGAACTTTGTACCCTTTCCTTGCTGGTTGCTCACTGGATAATCGTATGCTCAGTATTACTTGAGACGCCAAACCAACACGATTGACAGCCACTCCTTGCAAATTCCTACTAACCGGAGTTATGGTAATGTTAGTTTTGGCTTGACAGAGGGACTGAAGCTCTCCCACGAAGTCAACACTAACTGCCGTATCCGCATGGACTTTTGGTGCCATGTTTTTCAAAGGCACCTCATGCTTCACTATCTGGTGCTCAAGTTGGCTCCGATGGTCAGTATAATGAACTTCAAACTCCTCATCACTTGATAAGCCAAGCAGTAGCTTTGTGCAAGAAAGAACATTAAGAATGTCAGCATTATTGGAAGACAAAGTTTCCTCTTGTGATGACAACAGCTCCATTTTTGTTTGCGTTATGCCTTTCAAAGATGTTACCATTTCTTTTTTACGATTATCCAGAATATCATGAAGGCAACCAAAAGAAGAGTCAAGGGCCGCATTCAAAGAAGCCTCATGTGACAACACTTCTTGTTTGGTTTCCTGTATTTCTTCAATGATGCGGGTAAGATTAGTTTTGATATCTGTGAGAGATTTTGCCAAGTGGCTTAATTCCTTCCTATGACTGGTAGATAGGATTCCATATTCCGCTTTTTCTTTTACGTCTTTTATTCTTTGTGGTGCCTCATCACTTTGTGGTGTGTCCTCACATGTGGCATGGGACAAACTGCAAGAAGAACCTGTAACTGGCTTGACTTGCTCATTTATTTGAACAAGATGTTTCATTGTGCCTAGAGCAGATTTTAAACTGCCAACAAAGTAAGCAGGTTTAAGCTCATTAACGCCTTCTTTAGAAAGGGTAATCTTGTGGCGACATAATGGACAATGAAATGGGTGGCCGACTCCATTCCTACAGGCTAGTTCCAAGATACAAACTTTGCAGAAGTAGTGGGAACAATCGAGGAGTTTAGGCTCAGTGTATTCTTCTTGACAAACGGCGCATGTAATTTCTTTTTCTAGCTCCTCCATACTTTTATTTTTGGCCATGACGGGGACAGACTTTCTTTCAGCTCTAAATTCTTCAGGACACTTGAGCGCGAGTCGATAGTCTTTTACCAAACCCTGCTGCACCGCAGAATTGCGGGAGAAAATGGACGACGTTATGTGCAGAACGGCTGACCCTCACTACAACAACGGACTACACGAAGTCCGGGCATGCGCGTTGGCGGTCCGCGAGATTTTCGCGAATTTAGTCCGGTCCGTGGGTCCGCGGTCCGGTCCGTGTTTTAGTCAGACCCGACCCTCACCTTTGACATATAGAGCGCGGCCGATCAACAAACTTTGAACCTTAAGCACGCGCGCATGCCCAAATGGCTGACTTGCCCATCTGTATGCGGGACTGACCGTTGCTTCGGATCTCTGCGTGGCTGACCATTGCTGCGGGGCTGACCATTTCTGAGCCAACAGACCCACCTCAAATGATCACTTGGAAAAAAATAGCTGTGGGTACACATCAATATTTTGCAACATTAGTCTTTTTAATAATAATAGCTACTTGTTCACACAACAATCAAAGGGTGTGGCTTCAATTTTGGACGTGACTGCTTATTCTAAAAGTTGAAGCTAATGTTATACTGTGTGACACATATTCTTAAGTCGACAGACCACAACTCCATAAAATTCATGGAGCAATCTACATGTGTATGTATCTAGAGTATCTAGTAGCGACAGTGAGAGCAGCATACAAGTACTTTTCCTGGGTCCATGCATCTCACTCGCCTCCTCCGCATGCATCTCACTCGCCTCCTCCGCATCTCCTCTCCCCCGGCCTCCCTTCCCCACCCATATTTGTTCATAGAATGTTTCTCCAATTTTGTTAGAGTAAATCATAGCATTGTATTACTAGTTAAATACAACTTCAGTACGATCAACGTGACGACTCAAGGCAGCACTAAGAGGTCACTAACTGAAGGAACCTTGAGTACTATGTTAGTTAGTCAACTTTATTCTGAAATTAATGCAGACTTCTCGTAAGCTAGTATAACATTCCCAATGCCATTGACAAAATACTAATGAACTATTCCATAAAAATAAAATACTGTAAATTTCCAGTATGAAGACGCTTTTAAAGAGTTGGATTATGACAGTGTCAGTGATAGGTTTAATTGTCCTCAATACTCCAGTAGATTTTCCTTCAAACAAGGATTGAATTGTCACTGGAAACGTCCACAGCAATTCCTTGGACACTCTTTCATCTCCAACCTGTAACAAAGAAGGGAAAGTAATCACATGTTACCAAATTTTGGTGTTCCTTTCAGGAACACAATGCAGTTTTCACTACAATACAGTACAACAGTTGATGTTACACTGCTTATCTCTACTCGATAAAGGACTCAATAATAACCTTTATAGGAATGCTTAATTAGAAAACTAAATATACATTATGAATGTAAGAACGTAAAAAAAAACAAAAAAAAAACAAGAAAAGTACCTCTTACTAAGATGAGTGAAAGAGACCACAATGGCACTTTATATACTGTACACATATGTATATGTAAGTGTATACAATATATGAGTTTGTACACGAGGAAGCCAGGTGTGATGAGCCCCACAACAAAAACTTTAATTTGTACAGACATAGCAGCAAAAGCTCTACAATTTACTCATGGGCTGATACACAATTTGTAATAATTGAAACTATCATTTCTCAATGATTTTACATGCCACAGTTGTTCATGTATGTGCATGTGATACAGAGAGTACTTATGATTGGAACATTGTGCTCGCATCTATCAGGGGAATCCTGTACAAATGGCATCAAAATGTTGGATGGCTTCACTAGACTTTGCTCTAGTTACAAAAAAGGGGTGTTGCTCGCCAGTCAGAAAGCATTCAGATGGACTCCTTTTGTTACAAAAATGTAAAAGTAGTAAATGTAAGAGCAAATGCAAACAGTGGTGTAGGAAGATGATTCGGTATGGGTGGGCTCGAAGGGCAAGTTTTTTTTTTTGTGGTTTGCAGGTGTTCATGCGAGAAATCACATTGATCCTGGCATACACGCACTACACTAAGCAGAAACAGAGTAACTATAGTGCAGTGAAGACCCACTAGTGGGTATGGTAACGTCAGAGTTCCAGTTCAGAACAGTCAATGACTGTTGAGGTGATAAATATAAACAAAAAAACAAATCATCGACGATGCACGACGGTACACGAAAATAAGAACAAATGAGCATGCGTGAATACTAATGATGAAATAAAGTGTAATGTTATAGTTGTTCTGGCAATCAGAGAAAACATGAAAGTATGAGAAAACATAAAGCTGTTGGCTTCACATAGGGTACTAACTGTTGTGGAAAAAGCCCCCCTATCATCACGTCGTAATTATGTGAGCAAATAATTTCTTGCAATTTGAGATAGTTTTGCTTAATCCTGAGAATTTAACAGAGAGCAAAATCAAGATAGATTGCAAAAGATTCTACTAAACTTTTCTAAGCAGTACGAAACATCAGAACCATATTTACATAAATATTTCGAAGAATACTACATATGTTGCACTTGTAATACGTAACTTTGTTGCTCAACAATGTAGCACGTGTACATTACATGTTATTTCACAAAATGGGAAATGTGCTAGAAAGATTGGCCTTGCTGATGTAGATACAAGCATGCATATTGAAAGACATGTTTGCAGTAACATTTTTAACACATGGTGGAATTTTGCTTCCATCAGCTCAAGATTCATGAATGGCAAAGTAAACAAAATAGTTGATGGTTTCTTTCATATTTTGATGCACACATTTTCCCACTAACTAACAAAAGAACTGATTTGCCGTATTGGTTGGGTTGCCTGGTGTCATCCTCCTAAACTACACATTGGCAGTCTGTGCTGATGTGAGCCCGTGGTCATGTCTGCGCATGTTCCTTGTGCATGAGGCAGTGGTATGACCCTGGACCCACCCCCCTGTGTGGCCTTGGGGGTGAGAGACTCGGCAGGTCAGTGGCCATTAGCGTTAATTGCCCTGCATTGCTGGAGTCCCCCCAAAGGGCTGCAGGAGGTGGCCTATACCCCCAAGGCTATAAGTGATAGGTTAGAAAAGGGGGTTGACAGCTCTCTTACCAATGGTAGTAGGCTGTATACCTGTAATACTACTAGAAAATGCTCGTGTAGCATTGGTTGGGCGAGCGAGGTTCTGGGGAAATGTTGACACTTTCAATTGCATTGGGGTAGTTTGATTTGAATTTGCATTGGTTTTCTTCCTGCAGGTTGCCAAATCTGAATTCACATCTCATTATTAGTAGTAGAATATGTAATGACATGATGTAAAGGGGGAAATGATGATTGGTAAAGGGTAAAGAATGGTACTCCTCATGATAAAGTAACAATTGGTAAAGGGTAAAGAATGGTACTCCTTCTGGAATGCGCGCGCGTTTAAACAACGACGGACGACGTATTCAGGATTTCCATAGACTACATCTTAAAGTTGCTCGCTCGCTTCGCTCGCTCGCCAATAAGTACAGACAAGCATACACATTGAGAACTGAGCATTATGACAAGAGTACTGCTGAACTGCCCATGACCCCCAACCTTCTCCCTCTCACTGGCTTTGGGATGGTGTGGCCATCCAATAACTACGTATTGGTTCCTCGGAGAAGGGAGTGGTGCCACTGACCTTGGAGCTGTGATCAGCGCCTGGTACCTGGATGACTCCAGCCACCATGTCTGTCTCGGGTAACCAGTGGGCACAGCTTCAGTAAACCAGGACTGGTGAGTCCTGTATACTCCCATCTCACCTGCTTTCACTGCACACTGGAGTCTAAGTAGACTCCAGGAACACAACCTGGGTAGTGGTTGTCGAGTAAGAGGAGAGTGCCCCCAGCAGTCGTTAATAAGTGAGGGACCACATGCCCAGGTAAGAAGACCTGAGCAAGGGCAGAGTGTACGTATCACACTTAATGATTAGCTGAAGGGCTGCTTGCCCTAACAGCAGTGAGAGGCAGTACGCAGTAGTATTAGATGTTGAATGAAGGGCAGCCTGCCCTGGACAGATACTTTAAGGTGGTCTATCTGACTGTCACACCACTACCGGGTGGAGAATCTAACCTCACATGCTAACAGTACCATAACTCCTCTCTACACCACTCTTGCCATAGTCAAGTGGCTTGTGACTCCAAGATTTACTCCTATAAATGCGAGTGAGACACTCTCAGGGGTAACACAATTGAAAATTGGGGATGTTTGTTTGTAATTATGTGTGAACGTACGTATGTCATTTGTACTTTGACCCTCGCATATTTTTGTGTTCGCTCCGTGTTCGACCCCATCCCAAACTTCACTAAAAGGAATCCTCCGGTTTAGCGATCATTACCAGTATCACCCTAGAAAGCGAATTATTTACCAATTTGAATTCTATTGCGGGTGCAGTTAAAACTCAAAAACTTGTGGGAGCTCCATTTCTATTTGAGTTAGTGGCGGTGGTAAGTTAATACGCTATTTGTCAGTTATAAGCCGTATGCAACAGTATTTACTTGAAAATTCATTGCTCCACTAGACTAACCACGAAGGTTAAGTCTTGCATAGGTATGTCAGTTGTGTGAAAGTATTGTGTATTACAACTACTAAGAATATCCATCCCCTGTTGCATTATCTGCTCCACATCCCTATTCACATGGAACTTCAAAAGATGGCATTAGCTATTAATAGTAACAGTCGGTGTGCCTGGTGGAGGCAGCAACAGACACAAGTGAGAAGGAACATGTCCTGATCGCGTGACGGGGTAAGTGAGTGCCATGCAGATGCATATGTGAGCCTGAGAACAGATAGGCAGTGAGTCTGAGAATACATCAGTTAGCCTGAGAATACATAGACAGTGAGCCTGATAATACATAGGCAGTGAGCCTGAGAATACATAGGCAGTGAGCCTGAGAATACATAGGCAGTGAGCCTGAGAACAGATAGGCAGTGAGTCTGAGAATACATCAGTGAGCCTGAGAATACATAGGCAGTGAGCCTGAGAATACATAGGCAGTGAGCCTGAGAATACATAGGCAGTGAGCCTGAGAATACATAGGCAGTGAACCTGAGAACACATAGGCAGTGAGCCTGAGAATACATAGGCAGTGAGCCTGAGAATACATAGGCAGTGAGCCTGAGAATACATAGGCAGTGAGCCTGAGAATACATAGGCAGTGAGCCTGAGAATACATAGGCAGTGAGTCTAAGAATACATAGGCAGTGAACCTGAGAATACATAGGCAGTGAACCTGAGAATACATAGGCAGTGAACCTGAGAATACATAGGCAGTGAACCTGAGAATACATAGGCAGTGAGCCGGAGAATACATAGGCAGTGAGCCTGAGAATACATAGGCAGTGAGCCTGAGAATACATAGGCAGTGAGCCTGAGAATACATAGGCAGTGAGCCTGAGAATACATAGGCAGTGAGCCTGAGAATACATAGGCAGTGAGCCTGAGAATAGATAGGCAGTGAGCCTGAGACTACATAGGCAGTGAGCCTGAGAATACATAGGTAGTGAGCCTGAGAATAGATAGGCAGTGAACCTGAGAATACATAGGCAGTGAGCCTGAGAATACATAGGCAGTGAGCCTGAGAATACATAGGCAGTGAGCCTGAGAATACATAGGCAGTGAGCCTGAGAATACATAGGCAGTGCGCCTGAGAATAGATAGGCAGTGAACCTGAGAATACATAGGCAGTGAGCCTGAGAATACATAGGCAGTGAGCCTGAGAATACATAGGCAGTGAGCCTGAGAATAGATAGGCAGTGAAACTGAGAATACATAGGCAGTGAGCCTGAGAATACATAGGCAGTGAGCCTGAGAATACATAGGCAGTG
>WLWD01003479.1_pt1 | contig 52261 bp, 35 predicted proteins | sample 6712731 | NCBI WGS metagenome assembly WLWD01 (sample SAMN12718690, study PRJNA576275) | sponge metagenome | isolation source: marine sponge | host: Mycale hentscheli | place: New Zealand: South Island, Marlborough, Capsize Point | collected 2014-11-01
TGGTGCATCGTGCAAACCCAGTGGTGCATCGTGCAAACCCAGTGGTGCATCGTGCAAACCCAGTGGTGCATCGTGCAAACCCAGCGGTGCATCGTGCAAACCCAGCGGTGCATCGTGCAAACCCAGTGGTGCATCGTGCAAACCCAGTGGTGCATCGTGCAAACCCAGTGGTGCATCGTGCAAACCCAGTGGTGCATCGTGCAAACCCAGTGGTGCATCGTGCAAACCCAGCGGTGCATCGTGCAAACCCAGCGGTGCATCGTGCAAACCCAGCGGTGCATCGTGCAAACCCAGCGGTGCATCGTGCAAACCCAGTGGTGCATCGTGCAAACCCAGTGGTGCATCGTGCAAACCCAGTGGTGCATCGTGCAAACCCAGTGGTGCATCGTGCAAACCCAGTGGTGCATCGTGCAAACCCAGTGGTGCATCGTGCAAACCCAGTGGTGCATCGTGCAAACCCAGTGGTGCATCGTGCAAACCCAGTGGTGCATCGTGCAAACCCAGTGGTGCATCGTGCAAACCCAGTGGTGCATCGTGCAAACCCAGTGGTGCAGCACCACTAAAAAAAAGCCCTAGCGAGAACGCTGGTTTGACGGTATGTCTACACGTTCAGAAGTGACTGTAAAAAATAAGTTATCTTTTAATAATAATAGATGAGCTGCTCACCACCAGAAATACTCACACCGTTAAAAAAAAAAACTTAAATAAAAACAGTTGAAGCAGCTCTGTAAACTTTACTTGTAATTCTGTACCTAACACCTCAATACTTTTACGTATTATTATATTACCCTCAGCTTTTTTAAACAGAAAGGAAAGGTGATAATTATACACCATACGCCTACATGCATGCATACATACATACATACATGCATACATACATACATGCATGCATACATACATACATACATACACACATGCATGCATACATACATACATGCATACATACATACATACACATACATACATGCATACATACATGCATACATACATACACGCATGCATGCATACATACATACATGCATACATACATACATACATACATACATACATACATACACATACAAAATGCAAAATGCAAATTCTCTTGCTGCTAGGCGGTCACGCGCACCTGGCAGAGCCAGGATGCCTGTGCACTAAGCAGGCACTGTGAGCTGTGCAAGCAAAGCTCCTGGAGCCGGGCTAGGAACTCGCAGGAGAACAGGCCTTTCCTCACAGCAAGTGGTGTGGGCACCCGAAGTCCCACCTGGACCATTGTTGTTTCATGAGAAAAGGCCTTGAATTTGCACCCCAGCAAATGCCAGGTACCCAATCACAGCTGGGTGGACTGGTGGGGCAGGTGAGAGGCAGATGGAAAATCAGATGGAAAAATTGCCTGAGTTGGGCTTGAACTCAGGACCTCAGGGCCCTGAGCCCAGGACACAACAACTACACCACACAGCCACACACACACATACATACATACATGCATACATACATATACATACATACATACATACACATACATACACATACATTTATATACACTAGTGGTGTGCTTGAGCACAAATGGCGAGCGAGCTTTAAACTACACTATTGTTAAATGATTGATTTTAACAAGTAACACTCAAGCTACTAAAATAATAGTCAAGTTTTTAAATTACGTATGCGGTAAAGGGGATTCAAAGCCATTGTAACCGCTCCCAGCAACTGTTTGAATTGAAAAAGAAGCAACAAAATCAAGTCACTTTATTTAAAGTTTCCTTTGTGACATTCTTAATAGTAGTTGTAACGCACAATACTTTCACACAACTGAACATACCTACGCAATACTTACCTTCACGGTTCGTCTAGTGGACAATGAATTTACAAGTAAATGCTGTTGAGTAGGGCTTATAACTGTGACAAATAGCAACTAACTCGAATAGAAATGGAGCTCCCATAAGTTTTTGCGTTTAAACTGCACCCGCAAAAGAATTCAAAGCAGTAAACAATTTAATTTCTAAGGTGATACGGGTAATGATCGCTAAACCGGAGGATTTTGTTTAGTGAAGTTTGGGACGGGGTCGAACGCGGAACGAACACAAAAATACGGAGGGTCAAAGTACAAAATGACATACATACGTCCAAACATATATATAAATAAACAAACATCCCCGATTTTCGATTGTGTTACCCCTGTAAGTGTCTCGCTCGCTACGCTCGCTCGCCAATAAAAATTGTACACATGCACATACACACAAAGACACTAGGAATATACCACGGGAGTTACCTTCCTCTAGCCAGCAGTTCCCAATGCATAGGTCCAGTCACCATGTTAAAGGCCCCTGGGTAGAGAAGCAGCTGGCAACCTAACATGAACATACCACTGTCATAAAGGGGAATCAAGCTACACAGTGCCACACTATAGTCTAATGTATTATATCTAGCAAGTACCCTGCCACATAGCGGCTAGAGTTGCACCGATAATCTATCGGTCAATCGTTCATCGGCCTACTTTTTCGATATCGGTATCGGTCGTCAACACTACCCGCCATAATTAACCGATAGAAAAATTTTCACACTCGCTGCGTGGACACTGAACGGATGAGTTCCACTTGCTTTTAGATGGTGTAAAGACTAAGAAACTTAACTACGATGTCTAAAAAGAGGTCACCAATTTGGCACTACTTTGTTCCTGGCACTGAAGACTCTAGTACCATTATAATTATTTCTAATTATATAAAAAAAAAATTAATTTTCAAAATTCAATGAATATATCTATCTGTTATCGGTATCGGCCTCGATTCTAGATACAATGTATATCGGTAAAATCTTCTATTGGTGCAACTCTAATAGCGGCACTTGCTGTACTAACTTTCACAAATTAGGAATGCTGCACAAGGTGGTATTTTCATCAATTCTCATTATCCTCAACCACTTGGTTTAGTTGCATCACCCTCTCCTGCTCTCTTTCTTCCTACGCCATCTCAGCTCTTCTTATTCTCCTCCTTCCCTCTCTCTCTAGCTCTTTCTTCTTGAGTCATGGATTCCCTTTGCCTCCTTTGTCTATCTCTCCTGCTTTCCAATTCTCTCTATCCTCCTATTCATGATGGTAGACTTAGGCTTTGTGAAACTAACAGCCTTCCCTTTATAAACTTTCACCATCTTTTCCTCGCCAATTTCACCTGTTTTAGATGTAATAATCAATCACATTCATTCCCTTTTCGCCTTCTACTGAATGACGATGCTTTATTCCTATTCAGCTCGTGCCAACACTTTACCAATCAACTACGCTTTACCAACTCAGCTCAAGAATACACACACCATTGTCGTTGTCATTACTTCCGTACAATTGTAATATTATATAAATACTCATTCTGGCGTACACCCACAGACAACAACAACAACAACATTTATGTGTGATTGCTGAGATGTTCTTGGTATTCTGTCTACAGCCAATCATAGGTCTTCCAGTCCATCACTTAGAACACAGGCCTCGACTGGAAACTCTCTCTCTCTCTCTCTCTCTCTCAGATAATTGGTAAATGAATGGTACAATGCTTAGTGCTGGCAAGTGAACTTGCCAGACAAATCATTCAATCACAAATCACTATCTCAACTGAAGCATCTCTGGTACAAAGAAAGAAAAGAAAAAGAAAAAAATACAAACAAAAACACACTTAGTGGAAGCTGGCAAAACATTTAAAAACAAGAACAGTTGCTGTAAAGTTGTGTCCAATTAAAAAACAAAACAAAACAAAAAACAAAGGTAAGCCTAAGTAAACAAACTATAGAAGATTCAGTAATAATACAGTCGAACCTCCGAACAACAGCCATGCATGGGGACGAACCCTTTGGCCTTTGTAGAGAGTTTGACCTTATTTCGGAGTTTTTTGGATTAGATGAAGATCTTGTGGACCCAGAATGAAAAGTGACGTGATTAAATACATTAAATGAATCAGACGGATTCTTAAGACATTTTTAACAAAAAATAATAGGTCTAGTAATTGTAGGTAGTACATTAGTGGTAAAATATTGAGATGAATTTGTAAGAAATATTATAATTATTTAAAATGTATTTAGTTGCATGCCGTTGAACTCTTTCCAATAAGATAATGTCTTGTATTTTGTTGGGAATAGCTGGGAACAGTAGGTCAGCTGAGATCTTACAAGTGATAGATAAAGGGACTTCTTAATGCTAATGGGTGATGTGCAAGGAATTGTTCGCCTAATTAAATACAGAGACCGATAAGCTTTGCTGCATATTCCTTTGATGTGGACAGACCAAGATAAACTATATATCAGAGATTAAAATACCTAACTCTTTCTGTTGAGTCACTGTTTTAATTGTATCATTACCGATGGTGTAATTGTTGTTAGTAGATGATGATAGGGAGACGTTCATGTATGCACATTTAGAAGTATTTAAAGAAAGTTTTCAAGATTGACACCATGACAATAAATTGTCAAGATCCTTTTGAAGAGCTAAATTCTCACTTGCAGAGTTTAGAGAGGCAATAAGTTTGGCATCATCAGCAAATAAAAACACAGACGAAAAAGAGCAGAGAGATGGTATGTCTTTAACATAAATAAGAAAAAGCAGAGGTCCAAGTACACTACCTTGAGGTAAACCTGATTTGACAGGAAGTAAGTCAGATTTACACCCTTCAACCTCAACAAAATGCTTTCTATTTTGTTAGTAATCTTTGAAAAGTAACCAAAGAGGACCAGTAATGCCAGTTAGCCAAAGTTTATACAGAAGTTCATTGTGGGGGACTGAATCAAAGGCTTTGGCAAAATCAAGAAACACAATTTCTGTGTGTTGCTTTGACTCCACAGAATTGAAAACTGAAGTATAGCTATGATAGAAGTTGTTGAAGAGTGGATCTATTTCTGATAAAACCAAATTGTGTCTGTGAAATTTTTGGATATATAAAATCTATTATCTTAGAGTAGACTATTAATTCTAGTACTTTATGAAGAATGTTTAGGAGAGAAATAGGCCTGTGTAGTTGCTAACTTCAGATACACTTCCTTTCTTGTGGAGAGGAAATAATTTGTGTACCTTCCAGTCAGCTGGAATGGAATGAGATTCCATAATGACAGTAAAGAGAAGAGAAACTGTATGTGCAAGTGAAGATGCACAGAATTTGTAAATATATGGGAACGTAAGTTTAGCTTAGTGATATACGATATTGACGAATGTCTTCAAGGCACTTCACATCAGGTTAGGTTAGACAGTGATCAAAAGCAAGTGATATCAGTATTATCTTCACTCATGCCTGATATCTCTAAGCTTTCTGTTAGAGATTGCACGAGAATGGGTAAATATAGCCCCTCTCATGTAAGGCCTCGACCTGTACTTGTGAAGTTGTTGAGAACAACTGAAGTGTCTGTAATCCTATCCAACCGAACTAAATTGAGCAAATCAAAGGTGTATATAAAACCTTGTATGACCCCTTCAAAAAGAAACTCTGAGAGCAAACCCAAAGGACATTAAAGGTAAAAGCAACAAGCTTCTTTTAAATGTATCTGTCTATGGATCAGTCCAGGGCTCCTCTTTTTCACTCAATGTCCAGAATTCAATTCAAGTTTCCTCTGATTCGCATGTTGACGTGGATCCAGTAGATAGCACACGCTGTGGTCCAGAGAGAGTGAACAAAGGCGCCGGTTATGGCCTGGAAGTGCCCTGTATCTACCGCGTGTTCGGCCCACCTGTTTATGTCTGCCGAATGAGAGAACTAGTTAATAATAGTAATGAATGTACAATAGTATCATAAATTAGTTAGGCGTGGCAAGCTAAAATTGAAAGGCTAGGCAAAATGGAAGCATCAATAAGTTGGGTGTGGCTAACTGGCCGTCCCAAGAAGTAAATTTTGTACAAGACATTACATTTTGGGGCGCACAACTTGGCCGTTGTCCGGAGTAGAGAGTCAACCGTTACTTGGAGTCAAAAAATCCATTACATACATGCAGAAAATACTCCGTTCCCAACGGTCTGACCGTTGTTGAGAGTCTGACCGCTTCTCGGAGTCCCGTTGTAGGGAGGTTCGACTGTATTGGCTTTTAGAACGAGAAAAATTTTCTATTATTATAGTAGAGTTGCATTATATCATGAAACTTCCATTAGACTTAACAGTGCCTCACTTGATTTACTCACTCTCTAATTTCTCAAATCTTTACCTTTCTGGTGGTAAATGGAGGCCAGCTCTTGGAATCGGATGTCATAACAAATCCCGACTCCAACTTTGACCTCTCCTACATAAATAGTATACATGCACAGGAATAATCACAATGGCTCCCAGATACTGTGGAAGGAATCAGAAAGAGGAGAAGGGAGAAGGGAGAGGGGAGGAGAAATTACGAGAAAAATGGTTGAAATACACAAACTTTAAACAGATGTTCTAATTATACAGACTAGTGCGTACATGTGTGTGAGTATGTGTGTGAGTATGCGTGTGTGAGTATGTGTATGAGTATGCGTGTGTATGAGTATGCATGTGTGAGTATGTGTGTGTATGTGTGTGAGTATGAGTACATTTTTTCAACCTAAGCATTTTAGAGTCAATGAACTACAAATAATGTAGAAGATCAGAAAAGCAGTTCTGCTCTTTTTTCCCTCATTGAAATAGAATAAAAATAAGCCATACATTGGTGAGTGAAGGTTGCTATTGGCAACACATCAACACATCTGCCATGCTACATAGAAAATATTCTTCAGCGAAGTACATATTTAACTGTCAGAGCACAAAAAGTGTGTGTGTGTGTGTGCATGTGTGTGTGTGTGTGTGTGTGTGTGTGTGTGTGTGTGTGTGTGTGTGTGTGTGTGTGTGTGTGTGTGTGTGTGTGTGTGTGTGTGTGTGTGTGTAGAGAGATGTGTGATACTTTGCATAAAACACCTGCATCAAAAGTGAAAAAATCTTGTCCTGGACTCAGTACTTCAGACTCCTGGAATTTGATGCCTCCCGGAATGTCAATATCAAACAAATGCATCTAAAGTACAACACAAATAACCAATTCCACCATGAGTGAGTGAGTGAGTAATGACATATCTTCAGAATTTCTTGAGCCCACGCTAATGTTAAGGTTTTAAAGTAGCCTCCGGGGGTGGGCACGCATTAACCTCTTTGAGCTTTGCCATATATACATATGTAATCAAAATCTTAATTGAAACTCATTAGTGAATAATAAATTACACCACAACGTGGAGGTCAGTATGGGATTTACACTACCGCGGGCCAAAGGCTTGAGGATAGCGTAAATCTCATACTAAACGAATGGAGAGGTGTACCATGGCTCTAGGCTATAGGAAACACAAGAAAACTAATTTTTGATTGGTTGGTTCCTCCTGGGAGGTAGGCATGAAATGTATTCACCACGAATTGAACAATCTGATTGGGCAGTTTGAATGTACCATGGCACAAACAATTACAGCGTGTATACACATCACACCTGAAGTTAATAATGGTGACAGTAATAGTAAGTTAATAACTGATTAAATATTTTTCCCGCCAACCTTGCGGTACTTTCCCAGCAGTTTCCCATCAGGACCGAACACAATACACGTATTGTACAGTTTCCCGTCTGACTTCTCTGGAATAGAACCTAAAAAACAAACAAACAAAACATAGGTTATATTTTTCAGATTATAACAATGAACAACGAATCAGCTCTGAAATTTTCACAAAAATTAAACCGCAAACAAAGAATTTGCTCTGAAATCTCGTGGAGAGTGATCCTCACTGGTTATTATTCTGCACAATAGAACAAGTAAAAGTTATCGGAATAAAAACAAAACAATAACAAATTGACACATCTGAAGTGGTGGTGATGTAAATATATTTAGTGGTCTCATTCAAGTAGACCTTCTCCAGAAACTTGCTATTGACTGAAACTACAAGTTTAGCAGTTCTCCGGAAGTTGATAAGTTCAATTAAATACTTATTGGTACAAAGTGTTGCATAATTAGGCTCAAATATGCAGAGCCGTAACATACAATGCACCTCCAACAAGAAACACTCCACATTCCTTGGCAATGCTGGACAAAAACTTGCTTGACTCTCCTTCAGGAACAGGCTCTGCATAGTCTGGAAAGTACTTGACCCCATATGGAGAGTTGAAGCACTCCTATGATGTAGGAATAGTACTAGTCACTATGCAACAACATGAAGGAGAGAAAAATGGCTGCATACAGAAAATGAGACTAGGGGGAGAGGGGCAGAAACAACCTTCCTAGATTTTAGGAAGAGCAACGACTGTCATGCTCTGCCGTCCACTAGATACTCTTGCAATTCTTAGACCATGCAAACCTATGCTGGTTTCATGCTGCATTGTTTAAATGTATTCAAGTATTGAATGCTCCCCTATTTTCATCAGTGCCAAGATTTTAATGTTGTACATTCAACAGTTGCAGTGACTTCTCAGTATCTAATACTGCGTTACATATTATGTCATCTTTCTTCTTTATCCCAATTACTTACTGGAAGAGCTACTAGCTTTGCTCCTTCCCCCGCAGCTTTTCTGATCAAAGAACCAGCTCTGTCCAAGTTAGTGGTTTTCTGAGCACCTACCGCCAGCTGAATCAGAGCAAGTTTCATCTGGCGAAGCGCTCCTGCTGCCACACTCATTGCCTCACCTCTAGTCTAGAATTGGCAAAAACCTCTTGAAGTGCAGTTTAGACAGATCTGAGCTAGGGTATGGATCGTCATATATTCAACATCAAAACAGTGCTAAGAAATCCCTTGGCTAGATACATTTGGTAAAGGGTCACATTAGCAAGACTACAATGTTACTGAGAGTCGATTCATTGCAGGAGAAAACCTTTCAATTCCACTCTCCTCGAGCTCTCATAAAGACGCAGCTTTTGACCTTTCTTATCTTTTCTATCTATTCAACATTATAGCTTTTTTTTCCACATTTTACAGACTACAACTTGTTGGAACACACAAAAGAATACATATATCCACAAATGCCATGAGGAAATTATCAAAATTGATTGGAATCTATGCAGGATGTCATTGGTCCCTTGGTAGGTGTGGTCTATGCCACCCTAGTCTTGTGGGTGTGGCCTACATCATCATCGGCGACTGCTGCAACACTCTTGACATGAGGTCTTTCACAGAGAGCCCGAACTCCCGACACACACACTGCTGGGCTGAGATAACTTCCTTAGCTACCAGGACTTGCGCCAGCTCTGTCTGAGACCGGGCAAACCTCATGGCAGTTGAGTACAGATCCAGAGCACCTTGAGAGTTGCCCCTATAATAATTGGGTAGAGGTAGGGGGAAGGGAGGAAAAGGATTTAAAATGGGTTTGTAAAAGTGTTTGCTTAGTTGCAGCTGAAAGTGGGTACAGCTCTATTACCAGATTAGCAGTCATTATCATTCTGTGAGTCACTTCCCAGGTAGAAACAGTATCGTGTATGCTATTAAAAATTCTTTTGTTTTATTTTTTAAGCACTGTCAATTGCAAGATGTAAACAAAAAAATTTTTTTTGAAGAGAGGTACTGTATCTGAAGGTAGGTCCAACTCGATCGCTAGATTATCAATCATTATCATTCCCTGAAATCAATTTTCCCCATACTACAGTAGCGTGTATCCAATTAGTACACATTTTGTACTATTCTTATACACTATCAATGGTAAGACACAAGCAACACTTCCCAGACATCAATGTTAGTGCAGTTGTCTCCTCACTCACGCCTGGAGGTCCATGGAGGCCAACGTGTCGTAGGCTTGGACACAACTGTTGTCCACATCAATGGCTCTACGTAAGTGAACTCTGGCCTTGTCTTGATTACCACTGAGCAGGGACATCATCCTAAACACACACACACACACACACACACAACAAAAAACACCCACTTCTCTTTAATTAAATTACAGTTCACAGCAGAATGTCTCAGGTCTCAGAACTTTAATTTTCCGAACACGTCAGTTAACTGTACACCCAAAATCTAATAGTAGCATGTGCAGACACGAACAATGGCTTAACCACGCCCCTTTATTAGTGCTTTTATAATACATTTTCTATGGTGTTAAATTATCCAACATTCCAGTTATCTGAACACCCAAGTGTGCAGACAACTCAAGTCCTACTGTATGTATGTATCCAATTTGAACCAGGAAATACTGGGAAAAGTGAATTATGCACTGTGTTACAGTGTGTTACACCGGAGGCAACAGTGAGTGATGCATTGTAACAATATGTGATGCAGCATGAACACATACCCGAGGCTCAGATGCACAGAAGGGTTATCTGGTTCCAGACTGGCTGCCTTTGTAAGATGCTTTTCCGACTCTGACACTTGTCCAGTATCTTGCAGACACTGGAAACACCCACACATCCAACACACATCGAGACATCAAGTAAAACTGGTCAAATGACATTCTGCCCACCTTAGTTCTGCCTGGCATGTATAGATCAGACTTTCTAATTCTACTTTCACTGAAAATTGTAAAAACTTCACTGGATTGCCAAACTTGTTCTCTCTTCTCTCTCTCTCCCCCCCCCCCCCCCCCCCCCCCCCTATATATACAAAACTCTTCATTGGTATTACATGTGATTACAATCATCAATGAGGGGTGGTATGATCTAGCTTTAAACTTGTCTAACTATTCTACAAAAATAGTGCACAATAGACTAGTACCACACACAGCAAATAAGTTAAATATTTATGTTATTTCTGGAACACCAGATCTTATATGACCCAATAATGGCCAGTCTGGTAGTCTCTCTCATAAGAGACTTTGTCACCGTCTTGGACAAACCAACTATTTGTCGTAATTGACTGAATCCACTAATGTTGGGTAAGCCACGAGATCCTACCTCAATTGTCAAGAAGGTAGTTGCATATCCAGACCCTTTGATGCGGGACACTAGCTCATGATATTTCACTTCTTTCCTTTTAGCTGCTTCTTCAAGGAGTGTATCGAAGGGTATTGTTAACTCCAGTAGTGTTACAGACTTGGTTGTGTCATTCCACTCTCCCTCTCTCTCCCTCCCTCTCTCTCTCCATGTGCCATAAAACCACTGAACAAAATGTCCGACATACCATAGCATAGAGAATGAGGCCATCTCCGTACTCAGGAAACTTCTTGATTGCCTTTTCAAAGGTGCCCATGGCCTGGTTTAGTATCTGAGGACTCTGTAAGATGCTTGCCATCCTGTGGTAGGCGGTGGCCAGGGAGTAGAGGGCATAGGCCGACTGAGGGGCTAGGGAGATGGCCTTCTTCAGACACTCCACCACAGTGTCCATAGAACTAGTGTCGTCAGGAGACTCTAGCTTAACCTAACATCAAATATCTAATTAAGTTATAGTTAAAGCATGAGCGCTTAGTTTCTAGTCGATTTATTGCACGACAGCCCGAGGGCCGTAGGCCCGAGGACTGAGTGCGATAAATGTACTAGGCACTAAGCGCTCATGCTTTAACTAGTTTAAATACCGGGCAAGTGTTATTGCACACTTGCCAAGTTATTACACCTGACAACAATATAGCAACGGTATTTAAATACTAATTTAACAATCGAACAATTTTTTTGAAACCTTTTCTTAAAAGAAATTGCAAATATTAATAAAAAACAAACAAACAAATTCAACAACAAACAAAAAGTCCTTATTCTGCTAAACTATTTCTTCAAAAATATCCACAAACTATCTTTCCCTGAATTAAAAATAAAATAATAAACAAAACAAAAAAAGTGCCTTGAACTTGATAATTAGGGAGTGCAAGGGGAAAAAAAGTCAATTGCCGAATCATGTGACATTCTGCATGATATCAGGTCTATATATCACCCAAACTCCCAGTAATACTAATAATCACACGCCATTTATTCAGAATAGTGACAACTGACACCCTTTTTCACACCTACACACACAAGATAATTTACCCTGGCCTTGTGAATGAGAGCATCCACGCTGCTCTCATCCAACTGGAAGCATCGTTTGAAGCATTCATCCACTTTATCCATTTCTGGAATTCCAGCATACACTGTAGATTGCTTTATAAGTGCATTCACGACCAGCTGAAAATAGACATTAAAAAACAAGAGGAATTCTATAAAAATTACTGTAGTTCTTTCACTAATTAATATTATTGCCTATTCACTTTATCCTTCTTTTAGCCATTAACCAACCACATTCTCCTTTTTCAGCGAATGCAATTTTATCCCCTCAAACCACATGCCCTTCTATGTTCCCTGAAAAAGGCTCTTCTAGAGCTTAAATGTATAAAAAAAAGTTTTAATGAATACAGTGTATTTTGGAAGTTATTAGGTAAATACTATCATTCCACAACGGTCACTAATGACCCCAGGCTAATGACACACCTCCTTAGAAACCCCTTCAGTATTGATGACTGCATTCAAGTCCTCCAGCCCCTTCTCATTATCTCTCCACATCACGTAGAATGTACCTCTGAGTAATAGAGCATGAACCAAGAAAACTGGACACCCTTTACCACAAAACAACAACAACAAACAACAAATGCATACACACGTATCGTAATTAATAATTAGTAGTGTGCTTGATGGAAAGCTAGCTAGTCCAGAAAATGGAACTATATATTAATAATATTATCATCACAAGCTAAACTTCAACTACTATTGAGGCCAACCTTTCTCCACAGCTTCAGTGAGAGCTTCGATGATCCCTGGATACTGCTTGTTCCTAAAGGTAGCAGCAGCCACTACAAAAGGGTCTTCAGAAAACCCTCTCTCCAAGTCCTCCATGCTGACACCAGAACTACCACCGGCTCCTTCAACACTAACGTCTCCTTCTGAATCATCTTCCACATCCGTGACTATTGCTTTAGGCTGTGCATCAGAAGGCGTGGCACCGTCATCATCCACCGGTTTCTGTGCTTGAGATGATTCAGATTCGAGAACCCCACGTCTATGCTCCACCCACATCTCCTTCAGTCTCTCCTCCGACAGATCATCTGAATGTTAAAAAAAAAACCCAGCCATTAATGGACTCGCATGGACTAATGCATGCGAGATCAAAGCAACCAGTACTAGGTAAAGGGTCACTAGACTGGGCATAAGAGAAAGGTTAGAAATGACTAAAATGAACACATGTAGGTCTACTAAAACAGAATGACGGAACTACGTAAGTTATTTGATCAATTTCCTAAAGCCAACCTACTACCCGCCCTCATATTGGGAGAGAGAGAGACTAACTATACTAATTGATTTTTCCCTTCCATTTACCATTCCATATGAAGGAGTCCAGGTAGGTACGGATAATATGGTTGGTGGGAGCCAGAGGACTCATGCTCTGAAGTAAAGATAAACACAGACATTGAAGAAGTTACACACGACCTGAACTGAATGGGAGGGAAAAGAAAAATCATATTTTTAGAAAAGTAAATCAGTTACATCCACAGCAAAAGACACTTGTATCTGCACCCCCTAGATGCAATGCAGTAGACAGAAATTAAAGTGAGCGAAGCCTGCAATGGCTAGAACTTATGTAGATGTAGACTACTACTGTAAGATAATTGAAATATAGTCTGACTACAAGTGAATGTACAAGGCTATGAAAACTTTCAGCTAAAAATAACACCCGTAAATCACAGCAATTAACATGAACGTAAGTCATCAAGCCTATCAGCACTAATGCCTCCCCCACCACACCTCCTCTACTTTCCTCTCTCTGACCTCCCTCCTATCTTTCCCAGCAACATACATACATTGAACTGTTTCGCTGCATCCTCTTTTCCAAGTTCCCTCAACAGTGTTGTGATAAGTTCTGCAAAGTTTCTGCCCTGAGTCTCATCCAGAATAACAATCCTTGTCACATCTAAAATGAAGAGATTACAAGTGGGAAACGTATGCCAATATCAAGATAAGGCAAAACCAGTAGAAATTTAAGCTTGGAGCGTTAGAGGGTGGGGCTTGGACAATTAGAGTTTCTAGATCCAGACTCCTTCACCCACTACTCATATAAATATTTAAATTGGACAGCTAAACCAGAGCATTACATCATAACCGTAGAAAATAATTTTAACCATCCATTTCTAGTATATGCACATCAAAATATCCCTCAGTAATAAAATATGGAATAGTAGATGAATTAGGGGACGACGTTTCAATATTTCCTGCAATGTGCACTAACCCAAAAACGAATGCACAAAGATTTGCTATAATCAAATATCACGCCACAAAAAAAAATACTTCATGTACTTCACATAACATCACAAGGGTATCAGTACAAAGGTCAGTCAGCTCACTGCAGTAAGTTGTACTCACCAGAATGAATGTGTCAACACACAGCATTGAGTTGTAATAGAATCAGTTAACATGTACATATGCAAGTAAAACCTATGTAGTTGGCATGTAATTACATAAACTACAGTGTCTCATTTTGTTATAAATTCAGCCATGTTATTGTAAGAACCAGAGACAATTGGAAGGATGAACTTTTGAAAAACAATGCATCCCTAAAATGAATACATCAAAAGGGAAAAGTAAGTGCCTTATGTAGTAAGCTATTTCTCCCATAACAGCACTATAATCATAACAATAGGCTACAAATGGTGGAGTCCATTAATTCAAACAGCCTATACAAGCAGCCATGAACTAAGTCACTTAGTCATAGTTGACACGGGCATTGCCATTCAGCCATTCACTAAAACTCACCATACAATGCATCTCTCTTCCTCCCTAGTGCCTCATACGCCCTCAGTCTTCGTGCCAGGGCCTTCTGATAGCGCAGGTTTTTATCCAATGCTCGAGAGCAGTAGTCTACGACTGACATCCAGTGATCATTCTAACACAAACATGGAGTTGTTACAAGCATTATACATGCTTATACACACACTTTTAGGCCTTTATAGGAAGGGGTTGGGTCATACTGCTCTCCATTGAAAAGGTTTTGCCCCCCTCTGAAAATTACTGTGACCTTCATGTGGACATCGTCCAATAAATTTGATGGAAACAAGTAACTCTCTGGTTTCAAAAATCTTGATTGGACCCCCAAACTGTACCTTGCCCTTGTGCATATTTTCATTCCCTCATGAGTCCCTCACGTCATCCCTGCTATGTTTTTTACTATATATCTTGTAAAATAAGAGTGGGGATTGGGTGGGGGAATCACCTGCTCACCACACCTAATCCATTTCTTTACCTTTTCACTTGGATCCTGAGCTTGAGTTGCCTGATGGGAAAGATTACATGCCTTCAATAATGTTCAACTAAACTAACTAATCCAACACACCAGCATAGTGTAGACAGCAGCTATATTGTGGTATAATTTAGACAAGTCATCCGTCTTGTCTGTGGGGCACATCACAAGAGCTTCCTGGTAACACCTAACTGCATCCTCAAACTGTTGTTTCTTGTAGAACTCATTGCCTTCTGCCTTCAGATCCATAGCTTGCTCATACTCCGACTAAAGATTCAGCAAAACACAAGGTCGTTCATACGGTGCGTACAGGGTAATCTCCCATAATTTACTTTTGAACCACTTTGTGCCCCTACTGGAACGGCTCCACCGTTGTTCAAGGGCGCTGTCCTTTCTGATTCCCCCAGCAAAGGCTCTGAAGTAGTTGGAGAGGTCGCCCGCCTAGCATTCCTGGCCTTAATAAGCTTGTAAGCGATGACGGCGACTCCAGCCGCAGCGACAACCCCAGCACCCACCGCCAGCCCAGTCTTCCAGCTTACAGGCCGCCTCTCTTCTGCCATCGCGGGACAGTACAGCACAGATGACCAGAGAGGACAACTCTCGCCCCTTTAGGTAAGATAAAGACTACACAAGAAGCACTACACGTGCTTGACACGCCCACCCTCTCCTCAGCGCCCCTATATGTGACGATTCGAACCTGTATAGTCTATGCAAAGTAGCAAACGTTATTTTCGAACTTTATTTTATAATAACAATGTATGATACAGATATATCAATAGATGTTGTTTGTTGTGAGTTGTTAATAATATGTCTCCTTCTCTATCCAACCTAGATAGACATGTAAACAACAACTGTGAAACAATAGCTTTTGTCAAAAAGGAATTATACCTCCAGGATTTCTACGAAGGAGAAGTTTACGAACTTCATCATACGTGAATATCATTATGGCAAAGCTTGCGGCTGTGAGCCAGTACTCAAACCTGCAATACCAAAAAGTAGGACTGTCAGTAAATTGCTCTAATGTATCCTTCATATTTTATTAATTATTATTATTATTATTATTATCATTTTTATTGTCATTTCTATTATTATTACTATTCTTATTATTATTTTAGTTATCTTGCAATTTTTGTTGTCTGTTTATTTGTCGTGTCCTTGTTAATCACCACACATTCCCCACCCACTACTCCATCTTCTCCTACCTCAGTCCATCCAGTCTCAGGACTTGTGACACTCCAGGGCAGTAAGAGAGAATGACAGCCAAACAAGTCTCAGAGATCAGACCAAATGTTAGGTAATGGTTCCTTTTATATGACAGGGAAAAAGAAGAAGAAAAAGATACCAATACTATACCTTGTATTAAATTATGTAACATACATTGTAACTAGTTCACAGATAGTCACATGTGAACAATCTAATTGGTACATTAGGAGGATATATTCAAGTAAAACCATGTTCTGCAGCATTAGAGTATATATCAGATGCTTGCTGACATGCTGAAAGAATTAAATAAGGGTACAAACAGTCGCCATTGTTCATTGGTTCTTAAAGAAAGCAGGCTCGACCATCATTAACTTTTTTGTCTGTTTCTTTAAGTTTTCACCATTTCTACGTTCTAAAGTTAATTAGTGAGTTGGCCTCAAGAAGCATCCTCGCTATGCTCAGACGCTCCAGCTCAAGGCCTCGTATTCCTAAACACAGCAGAGTCACAATATCTGAATCTCACTATTAATAGCTACGTATGGTGATGTGCATATCAGTTGGAGACTTATGATGGCTCACAATTCATAACTCACAAACTTACTTCATTCCTTGTTGAAATAGGGAATTAATTCTTGTTCTACAGATCAAGAGGTCAGCCCATTGGACCATCACAACACTCACAAAAAACCCAGTATGAACGGAATACTCCAGCTGCTTCCTTGCATTGAAGCTCTGCATAAAAATACATTTGTGTTCATAATTACTTGAGCTTTGATGATTAGTTATAAATACCGAAATGAGTTTTTAAACAATTTATGCACTTTCTTTTAGATGTACTTGAGCCTTACATTCAGGAGATGCTAAAATTCCATATTAAATGTTTAGTTTTTGACCCACCCATTCTTGGCCGTAGCTGTCTTCCACATACACTCTACTATCATCCCAGTCTCTGCGTAATCCAATTAAATCTATTGGCAGGAACCCATTGAAGCCCATGATCACAAAGTAAGTGAAGAATCCTGCGGAAGCCTGGATCATTCCAATCTGCCCGTACGACATGCCAATGAGCCGCTCGTTCACTAGTTTGTCCCGCTGGGAGTTCCTTGGTTTCCTCTGCATGATGTTGCTCTCACAGTCTTCATAGGCCAGAGCAATAGCTGGAATCTGAGTTAGTGAGCATACAACAATGTGTGATATAAATTAACTAGTAAGTATACCCCGCCACACAGTGGCGCTTGACGTATTACAAAAGTAAGAATACAGTAGCATGAGCTTTTTCTTTATCATTCTCTACCATTGGAAGGTTGCATCAGTTTCCCTCTCCTGCTCTTTTTTTTTCCTCAACTACATCAGCTTATCTTGCCCCCCTTCCTTTCCTTTCTTCACCTCTTTTTTCTTGAGTCATGGAGTCCTATCTCCTACTTCTGAATCTCTCTGTCCTTTCTATCATGATTGTTTGTGAAACTATTGCCTTCTCTTTTGCCTTCCTTTTCGAAGCCTACGCCGCCTTGCCTATATTCCACCCACCTTTTATTCTACTGAATGCGATGACAATTTACCCATTCTGTAAACACAATACTGTACCAAACTGTTTAAGCTTATGAATTATTCATGAATACACACCGTTGTCATCAATCACCGCTAGTATGTGATGTAACATGAAAATAATTTATAGTGGGTAGTGCTAAATGTTTAAGTAGACTTCTTAGTGGTTATTAATAATTTTAAAATTTTACAAATTTTTTGTTTGTTTGTTTTTGGAAGTTGAATGTCTGTAATATAATATTACAATTTTATAATTACCACATGCAATTACAGCCATGGCCACCACCCACCAAAATATCACGTATAACGTGACCTCTTTCTGGGGCTACAATATGCCAAGTCTTTTTTCTCTACAGTGACAGGTTCCATTGCTGCAAGCTAATAAACTCGCCCAGTGCTTAGTGTTTATTTCACATTCAATGCCTTACCAGATCAGTTCCTAAGTCGATGCACAGGATGGTGACTGTATCCAGAGGCAGGGGAATGCTGGCCAGGATGAACACTATGAATGGAGTGATTTCTGGTATGTTGGATGTTAGTGTGTATGCTATAGACTTCTTCAGGTTATCAAATATTAGTCGACCTACAAGTGGAAGACACAAATTTAAAAAAAGGTTAAAAAAAGTAATTTTTTAAATTATTATTTTCATTTACTCTAAGCATTTTTTCCATGATTAATTTTCAGTAAGTGACTGAATTCCTACATACATATCCTTGGACATTAAATCTAATACTAGCTTTCCCATATGTAACATTCTAGAACTATATACTGTCGATAAGTGCAGATGTGCCAAAAATAATTATAGCGATGAACTGTCGCTAAAGGTATTAAAAAAATAAAACAAGTAAACGTGTTAATTACACCACAAATTTGTCTTTTCCTAAACTGAAAATATATTACAACAGTCCCTTTTCCATAAGACACTGAAGAATGTGAGAATTCAATGTTTCTAGCCTTGACAATTGCTATACACATACAGTATTACTAATAGAGCAAATATTAGTGCACAATCAGTGTTAACCCTTCAACTCAAAGCCAAGAATTCTCAGTACACCAGCCAGGTACTTGCATTACAATAAATCATGAAACTCTCAGCTTGAAGATATGCCAAAGTATGTGTAATAGGATACATGTCAGAAGCTGTTTAATAACCAGACTGTTGATGTAATTTGCCAAACACAGGAAGTGTTGGACAAGCTCAACAATTGCAATGTCTCTTAGAAACATTTTGAGACTGACAGGATGTTTTCTACATTAGTACTTCGTCTGGTGGAGTTATGGCTCTCCAAGATTCTGAAGCAAGCAATAGCATGCCAAAATTTGAGGAAGCTTATTATGAAGTCCTGGAAGGCACGTTGATAGCCTCAGAGGCTGACTCCCTCAAATTGTACCACCTGTGAAGCCAGTCTAGTTTCTCATACCATCTTTAAAATTAGCACAAGGAATGCTTTTTGACTATTCAGCTACCTATTGCTAACCACACGTTTTTTTTTATTTTTTTTTATACAATATATTGTAATCTCTCATCATGGTTTTCATGTTAATTTTGTTTCTATTACTCTAATTATATTTTATAAAAAAAAATTAATCAGCAAGCATGTTTGTGGTTTTGTCAGAGGCAATCTAATTAAAGAGGTAAAGTGTAAACCTTTTGACACATGGGGTGCTAGGGCTAAATGTATATTTGATGTGCTACAGTGTGTTTATACAACGTTGTATTATTTTACTACAACTGAGTGTTTTGTAAGAAGGAAGTCCTGCATTTAACCTGGCTGGACTGTGCAATAACTAATAACCAACCTTTCTCTATTCCAATGACAATGGATGCAAAGTTGTCATCCAGTAGCAGCATGTCAGCAGCTTGCTTGGACACATCAGATCCAGCAATCCCCATAGCAATACCTACATATGTGTGCACAAAATTTTAAAAAAGTCTACATCAATAATAATTAGTTGTCGTGGGTACCTATATTAGCCTTCCTAAGTGCAGGGGCATCGTTCACTCCGTCTCCAGTCACCGCCACTACCCATTTGGCTCTCTGGCACCCTTCCACTATTCTCAGCTTCTGAGTGGGAGTGGTCCTAGCGAATACGATTTCAGAGAAGCCAATGAGGACCGAGTCTAGCTCTTTATCAGTCATGTTGCTCAGGTCAGATCCATGGATTATCACAGCTCTGGCACGTCTGAAACAAACAAACAATTCAAATAATACATTTTATTTAATGAATTGTTTTATTTGATTGTTTTTGTTTTTAGGTGCCTTTAACCAGAGCCGGAGCCAGCAAATAAAATGTGGTACGGCTCTAACCATTAAATTAACAGTTTATAAAACTTTTACAATAATATGTAGCTATCTACAGAGTCTCAGCATTTTAAGAATATCTGGCTGAGGGAACCAATCTTCAAGAACTATAGCAGAAGGAACTTTGAGACTTGTGAACATGCTCCTGCTAAACCTGCGAGTTGGAAATTCACAATTACATTTTGGTTTTCATATGGACTTGTCACCATTATATTATTCTGTATGTATCCATGCTGTCTTGCTATCAAACACATTAACTCTTTGAGAATGGGGTTAATTAAGTATAGTTAAGCCTTGCAGAGTTTGACAGAAACAATACAAACTACTTTTTTTTTTTAATTGAGAGATAGCAATGAGAAAAGATTTATATTAATAAATTTGCATATTATTGTGTTATGAAAAATTACGATTAGCTAAGTGGTGAACAAAAAATTACTTTAAAATGAATCTGTAGTTGGCGAGCGAACGTAGCGAGCGAGACACTTACAGAGGTAACACAATTGATAATCGGGGATGTTTGTTGGTTTATATTACATAAGGCATTTTTGTACTTTGACCCTCGCATTTTTGTGTTAGTTGGGTGGTCGACCCCGGTGGTAAGTCAATGCGCTCTTTGGCATGGTTATAAGCCATACGTAACAGTATTTACTTGAAAATGCATTGTCCACTAGACTAACCGCGAAGGTAAGGGTAGGTGTATGTCCAGTTGTGTTAAAGCATTGTGCTTTACAGCCACTATTTAGCTAAAGAATATCACAGAGAAACCATTTAAATAGCGTGTATTGTTTTGTTGTTGTTTTTCCTTCAATTCAAACAGTTGCAGCGAGTTGTTACTATGGTACTGAAATCCTTTTACAGTGTATGCGTAATTTAAAAACTCGACCTTATTTTCAGTAGCTTCAGTGTTAGAATTCAAAATCATTCATATTAAAATAGTATAGTCTTTAGGCTCGCTTGCCATTTGTGCTCAAGCCCATCACTAGTTAGTTATATAGTCAGTTCCTTTATATAAAATCACCAAACATTCTCTGTCTTATTTCTTTCCGTTCACGCGTAAGTGAAAAATTTGCGTGCCGTAACCCAACCCATTCCATCTTTTCAATTTTTACTCGGAGAATAGTACCGCGAGACCAAAAAAGTGGTACGGCCATGGCCGTACCAGCCACACCATAGGCGCCGGCCCTGTTAACGCATACAATTTAATAAAATCAACAACAACAAACTAATACCTGTGGTCTACTTTGTCGACTGGAACACCTTCCTCTTCTGCTACTTCATCCAGTGTTAATTGATCTAGTTTAATTTAAATGTATATGAATGTTTATAGTAAAATCTGCTAATTTACATTTAGTTTGAAAAATCATCACCAAATATCTTTCTAGGTATCATTATTTTCAAGTATGCAATTTTTAACTATATTATATCTTCATTGTAGAATTCGCCAGTGACTGGTGAGGTTACCTTACCACATCTAATAGCTGTAATCCAATTATAGTAGTGTGGAAATTGAGACAAGTTATATTATACAGTTTATAGACATGTAGCAACAATTTCAAAAGTAGAGAAAGTGTTAAAAGGTTACGAATTTACTGTTCATGTTAACTTATATTATTAAATAAGCAGGCACCACCTCTGGTAGTGTAGCCTTTGCTGAGTCAGCACAAGTTGTCATGGCTCATCTTGAAAATATATACTCTTATCCGGCAGACTTACTGGGACTAATAATTCCTACTACCCTAGCGATGGCCTTGGCAGTGATGGGATGATCTCCTGTCACCATGATGACCTTGACGCCAGCAGACCGACACTTCTCCACTGCCTCAGGGACGTTATCTCTGGGTGGGTCCATCATTGACATCAGACCAACAAAGCACAAGTTGTCTATGGGAAAGTTGACATTTTCAGCATCAAATTTAAAACCTTTTGGGAACTGTTTCGTATCCAAAAATCGATGAGCAAATCTACAAGTAAATTATGAGAAAAGAACAACAGCCATTACGTAAAGAACTACTAGTAATCTGGATTTAAAGATAAATAACTAGTGATGTGCCTCAGCACAAATGATGAACAAGCTGGTCTGACTGAAATTTAAATTTGATGCTAGCCGCTAATAATTTTAATTTGTTCGTTAAATGTTTTTGTTTAGTTCATTTGTGCTATCCTTCAGCAATACACACCACCACACAACACTTTTACACACACATTAACATTGTTTACAATGTATTCTCTTTGTGACCTGACTATTGGACAACGGATTTTCAAGGGGGGAAAGCAATCAGATTTCCAAGGATGATACAGGTATGGATTGCTAAACTAAAAGATTGTTTAAGCTAACCACAATTCCAAAGTATGCTCCATTTCAAAAGGTCCATTGTGTCAGAAGTCTATCACTGTATTCTCTTAGTGACTTGACTATAGGACAATGGATTTCCAAGTATGAACAAATCTGTGTATAGCTATGACAAACAGCACATACAGAAGTAACTTACCACCGCCACTGATAGAATAGAAAATGAACTCCACTAAGTTTATACTAAGTTTATAAGACTTCACTACGAACATCTCTCCTCTTCTGTCTCCTTGCCTTTTTTTCCCTGGAATTATTTCGAAGTCTTTTCTCCCCAATTTCTTGTGCCCACGCTAATGTTAACATCTTGGTACTAAGCTAGCCTGCTTTTAAGGTCCAAAAGTCATTTATCGAATAATCAATGTCTGTTACTCTTCTGATTATTTTTAGACCCGCCGTATATGTAATTGGTCACAAGAGAAAAAAGTCCTACATTTTACCATACATACATACATACATATACTAGTGATGTGCTTGAGCACAAATGGCGAGCCTAAAACTACACTATTGTTATATGATTGATTTTAACTTTAACACTCAAGCTACTAAAAAAAGTTGAGATTTTGAATTACGTACATATGGTAAAGGGGCCATAGTAACCACTCCCCGCAACTGTTTGAATTGAAGAAAAAAAAAAGCAATAAAAAACAGGTCACCCGTTATTTAAACATTTTCTTTGCGATATTCATTAGCTAAGTAATAGTTGTAACGCACAATACTTTCACACTTAATTGAACATACCTTACACAAGGCTTGCCTTTGTGGTTAGTCTAGTGGACAATGAATTTTCAAATAAATACTGTTACGTAGGGCTAAAAAATATGACAAATAGCCACTACAAACTCGAATAGAAATGCAACTCCTTTAAGTTTTTTAGTTTTAACTTCACCCGCAAAAGAATTCTAAGCGGAACAATTCAATTTCTAGGGTGATACAGGTAATGATCGATAACCAGAGGATTCTGTTTAGTGAAGTTTGGGACAGAGTCGAACACCAAGCTAACGCAAAAGTACAAGAGGGTCAAAGTACAAAATGACATACGTATGTCCAAACATAATAAACAAACAAACATCCCCGATTTTCAATTGTGTTACCCCTGAGAGTGTCTCACTCGCTTCGCTTGCTCGCCAATTAAAATTCTAGGAGTTACACCTGAAAATGTCTCGCTCACCAATTAATGGTATAGCTCCTATTTGTTAAACCCGTAGAACTCAAAGATCTTTGTTTTTGTTCTTCTGGTTGTCAATACACAGAACAAATGTTTTGTATCAAACTTACCCCAACACTCTTTCTCCTTTTCCTCCAAATTCTTCATAGACATAATTAAATTTTTCCCTAAACTCCGATTCTATCTCTCTCTCCTAACAAAAAAGAACGGTCATTGAAAAGGATGCATATATGCATACATAATACTATAGTGCTGATGGCCTTTAGTGTACAGGCATAGTAAGGTTTCAATGTATATAGCAGAAATTAGTATGGAATAGCAGAACAAAGCTCTGCTAATCCTGATACCACATTACCTGGCCATCTACTGTGAGGTTGTACTTGCACAGACCCAGAATCCTCTCCGGTGCCCCTAGGGGTGTATAATTGAAGACATAATACACTGTAGAAGCCCTGAAGCCTTATCTATGTATGCACCTTTAATGACGAGTAAGTAGGCTTCGCTGTCAGGAACTTTATGAATAGAAACCTGCAGAAAGTGAAATGCTGCCAATACAGAATGTGCACTTATTTTATCAGCATGTGTATTTCCAACGTGGAAAAAGTTCTACCCATGGACACTTATTCATGTTAAACTTCTCAATATGAATGCAGTGACTCAACCAGTCTTGTGTACATCCACCAGGGGCGAATTTAGGGGGGGGCTCGACTGGTGTCGTTTGAGCCCCCCTTTTTTCAGAAAGAGCCCTCATTTTTTAGCTAGTCTATTTCTTATCGGTAAAAGTATAATACTGATAACTTCATGTTCCCGGTAGTCATTCCACCTCCTATAACCACAATCGTGTAGTGAGTGCACCCCTACTTATGGATATGCTGAGTCAGGATTTTTGTATTGGTCACCCGTTTATAATATAGCAGACCAAGCTCTTAGTATGCCAAAACTGACATTAATAGTATTGTATTGAGTGATTCAATTTTTTCTTCATGGTTGAATTATAGCTATGTAACTACTTTCAATATTAGCTAGCTAGAATGTCTTTGTAGTTTACATTTTTTTCTCATGAAATCAGTTTTCAATTTTTTTCATGATTAACATACCTATTCACTCATTTTTCACAATAATAAACTTGTTTAGTTCTTAGTTTGAGTTTGAGTTAGCTTGAGTTCTTGAAAAGAGCCCTCCAATAAAAAAAAATCCTATCTGTCCACTAGTAACTAGCTAGAGAACTAAGAGTGCAAACCCTCAGTGCAAGTTGCTAACAAAGTCACTACTTTGAATAAAAAGTTCTTATACTTTCAGCTGACAATAATTATTGCTTTGCTCTGTTTATGAAAATAAAATTTAGCATATCTAGCTAGCTTTGTAATTATACCAGCTATCTAATTATGCAAGCTATGGCTTAGTGTGGACATACAACTTCAGTCCTTCAGAGTTAGGAAATCACTAATATGGCTTTACACCTGCCAATGTCCATATCCTGTAACCATAGGAATTTGGACTTTCTGACATACATGTACACTAACACTTAGAACACACTTTTTGAAGAATAATCATACGTATAGTTGATGAAAGAATCACACCTCCAGCAACAAAGACTTTCTGACGTAAGATACACCAGATGAGTAGAGCAGCAGTGCAGCCAGGAGTGGTAAAAAAATTGTACGCTCATGTGAATGTGCATGATTCTAAATGACAGGTGAACAAGTGAATGGGCGTGGCATATAGCGGCACTCACCGTAGTGTTTGCTTTTTCTCTTGTTTCTGCAAAATCCAAGCCGAAGTTTAAGAAACTGGCTAATTAAAGGGACTTCGTCATCTAGTCTAGTTCCTCCTGCTGTAACCCTCTCGTGCATGTGTGCGCGTGCTGTAGGTAGCTAGGTTGTAAGGCCAGCTATGTGCAAAAATTGCTCAGTTCACATTAAACTAAAACTATTTTTTAAATGGACAGAGAAACAGAGAGGATGAAACGATGCTAAAACGAGAAAAAATTTGCTATTATAATCAGCCGAAAATGACTGAATAATTTTTTAAAGGAGGCACAACGGCTCCTCTGCATATAAAAAAGAATAACGTAGCTAATAACATTGAATAGATGTTTTTAAAAAATTAGAGAACGTAGACCTGTCCTCACTCGCATATATGTGGTTACGGCGTTGAAAGGGTAGAACCAGAACCTTGCTAGCCAATATATGTTAATTAAAAACTTAACCGTTTTGACTTCGTGAACCCTGAAGAGGATTTGGCAAGAAGTTGAAACGTCGGGTTAAGTTTTAATTAACAATTTTTTTAAAAAATAATAACAATTTTCTTGTTCTAACAGCCAATATATTATATTGGCTGTTAGAACGAGAAAATTGCTATTATTAAAAAAAAAAAATTGAACCAATACGGGTAGATTACGCTTATACTCAAGGCCAAAATGTTGCCAATTTACAGTATCTGAATTGAACTGTTTTAGAATGTAGCAACAGCGAAACCTAGAGTGACAAACCAAAGAGTAAAAATGTTTTGTGATGGTCAAGCCTAGAGAGTAACAACAAGCACCTTGTTTACTCGATTCTAAATGCCGCACAGCACAAATCTAATAGAACAGATTCATGTAACGGACCAATCAGATTGCTTGCATGTGACTAACTACGTTCTAAAGAATATATATATATTTCTGACAATAATATACTGGAATGGAAGTGGACCTTTAATTTTGATACCTCAATTAAATTTCAATTTTGTAAAGAGAAACTCAATTATGAGATGATTTGATTATAATTGTGCCTATAAAGTGGCAGTATACATGTACTTGCAGTACACTGCAGACTGACTGACTGTAAGTACCTGATATTTGTTGTTTGAGTTGAATGGAATTTCACAAATCTTTGGATGTTTCCGTCGATACTGGTCAATGTTACCAACTTCTAATTCAAAACACTTCAGCAGAGCTGACTCGGAGGCATCTCCATTGCAAGTCCTGCAGAGTAACACACAAATCACTCATGTCAACCGGACCTTAATGATAGCATCAAATCCACAGCTACTACATTCTTAGTCAAGTGTGTTGTGGTTGTATTGCAGGCTTGAATATTGTATTCTTGCAATACCTCATCTACCGAATCATCTATGCCCATGGGTTGATTGTCAACTACATAAAATACATTATGTCATAAAGACTCACTACTATGTACATATACTGTTCAACTACAGGCAGTTAAATAATGTTCTCAGTTTTCGTAGTAGAATAAATTTCTTTCTTTGAAATAAATTTATTCTGCTATGTTAAATGTCAATAATTAAGTATATACATACAGGCTCTGTGGAGTATCCAGCATTTTTATGCTATAAATACATGGTTCTACATATCATATCACCACATGTTCAAAATAACAGTGAAAATGAGAACAAAAAGTTGTGCAACAAATAAAAAATGCAAAACAAAGATTTGAAAGTACCAATAATGTTTATTATTAATCAGATATGATTGTATTAATTTAAACAAAGCACAACTCGAGTAATGCCAAATATCTCTTCTAAACAGATAAATCCAGCATGCAACATGCAGACTAACATAGTGCCAGATGTTTCAATCAGATCAGAATGCTATCTGTGAAATTTCTCACCTGTCTAATATCCTGACGTTGTATTGGTTCTCCTGAAACACTGCCTTGTTGCACAAGCCACACACACGAGCCAGAGCATCCCAGCACAGCGACTTGGGCTGTGAACAACGAGAAATAAAACAAATTGTAACCTTATCGGTAAAATAGTTTCTAGCTTGCAGCACGTGATGACTGGGAAATAAATTGCAACAGTCACTCATTGACTAAAACATTCTCTTTAATTTATGTTGTCAAGACCACACATATCATTTTACCCAATCAAAAGAAAGCAACCGAAGGAATGGAATTTTTTCTTACATGGTTGTTTAATTTCTTTAACAAATTAACTAAGTATCACAGCAATTTTTCTGGAATGACTCAACTACTGATGTTTACATTTCAAAGTTAGATAAATCAACAACATTAACAATAAAGCATTACAATAGTCCCTTTACAAACCACTTGAAAAATAGTCTTCCAACTTACTCTTCTGGTGGAGGTGGGGTCAAAAACATCTTCATCAGTATTGGCTTGGCCAACAGCATTTCCATACCACATGTGAGCTATGAATATCATTAACAGACTAATCGAGTGGGAGGGGAAAGGGAGTACCTAATACAATACTTATATATATATAATATATATATTATTAAGTATTAGCTGGATATCCAATTAGCGATAATTTGCAATTATAATTGTTCAATAATTCACTAAAATGGACAGATACAGTGGTCCAATAGCAAAACAATTATCTAGTGAAGAAAGCTGATAGCTTGTCTTATATGTCACAAGATATATGCCTCCATATGTAGGTGTGAAATGATATGGTGTGTGATTGATACCACAGTAATGGCACAAGCACTTTAATGATGCGATGTAGCTAAACAGAGAAATACTGTACATTCTTTTAGCCGAGAATGACAAGTGACATAGTGAGATGTGTTGTTAAAAAATCACAATAGCTATTTCTTGTGGTCTTGGTACGATGTAATAATTAGCCAATATGAGCAAAACAAGACAACACACTGTGACAGGATGAAGAGGAAGTATTATTTATAGCCATACCCCTATGCAGTGGAAAGAGGTGGGGTTAAAGAATACCAATCCGCAAATGCTAGCCACACATTATGAGTGACCCGCTATTGTTATTCATCTGTTAGCAATAATATTATCACATATAATCCTTTGGTCCCCACTATCTCTATTATGTGCCATGTAGCGGGCATTGTGAAGGTTCTCCCGCCCACCACTGTGTAATCTAATCTGTAGAACATAATGCACCAGCTTCACTGTTACACGAGCGTGCTCATGTAACAGTGGAGCTATGCTCTATAGCTATACAATGTGTACTACACTGCATTGTCAACCCTTACACACTGTCATCCTGTTTTGAGTGAGGGTTCCCGTTTTGTCTGAGCATATGACGGAGGTACTTCCTAGAGTTTCCACTGCCTCGAGCTTACGAACCAGACAGTTCTTAGCTTTCATCCTTTGAGCCGTCAGAGTAAGACAAACCTGAAAGTGAAATAAATTCCATTCAATTAGTGCATCCTATGTTAAAAGGTTTGATAAGGAATCCTAGATTGTTTGACAGTGAAGCCATTGATTAGCCAGGATGCGCGACACAGCCAGTACAACAAGTTGAGTCTGTACAGGAAGCAAATTACAAGCCTTGGCATTTTGAACCATGAGGTTTCCTCTTCCTCTACTAACTTCTGTCACCCACGACCATTGTCAAAAACCACACCTACTTAGTAAGAGACATAAATGGGCATCTACTGTGCCACTAACGAAATAGCTAATAGAAGAGTTCATTTGTGACATGAATGTTGAAAAAGACGATACTGTGCAATTCTTTTCCAACAATTAATTAACAAATAGTTATAAGCCATTATACTAACTTAACTCTCAATATTCATGTTTATCAGACAATACTTCATATTGTAACTTCAACTAGTCATAACATTTTAAACTTAAAGTAATGCAGTATTATAAAATATGAAACTGCAAAGGACAAGTTCTTTTACAAATAAGCTACTGTTTGCTACACACACTCACAGTGACAGTAGCCAGAAGTCCCTCAGGAACATTGGCTACAATAATCCCTATAAGGAACACAATAGCCTCAAGGTAGTGGTACTTCAGAATGGTGCCTGCAGCAAACAGGGAAACCCCCCAGAAGACTGCCACTCCACTGATGATGTGAATAAAGTGTGATATCTCTATGGCTATTGGAGTCTCTGAGTAAAAACAACAACAAAACAACAGCAATAACAAAACAACAACTAAAACAGCATCAACAACTACAACCTAATATGTATATAGCTAAATCTTTACTTTTATAGCTAGTTTATCACACTCGCACTGGTGAATTTGTACATAGGGTGTGCATGTTGACATGAGATAAGTAAGAATTATTGATTTTTACATTATGTTTTGTGATGTATTATAATGTGCTTAGTGAGAAAATGGCTAGAATTATGAAAACAAACAAACAACAACTTAATTTCGTTGTGCTAGAAGCCAAAGCAGGAGGCTAGAGTGAAATAATGACTTCATTATGTGTGTATACAAGAACTCACTGTCTTCCACAATGCTCTGAGTGAGGTAAGTGATGCCGCCGATGACAGTCTGGTCCCCAGTCTTCACCACCACTCCAGTACAGGTACCTATAGCAGGGCCACAAACCACTCAGGATAGCATCACTTGTGTGACTAGAGCACTCTGAACTCACCTTCAACTGCACAGGAAGAGTAATAGGCAAGGTTTTTGGTTTCCATAGGGTTTTCACTGGTGCACGTGTTGGAGCGACTCTGAGGGTCTGACTCTCCAGTCAGTGAACTGTTATCCACCTGAGGCCATTCATTAATTAAATTGAATAACTTGCACGTTATAGTAGTAACAGGTGCACAAACACGTGCACACACACACACATACACACACACACACAAATCTAATTTGAGGGGTGTGAGAAACTGAAGGCAACATTTCCTGTCAACTGGTTTCCTGTGCATGTATTGAACCTTCCATTATTGATACCACCCACCATAAAATTCTTTTTGTGCACTAAGAGATCATATCAATTACATCAGCGTGGTAGATAAACTGGATATGTGTTTCCTCTGTGATTCACACTGTCAAAATAAACCATTTCCCATTTCCTCACAATATATATACACACATGTACATGTGTTTTTAGTTAAGGACAAAAAAAAATGTATCAAGTCACCGAAAATTTAAAAGTTGATTATACCTTGAAGCTAGAGCACTCTATTATTCTAATGTCTGCGGGAATTCTATCTCCAAACTTCACATCGATGATGTCTCCAACCACCAGGTGGCTCGTGACTAGCCTTCTCTTCTCCCCTTCACGAGTGACAATAGTTTCCTATAAAGCACAACATTGACTTCAGCCCAGTCAAGAAATTCCCACCACTACGGCATGTTAATTAATAGGACACTTACCTCAGGGACTAGTTTTGAAAATGACTTTAAAATTCGAGCACTTTTGGCTTCCTATAGTTGACATTAATTGTTGTTGTTTTTTTAATAATAACGAAATAAAGAGAAATTTAGTAAGTGGATGCACATTACATTAAAAATATTCCATATTATTAATGTGTTGTTATAGTGACATAACATATACAGTGTGTTGTGTTTTTTATGGCTGCAAACCAATTCATAGTAATCATGTGGATGTACTTCTTGTAAAAATACAAATCAGAACAATAACATTGTTAAACATTAAAGGTATCTGATGTTTTTTTGTTAGTTCTGCTAGTTTTAGATTCAGATTTCAATAAAACAAAGTATGACAAATTCAGAGAGTGGCACTTGCACAGGAACCTCACTCCTTCCTCACCTGGTAGTAAGAGAAACATCCTGTTACTATGACCACCACTGCCAGCACAACACCTATCACCATCTGGGAGCACAGAAGAAGCAAGACATTGAAAGGAAAATACTTCAGGGAATAGGAAGAAAGGATATAAGTTGTACACACACGCACATATGCACACACACACATGTACACACACACATTTACATACAAACATGCACGTTCTGTGTCCACCAAACCTTGCAACCCTTACATATTCTCTTGACCCCCCAGGCTCCTGGAGTTCCTGGATACTGAAAGCTGCAAAGCACAGAATACATCCAAACCACAAAAGTGTGGAGAAGCCACTAAACATTTGATAAAGGAGTTTCACTATCTCTGGAGTCTGCTTGGGTGGGCTCACAGCATTCAAACCATCTCTTTTCAAAATGGTTTCTGCTTCATACTCGGTAAGACCCTTAACAACGATAACAACAGCAACAAAACGACAGTAATTATTATAACACAATAATAATAATAATAATAATAATAATAATAATAATAATAATAATAATAACACATGAAAGCATGTATAAGATGACAGACCTTCACAGGATGTGTCCCTAGTCGTTCATAGAGCTCTGGAAGTGGAATAATGTGCTCATCCTGAGTACACAAGTATCATCACACTCATAAAGCCAGGGCATTTAAAAGAACAATAATTCCTAAACCCATTCATATGCCACACGTAAATCCGACTCCACATAAGTTAATACGATACTAGCATGCCTAGAATATGGCCATCCACATTATAAGGCAGCACAGTACTGTAAGAAATTTTGTTGGCATAGATGAATGTAAACAACAAACATACAAATAAATATATGTATGTATATATATGTATATGTACACACTTACAGTATAGGTGCAAATGACGTACTTTATATTATGAAATCTATTGACCAACTTTTCTTTACTTTCATCAATGCTGGAAAAATCCAACATTGTGGTTATAAATACAAACATAGCTAAACATTTAAGTGGAATTGAGACTCCATTGATAAAACCACGAATATACCTACAAGCTTATGAGAGTCAACTCTAGTATTGGCTAGACTATACAGTGTACTCACTACCTTATACATGCATCCAGACAAACAGGAAGGGATAGCCAGTTTCCTAGTATAAAGCGTGAGTTTAATTGCATTATGCTAACAGGGTCAGCCAATGAAGTCTGCTAAGTGAAGAAAGTTTCCTCCCCTTTCCCTAGCAGTATATTTCCTTTTACATACCATCTGCACATCCTGGTTCATCATTTTATTCTGACGTTTACTTGCATCCACAAGTCTAGCAGTGTCACTTTCATTGTTCTTGACATCCTCTGACCAAACCACATTATCCTTGGACCTGAGCTGAAGAGACTGCGGCGATTTCAAGCTTGACTTTCTTGGAGTAGCCTGTGACAATGAGCTAGATTGCGGTGACTTTTTGGAGCATGATTGTGACCCGCCTTCAATTTTTGGAGAAAGTTGTTGACCTAATGATATTAGCTAGCTAGCTACTTTTAAGAGGAATTTAAAAAATATATATATGCAACTAACCACTACTTCCTTGCTTGTCAACAACATTCAAGTGACTTGTTTCAGCCATTGTGCTTTCTTCTTCAGTTTTATTATCACTGAGGAGTTTTTCTTCCTCCTTCTCATGTTCATCAAAAGGATTGGTGGAAAACTAAATAAAAGAAAATATTTTTCTCATGATAGACAATTTTACAATATTATTGAATACTCTACTTGAACACAACTAACCGGTTGGCCGGAAGCCATGTTTTCTTGTTGTCAAAAAAAAAAAAGCATCAATAATTTTAAAAGGTTCAGAAATAAAGTTGCTGCAGATTGTACGCTTCCTCCCGCGCAACTTCGTTGCGGTTTGTTGCATGTGGGCGGGCGGGGAAAAAACCACTCAGCGGGGGGCGCGGAAAAGTGGTGGTAGGCGGAACACGATTAAAAACGTCATTACGCGTCATTTCGTTTCCGGTGTGTTGTAGACTATAAAAGTTTGGCAGTCCGCTAGGCATCTATCTGTGCGTGGGAACTGTTTTCTTGAAAGAGTTGTCGTAGTTAGTGAAATGTCAGTCAAAATGAAAGTTAGGCGGCATAGCTTTTCATCTGTAGAAGAAGCTGCAAAAGAAATCTGTAAAGATTCTTCGGCGACTCTGGACGACGTGGCGGGAAGAATTTCCACGGGAGGGAAGAGGAAACTGCAGCCTGACGATGCCAGTCCTGAATACTGTCCTGAAGTGAAAAGACCAGCTGGCCCACCTCTGTCCCTGGCTCATTTGTTAGAGAGCATCCAGGGAAATGCTTCCCAAGCTCTTGACTTACCCTTGGATCAATGCTGTCTCCCTGGAGGTATGATTGCTGTCAATTTACTGTGGCTGGTTGGTAGGGTGGGTGCATGCAATGTGTTTTGTGTGTGTGTGTTTGTGCATGTGTGTGTTCGTGCATATGTCACATGGATTGAAATGTTACTATTATTGCTAACTACTAAAGAAGAGGGTATTCATACAGATTTTCTGATTTCCTACATTACCTCTAGTAGCTTCCTGTTAAATAGTTTAAAGGTCGGGTCACAGGTTGATTCAGCAACCTCTTAACTTCCTGTATGAAACAGTGTGATGGTTGACTGGTCATACACACGCACTCACAGTTGATTAGCATTGCTCTTTTGTTTCTAGATCCACAAAAATGGAGTGAGGTGCATGTCAACAAATGGTTGGACTGGGCTCAGAAGGAGTTTGGTATTGACTCCATCAACCGATCCAACTTCCAGCTGAACGGAGCTCAACTCTGCTCACTATCTCCAGAAGACTTCATGGAGAGAGCTCCGCCTTTTACTGGTGACGTTCTATTGTCTCATCTCAATCTACTTCGGGCAAGAAGTGGTAAGTGGGTGGAAAAAAAAAAGAACGTAAAAAGTACCACGGTTCTTGATGGCATTTCAAGAATAGCACCGTTACTTGGAACATTGAAATTTAACGTTTGTGAAGTACTGTTGTAAGTACTTACTGGACTTGACTAATAATACAATTAATTTAGATTACCTTTGAATATATCAGATGGAAGTTTTTCTTCTTTTTTTTTTTTTTTTTTGCCTCTCGGGAATTATTTTAAGTACATTATTTACTGTACACATGAAAGAATGGAAGTTATTATAATTTGGTCAATTCACAAATTCTTTTGTATTGGGTTTTTTCCCCTTCAAATGTGCCTGTTGTAATTAGTTGAGTATCGCTTCCAGTTAGTGATCTTATGGTTCCCATTTCGATGCTCTGGGTACACTTATAGTTGCTGCCATGGATACGGAAAGCTAATTGTCAAATTTTTGTCTGACACTTCCATAGCATCTGCATTCACGCCTGCATGCAGTTCACATTCCAAAGAAGTAGGAAGATGAAAGTGGGAATTTGTTTGATAGCAGGTATTAGTTTTAGTTGACTTTTTTTTTCCTAATATATGGTCACACTAGTTTACTACTTGGCTTTATTCATATATTTTAATATATGTATATATATATTTTTCATTTTATTATGCTTCCATCATAACCATTCCCCCCCCCCCCCCCCCCCCCCCCCACTAATGGTTGTAGTGGCTCTAAAGAGAGTGTCTGGCGAACTGAATCAGCAAGTAGGAGGACCTGAGGGCAGCCATGATCAGTCTTCCCCTGGGTTTAGCATGGGATGGTCTCCTTACCTCTGGCCTGCTTCCCTCAGCAAAGAGCACCAATCACTTCCTAGTGAGTTTAGAGATATGCCATAAAGATGTGCAGCAGTTCTATTGAAGCAATGTTTATTATTATTTTTGTTTTTATTTTTTTGTAAAGATTTTGCTAGAAAATTTTCTCCTCTTGGCAAGGACAGTGCATTTCTGCCACATCTCAGGAATCCGGCTGTGCTGAGTGAGTGTTAGTACTCTGGTACATATGTTAGTGCTCCATACCTGAGCTATAGTCCCATGCAGTTTTCCTGGTATTGGTGGGGAATTGCCGCCAATTATGTTGGCAGTGTACATTGTAGTGTCTTCCTGTGCCTTAACTGCCACTTCCTTTCTGGTCATTTATTTCATACGTCTGAAGAAAGATATGATTACATTATCTACAACCACCTTAGTAGTAGTCCTTATAGGGTTCTTAATGCTAGCTTGTTAATGCTCTTAATATCTGTGTTCCTTTAGTTCCTCCTCAGATGTTGGCATCTCCATTCACTCTGGCTGGACTGCAGTTTCCTTTTCAAACTCCAAACACGACCTCAAAAGGTAAGCATTAGATTTAGTCATAATAATAATGAAGAGCTCTGCAAATTATGTACAATAATTTACATTATTGTTCAAATAACAATAATGTTATTTGAATAGTACAGTAAGAGAGACTCTGGCCTTTGGTATTGAAGTAGCAGTTCCTGTGTAGGTTTTCCTTAGTAGTTCCTGTAATCTCCTTTCATCTTACTGTGTTGTGAACACTACCAATCATCTTGCAGTCCTGGGAACATTAGTGGGGTATAGAAGAACATGAACCTTACTAAATTGGTTTGTGTTCCTTTGTGGCGTGGTTGAGTGCACCTGGTATTTCCTGTATGTAGCTCACACTTCCTGCAGGCTGCATGACCTCTGTCTTGCACCCTCATTTGTGGATTTACATAAGTGACCCAACTTCCACTTCCTGTAAGTTATCCCCCTTCCTTTCGAAGTTGAGGAGTCCACCCACATGCCTCCAGCTATTCATCCTGGATCAGTTTAACTTCTGTGATTTGGTTTACTGTATAGGCCAGACACCAACTACCTACCCATCTAGATAGTGGCTTAGTAGCTGTCTGGATGTTAGTGGCTCTTTCGAAATAAAAAAACAAATTTGAAAAAAAAAAGAATCAACACACAAACAGTATTGACAACTACTGAGGCTTTTTGTTAAAAGCTATCTCATGTTTTGTTATATAATGTGTGGTGTGAAATACGTAGTGAAGTAACTGTGTACGCCAGTGTAGTACGATTATATGCTTGTTATCATTCCTGAGGTCTGAGGTCAAGGTATAATATGCCAGACATCCTACAAGTTCAACCCCACTGGCTGCTTTTGTGATAGTCCGTCTAATTTCCTGTTTTCAGGTTTCAGCCAATACTAGTTTGGTACAATGGTACGTACCTCTAATATTCAACCATGTACTTACATATGTCCAGCAGGAAAAGACCCTCTTGGGGAATACTTACTTAGTTTCCAGGGTAGTTGACCTCTAGCCTTTGACGGCTTTGTTTCGTGTGTGAGTGAGCTTTCTTGCATCATAGCTGCACGGTGTACTCTCAGCTTTACACAGACGGGAAACTGTTTGTTAATATAAAGGAAGCATCCTTTTGTGTGCTGTCTACCACGAGGATGCCCAGTGTTCTCCTTTAGCTTTAATTGTTTTCATGAAGCCCAGAGTTGTTAAGTAATTACCTCCCAATGTACTTTAGATATGTAATAGTAGCTAATATACCTATCAGTAACGAGTTCTAATGTGATTTTAATGTTGGCTAATCCGCTATCTATTATCTACATTATATCACTTACCATGTTTAACAATAACTTTTTTTCTATTTTAGATGGCACATTAGATCAGCATGGTGTTGATTGGACAGCTTATTCTGCCATGTTGAGCCTCAATGCTGCCGCAGCTGCTGCTAATGCTGTCAATGGTCACACCTTCTTCTCAAACTCATCTTCTCCGTCGATAGCAATTCAAACTCCATCTCTGGCAACGCCCACGGTGTCTGTTAACTCTACTTCAGCTTCCTCAGCGGCAGCGAGTGTCGCATTAGCCGACATCATGAAGTTGAACGGGATATCTGCCATGAACTCTCTCCTACCTAAGGTCACCAGGTCCAGTCCTGACAGCTCTCCTTCGGCCGCCTTGCCCTTGTCAACTCCTGCATCTGTGACTTACAACTTACCAGCTGTTCAGGCTCCTCTGTCCTTCATTCCGTCTCCCTCAACTTCGTCCTCCACGTCTCTGATATCAACTGCCACCGCTGACGTGCACCAGTCTCCACCCCTTTCTGCCGTCAGCCGAGCATCTGCATTTACAGCTGTCACGTCATCATCATCTTTGCCTTCTCATACTACCACCAAACTACCTCCCATTTCCGTGGCATCTGCTAACGAGGGGAGTGGCAACAAAAGATTGGATGAAATAGCAACATGTGCTGGAGCCCCACCCACTCCTGGGTCACCGTATGGCACGCAGCAAGGTGTGATTTTAAATTATGCTGTTGTAGTACACTTCATATGTAAAAATCATGCATCATGTTACTTTTATGCTATTGTTGGTTTATTTGTGTTTTTGTTGTTTATCAGGTGGACAAATTCAACTTTGGCAGTTTCTGTATGAGCTTCTGCAAGACAAGCAACACATCAACATCATTGCGTGGGCAGGTCGTGAGGGCGAGTTCAAATTGCTTGATCCTGAGGCCGTGTCCATGCTGTGGGGCGTGAGGAAAAGGAAGCCTAACATGAACTATGACAAGTTGAGTCGAGCCATACGCTATTATTACGATAAGAAGATAATGCACAAGGTCCAGGGAAAGAGATATGTCTACCGTTTTAACTTCGACACCATCTCCAAGTACATCTCTTCAGGCTGCAACCCGGACACGCCCATTCATGGGGACTTTCCCGTTCCGATTGGCTCTTCTGCTAGTCCGACCATGGATGCTATCAAAGTAGAGCACAGTCCAGACGGAGTGGATGACATTGGTTTGGAGAGTGAGAACAAACTTCAAGAGGAGCCTGTTGTCTTACCCGCTGGAATGTCTCTTCAGGACATGCTCAAGATTTTGAAGAAAGAAGGAGACCAGGTGTCTTCTCACCCTTCGCCCACCCTGCTCACTTTCACACCTTCTACCTCTCCTCCCTCCCTCAAGCTCCCGGCTTCTATCACGGCCAAATTATCTGCCAACAGTGTTGCCTCTATCCCCGATACTGGAGCCCCAGTCTCCTTCCTCCCTCAGGCCTTGTTCCCCGTTCTGCCTAAAGTCACTCTGTCCAATGGGATCAGCTACTAGAACAGTTTTTTCTATTCAGTTTCAATCACATGACTTCATTTATGGATTATTTTGACATCACATGACCACTGTTTTGATCACATGACTCCATCCATGTCATATCTGCTCTCAGTAATGCATAATAGGGGACATTGTGCATTTAGGGTTTGCATCAATTTATTTTCTCTTTCAGTACTACTTATTGCATTTCAAAGTTGTATAAATGAATATCTTCACACTTTTGTGGTTTCATTTGTAACTGACCTGTAACTTCCTGCTGCTTTCCTTCTTACTTCCTTTGAGACAAAGGGCACACACACAAAGGAAAAGTTGTGCCGTTTCAAGCTTCCTCTTTCACTTCCTGCTCACACATAAGCACTGCTTCCCACGGTTGTGGTTTTAGCACTCGACTTGTGTCATGCTCTAAACTAAATTCGTGGAACCACTAATGAGGATACCGGAGGTTTGACGTCATAGACAGATGTCACAAGAAGTGTGTATGTTTGTGAGTATTACAAACATGCTTCTGCTATACTAATTGAGCACTCAATTGAGCGTTTCTCTCACAACTGGCGATTTGAACTTAATATTACCAATAGTGTCTTTCGCGTGTTTAGTCCCCCACCTTATATGGCGATTTTAATGTTTTGGACATCCTTTTGGGATGTCACCAAGCAGAATTTTCTAGTTGCTATTCATTGATATGGAACTTTAATAACATGGGGGGAGTAGTCTCAATTAGGTGATGATACCTGTTACTATGGCAACTCCACTCTGTTGTCAACTATGTTGTAGCCTGTGTCGGTTCAGGTACTTCTGAATTCAACTCCACTAGTATGACCCAATACCAAATCTTCCATTAATTCACACTGATAGTTAAAATTATCACTGGGAAAAATACTCACTCTGTCTATTTAACCAATACCTTACTTGAAAGTAAATAGGAATACCTACTGATATTTCAGGGTTTGAGAATGTGAAGATGATACTGTGTGGATGTATACTGCACTGTGTAAAATTAATAGTGTAGCTCAGCTATTATTGCGAAAGTTAAATGAACATGAGCCAAAGTGGTTCAGAATGCATTTTTATGTGTGTTATGTGTAGTGTGTATGCATGTAACTGGGGCTAATCACACATTTGATTAGATAACACATACTTACTGTGTACATTATATGCAAGTAAGATGCTTGGATAATCCAGTGTGGTTTCTGATGATGAGCTAAGCCATGCATTGTGATATTGCAAAAGTTAATAAAATTGTGAAATATTTAACAAGACACATTTTGTATTGTACAATCCTGTCACACTGTAGGATGCTGTTATTGTGTGTGTATATACATATTATATATATACATTATATATAATGCAAACACTACACACATACTGTCACTCTCTCCTCATAGTGTCTGTCACATGATAAATGACAACACACAGACTTCCCCACTCACGCTTATATAACTATTCCCCACACACATTATATAGACAATTCTTATTGTTCCAGCACTTCTCCTTATAGTCAGAAGTTCCTCTAGTGGACATGAAAGAGCTGTTATTATTAGGTAATTTCATTTCATTGTGCAGTTGAAACTTGTACTTTTCCAAGTCATACATGCACACACACAATACATTACTCATCCAGATACAAACTTCTTCAGAACTATGTGAACCCAACAAGGTTTATACTTAAAATATACTCAAGTATGTCAATTATTACTTGCTGATGGTGTAGGCCTACACTGAGCTAATAATTATTTACATGTTCTAAGAGAGCTATCATTTATACCTTACCATGCAAAAATAGCCTCTATTATGTTTGCCTTACTAACTTTCACAGGAAGAGCAGGAGAAAAATGGTTTTATGTGGGGACACACCCAGTCCATCCATTCTATAATAAGTAGACCATTTTACTACTCCATTTGTCAGATAGTTTAAGCATTATATGATGCATATTATCAGACTCTAGCAAGAGATATAAAATTAGAAAAGTACATTTACAGAAATAAACACAAAAAAATGGTCAAATTTACCAATCTTCATAAACCTCTCAGATACTTGACCATTAGCAGCAGTGACTAGGCCAACAAAGAGGATATAATGCCACACACTTTCTCTGGTAAATACCAGGCAAGTGACGTACTGAATAACTTTATTACACGGCTGTCATTAGACATGCACCATTGCATATGCACATATAAGAATACAGCATTACAGCAAAGGTTGCACGCCAAAAATTTGAATCAATCAGAGTGAAACAACAACAACAACAACAAAAAAAAAACAGCAACAAAGCTATACAATGATATTTGAATGATGAGGAGTGAGCAAAAAATGAGTGAAAAAATTGATGAGAAATGAATAAAAGTGCTGACGCTGCAATATGGTCACGCTGTATTTGCAACTGCATAATCTAGTTTTCTCCCACTTCCTTCTTCTCCTTGGACTGCACTTTCAGAAGCAGACTTATAGAGTTCCGAGAGAGCCTTCTGGAGCTTCAACTGCACATCTTCAAAGAGCAGCCCCCCACCGTGAGGCACTCTGGAGAGAAACATGTCCCTGCTCATCAGAAGGAGTGCCTTGCCATTCATAGGGAACCTCTCTGGATAGGTATTGCCAAGGCGATACTGGGAACTGGCATACATTAGCCACAGGGTCACATGATCCCTACTCCAATCCCGCGGATCTGAAAAAACAACAACAACCCCTTACATCATTACGTTAGTTATATAGCAGTAGTACAGTGACAGTGTATTGCCATAAGAATGCACACCATGTATTAAAAGGTGTTCTTTAGTTAACTGAACACCCAAAATCTAATAGTAATATGTGCAGACATGAAGAATTGCTTGACCACACCCCTTTACTAGTGTTTTATAATGCATATTAATGGGGTCTAGTTATTAGAACATTTTCAGTTATCTGAACACCTCTCAGTCCCAACGTGTTCAGACAACTGAAGTTATATTGTACTACACTTCCGTGAAATCTTTCTAGAACTTGATTAACCCTCAGCGTGTTACATACATATGTGCTACTCTTTTTAAAGGGCCAATTTGTGAGAAAATGAGAAGCAGTCAGATATGAGGTACTAGGTTTCAGCATAATTTTTCTTGCTGCCTTCAGTGGTTCACTTTCTGTAGAGAATGATTCTAGAATAGCTAGCTAGTGTATAGTAGTGGCTGAGGGTTTGCACCTGTGGTGCCTCATTTGTATTTGCATTGTTTGGCTTTCCAATGTAACAATGGTCACCCTAAATTGTATTAGCAAATATTATCTTGTGATCCTTATCTGCAGCTGAGGAAATGAGTAATTTAATTCCCCGTTAAAACATGCAATACAACTTTATAGTCCTCATTTCAGAGTCGAGTGATGGTTCATCTAAAAAGATTCTATGGAAACTATTTGAAGAAATGGTAATCACAACAGTATAGGTGAAGAGTTCTTTGTCGGACAAGTGCTCCGCACACGCTCAGCTGCAAATTCTATCAAAAAATATTTGCAAAATGATTGCAACAAAGAAATTATACAAAGATGTTGTTATCACGTACAGAAAATAAATAATACTGATTCTTTTCCTTTTCTCGTCTAAAGGTAGTCTATTTTTGAGATCTGGTGAAGCATTATATATAGATGATAAGCCACACCCCTGGCTCACCAGAGCGAAAGGCACAGTGTGTTTGTATGTTGGGTTCTACATTGCTACAAAGATGCTACCATCGAGTGTATGCATGCATGTACATGTAAGGTCTGTGTCATCACAAGTTACATGTCCGACTCTTCATCACAAGTATATAACCACTACTGATGAAATATGTACCAAAGTTAATCGTTTCTATATAAGTCAAATTTATCATAACAATTCACTGCTATGAAGTAGATGCAGTATACTATTCAGTTTTACATAGTACATAATTGACATTTCTTAGACGTTTTGGTACGTGGACCTCCCTTTACATCATGAAGGTCCAAGAAAAATGCTGCAATACTGTGCTAATGCATTTATTCTAGTAAGCACATGGGTGTGCAGTACATCTCAGTTTCACATCATAATAGTGTTTTCTATGACAGTAAACACCATAACTTGTAATGTTACATACCTCCAGGAATGAGCTGAGAGTAGTCGAGCACTACAGGATGCATGCTCTCCAGCAAATTCAACGCGACTCCTGCACCATTCCAATATAATATTGCCATAATAAAAAGTAAAACATATATATACATATATAGGGCAATTTTACCTGATGGGGTACCCAGCATTGATATAATAGTTAGGGCCTAGCAAAAAGCCATATTGTTTAGCGGCTAAGAAGTTCACCTACACCGTCTCACTTCCGCTGCGCTTGAGTTAGCTTTTTCTGTCGACCAACAAAATTGAACGCCAATTAAAGCTCACTGTTCTTCTTTTTGAAGCGCACTAACTGCTGGAAAAAAAAAAGAGTCTTTTTTTTCTGAGAGGTAGAGAGAGAATGGATGCAACTTGCTCTGAAACGAAAGTAGTTCTTACGGGAGATGAAGTTGACATACCTAAACTTCTTACAGAGGACGTGAGGTCTTCTGAAAACGTAGTATTTGTTGATAAGCACCATGCTTATGTTTTTAGAGGGATATATTTGAGAATGTATTGAGTGCAGAAACCATTGGGAAAACACTGACTGCTGAAGATAAAGAGAAGCTATCATTACTTCTACCCAAAAATCTAAATTTTGAGGAAGGATTAAAGTAAGTACAGTTCAGTTACCATTGCTGGAAATTGAAATTGTGTGAAAATTTAATAATTAGTGGGGGTATTTCCTGCCCTTATTGGTGGAGTCTCAACTTCTGACTTTAAAAGTTGCCACGCACATTTTACATGGACGCAGACAGGACAGACAAATGAAGGAAAACAGGGTCTGTAACATCCAGCCTATTTACTGGAGCTGGTTCAATGAGCTAATGTACTCAGACCAGTCTGACGACAACATCATGTATGAATATCTAAATTTTGGATAAACTAACTTAGTTATTATTATTATTATTATTATCATCATCATCATCACTTTGTCTGGCTCTATGCTCATTTACAGAATATTTTGGTTTGCACTATTAAGACATGTGCATCACATTAGGCTCATTAGTCCAACTGCAGAGTGTTGAAGCTGTGGTGGCTTGACCCTCTTTCCCTGTCGCCGTACTAGTGAACTGTGTGTGTATTGTGCAGGGATTGTTTGGACAGATTTTAATGGACTAATCATAGAGCATGGTTTTTCACTTCTTTTACTGATCATTAATTTTTTTTTCAATAAAATATTCAGTTGGAGGGAAAAATTTAAGGGTGGGGTGGATAGCAGAGCTCCCATAGTCAGTATGAAACCCTGTTGTGCATGCATGACTGAGCATGTGTGTGTGTGTATGTGCGCGTGCGTGCGTGCACGTGTGCATGTGTGTGTGCGTATGTGTGTGTGTGTACATGTATGTTATGTACTTTAACTTGCTATCTGTGATAACCTGTGTGTTTGCTCATCAATATTGTAGATCATATCTTTTAGGTATGTGTGTGTGTGCGTGCGTGCAAGGCCTTTTCTCATGAAACAGCAATGGTCCAGGGGGGACTTCGGGTGCCCACACCACTTGCTATGAGAAAGGCCTGTTCTCCTGCGAGTTCCTAACTTGATTCCAGGAGCTTTGCTTGCATGGCTCACAGTGCCTGCTTAGTGCACAGGCATCCTGGCTCTGCCAGGTGCACGTGACCGCCTAGCGACAGCAAGAACATTTGCTTTTCATTCGCATGTGTGTGCATATGGATGTGTGTGTGCGCACATGTTGGTCCATGGTGTACATGTTGTGTGTGTGTGTGTGTGTGTGTGTGTGTGTGTGTGTGTGCATTCATACGTGTTTCTTTCATGCAGATCTGCTCTATCAACTGAGAATGAAAGATTTGGATTGTCTGCCAAAGCCTCAGTATGGGAGAAGTTATCCAGTAAGAGAGAGGCTCTATGAGATGGTGATGTTTTAAAAGATGGGTGGCAAGTGAGATTTAGCCCAGCTATATTTTATGGATTTGATAAGATTTACATTCTCAAGAAGAATTCAATTATTATCCATTGATAATAGGCTAAATACAAGAGAGCTTGGAGATGCAACTTCAGCATGTTTTTAGTTTCTAGTAGATTTGAGGCATAGCTAGCAAGAAAGACTTCTAGTTTCTTGAGCCTTAAGTGTAGAGTTCAAAACCACACTTGAGTCAAAATATAGCAGCACGCTGCAGAAGTCAAAGTTCACTTGCTTTCATGGGCTCTCACTTTGAGTGGTAGGAGTGAAGTGGTCCAGCTGCACTGAACTCTGAACTTGCTGTATAAGGACGCTAGAGTGATACAGTCATACAGTGGACCTCATAGTAGGCTGTGTGTGCATTGCTTTGACGGAGTAAAAACATTTCAAACTCTCAGGGCTGAAAATCAGCTGATTTGATTCACGCTAGATAGTCCTGTTCACCACTCACACCAGCGGAGCACTTAACCTAGCTTATGCAAGTAGAGGCACGGGTGAATAAAGAGGTTGCATATGCCATATAAATAAAGTAAATGAATACCGCCGACTTTGACCGTGTAACCCCTGAGAGTGTCTCGCTCGCTCGCTCTGCCCCGAGTGGGGCACTATTGGAACATTTATTTAGTATAGCTCGTTCAATGAAGTTAACAAAGTGCTGTTGGGTTAGCTGAGATGCTATGTTAGGAAAATTGCATGCAAGTGACGAACTTATTACTTCTTCATACCTTTTTAGTAATTTCTGATTTATTTTTGTGAGTGGTTTCTATGACTTTTATTTCCTTTACCCAATAGTATTCAGTTATAGAAGTAAATTTATAATAGTGCAAATTGTGATTGTTGATCTACTACACATATTGGTCTAGGAGCCTTTGTGACCTCATTTACAGTGGATGGAATAGATAAAATATTAATTGCTAAAATTTGTGTATTATTTTAGTAGTTGCTGCATACTTTAATTTTGTGATCGGTTTTCATGCATTTACCATTACATATGAGTGTGTCACAGAATGTGTATTAAGTGGTGTTAAATACACTATGCATGTTACATTAATTGCAAGTTATGTAGTCAGAGATGATGTGTGTAGAGGATTGTTGACTGTTTATTTGTTTGTTTGTTTGTTTGTGTGGCAGGTGGTTCTCTGACACCAGATAGTCAACGAGTCTGTGAGCAAATGGAGGACTTGACGTACAGGCAGTACAAGGTAAGAACTAATGGGCAAGATCAGACTAATTGGGACCAACAGTGAGTACTGACAAGGTATTAGCTACAGCAACTAAAGGAAGAGAAGTGGAACTATGAAGCAAATTACTACCCAATAGGAAGGAAGAGAGTGCAGAATGAGGATGTTGGGGGCAGACAGCTAAGAAGCTGTTGTTACCTACTTGCATAGTTCCGTGGGATTTTCTCCAACTGATAACATGTTTACTACCTGTCACAGTCTTCCTTTTCCTGTGTTATTTGTGCCCAGAAAGACAATCTTGCCTCATGTCACACACGTTCCAACGAGATGATCCTGTCTCGTTTCGCACGTGCTCAGTGAGATGATCCTGTCTCGTGTTGCACATGCCTAGAAGATGATCTCGTTTTTTTTTTGTGGTGACAAGTCTGACGTGTAGTTTCTACATCTGAGGCTGAAGTTAGTGAAGTTAGGCACCTCTCCCGTGACAGCTGTGGTCACTGTCCTGGTGGATTTTGCCCTCCACATGTCATAACTCTTTTTGCCCCAGTAGTTGAGTAGGTCACTTAACCCCCTAGATTCATCTAAACTTTGGCAGGTTAGGCTAGCTATCCCATGACCGAGCTGTTGGATTCTGCTGTGTTGACAAGCCCTGACCCACTGGAACCCCCCCCCCCCCCCCCTCCCCAAGGCTATTAATTAATTGGTTAATTAGGGTAGTTAAACTTAAGTCATATACAGTGCTTCCAACTTAAAGAGTGGATTTTTTTAAACTACTGTATAGACCCTCACTACAGTCATTTAACATACACATACCTTTTCTTCATCATCCCAATAATGTTTGCAATAGTAAAACTGCCTGTTTAGAGAATGGAAAACGGAGAACAGCACTTTTCTCATTCACTCTAATACATTTTACGCCATTTTTTTTGACGTCAAGATTTTGCGGTAGTTCGTCATTAAACGTAGCTAGTTAACGAGCTAAGGTCGAACGGTTATTTCCCCGAGCGGTAAGACGGGACTTTCCCTAACTGCAATCGGCTGTATGGATTCTCATCGTTCTACTAGCAGCAGTAAACGAAGTCGAAATCAGTCAGAATTGTTGGCTGGTATACTACTAACTTGGAGCCAAGCCTATCCAAGTGGTCATCTTTTTCAAGAGCTGAAGAAAAGCTGAAGGAGTTTAATACTCCCAAGGCTCCCAGCATTCGGTATTCTGACAACATCAGGGCGATTCAGTTGGAGTCCTACGGGTTGTGCAGCTCCAGACGGAAGCTAAAACGCTGGCCGTGATAGGCAGTAATAACGCCGTAAAACTTGATACCTAGGGCCTGAGATACAACCGTAGCTAAATCAGCCATACCGTGTAACAATTAGCGGTAAACTGGCGCCCTTGCACAAATACGCATGCGCTGTTTTGTGACGTCGCGTTTACGTGTACTAAAGGCCCACAACCCGCTCTAAACGTCATCATTTGATGACCCTTACCGTGCGTAATTTTTTTTTGGTGAAAAACAGCCACAACTCACTTAATTTTCAAGGTATAGCTACCAAAGTTATACATAATAATTTTAAGGCAATTTTACATCATGTGTCAAATTTTTAGAGATATAACTCAATAAATTCAAAAATCCTGGCTTAAACACTTTTTTTCTTAAAATTTAAAATATTTCGAGATTCAAATTTCGTGTGCCCACAAAATCTGGCTCATATGAAACTTCAGGTATTAAAGTATCAGTATACCAAGTTATAGAGATAAGGAAAATAATTTCTCTTTTTTCAGCTTAAACACTTCCAAATTCACTGTCTTGAAGCTCCCAGTTCCATCACCTATAACCACAAAAATAACCACAAACCCACAAAATTGTTTTGTCTGTATGTTAATATGACATTAATGTATAATAATACAAATTTTTAGCTTTCTATTACACTCAGGAGAATGCACTGCAAGTTGCCGAAATTCCTATTTCACTCCAATGGACCTCTGGATCACTAAACATACTGCATCATGCATGCTAGCTAGTGTCATTATGGTGGATGTCTCAGTATATGACTGTGTGTATAGGACATCTATTCTGGTTTATTGCTCTATGGTATGATGTGTGCCAATGTTGCTGAGGCACTGGCCAGACATGCCTTCCGTGTTTGTGTGTGCCTCAGGAAGGCGTTATTAGGCATCCAAAGGTTTGAATTAGAGAGTCCTCCATTCCTGCAAGTGCTGCCCAAGTTGCGGCTCTTAGTCTGAGATTGTGTCCAGCATATTGGTCAGCCGGGAGGCCATTGCGCTTTGGACAGTTCGACCCTCGTTGTCCATGAAGAATGGACCCTGGGCAGGACCCCTTATTCTCTAATAACGACATTGCATCCACTGGGAAGACCATTATGCCGGTTTTCCTCGAGATCACGTCTGCACCATGACCTTCCTGGTCACACTCAGACTTTCTCAGATGAATCTGGATCATTGGTGACTCCAAGTCGTCCACTGCAATATCTCCCCGTGCTGAATTCGCTGCTACTCTCACTATGATGCTGATTCTGGAAGGAGTTCCCCAAGTTTGAAAACCCAACGAAATCTGCTATGGCCACTGCCTATAACGTGATCTTGTGTGAGTTTAGCGCCCCCTCCCATACCTCACGAAGTCCATCCAGTACCCAGATGGTGATAGGCAGTCTTACTCTGGATGACTGGCTTCCGGACTGTTGCCAGACCTGCTGATTCCTGCTAACCCCTTTCAGCAGTTGGAGGGACGACAGCTCTCTTGGGTTTGGAAGCCCCATGGAAATCTAAGCACTTTCTACCCTTCCAGGTAACCTTTTATTGTCTGCCGGCCTATGCCAGACTAAGCTAGGTAAGAGGTAAAATAGCACAGTTAATGCACTGGGAATGGGTCCCAGACTGAGCAGGCTGTGCAAAAGTGTGTGAAATGCTTCATAGCTGCTTCATAGATTCTGTGTGTAGATATAGCTAGGCTTGCCTGAAGATGGCACTAAAGTGTTGATGGCCGTTTGGATTGCTCCAATCTACTATCTGGTCGAGGAGGAGGTTCAGCAGCTGAGATGAGACTGGTGAGGGGTGTGGCTCTGCGTACTGCACCGTGTGAGGGAGTGGGCAGCATGATTGTGTGACAAGCTATCTGCTAAGTGGTTGGTTCTTGTGTCAGTGTAAGATGGATAGAGAGAGCATCTCAACTTAGCCTCTGCAGACACCACTGTACTGAATGGGTGCACTGTGCCCTCGTGTCTGCTTGAAGGAAACCTTCAGATCTGCACTACTGAGTGATAGTCTGAGTGACAGATGACCTGTATGCCCTTCCACTGTTCTCCCCAAACCTGGCATGCTACTACGATGTGAATCAGCTCTTTCTCTGCAATCAAGTGTTTCTGCTCTGGTGTCCATTTTCATTGGAAACAGGAGTGCTTGTACCAAGGAGTTTATCCCCAGGATCCGGATGCATCCAGATACAGGTGGACCTTGGGAATGGAGGATGGAGGAAGAGACGCTATCCCATTGATCAACAGATTCCACCCCACTCACCATGTCAGGTCTTCCCTGAAGCTGATGGCCAACTGGATTGGGATTCTGCTGTAGTGGGAGTGGTGACCACCTGGAGCCTATCTATCATCCTCCTCAGAAATATCACCTTGTTTCACAGCTTTGTGACGAAACCAATTAGTGGTTCCAGTTGTTGTTTTTCTTCTTGTGCCGCTTGTGTGGTTCTTCTGTGACAGCCATTCTGCCAGCAAGGCAGTCAGTCTTGCTAGTTTGACCCTGCTGGGTGGGAGAGGTCTGATCAGCCTGATTTTCCCTGTATTGTGCCCATTTGGAATGCTCCGAACTGTCTTTATATCCCCAGTAACCATCTCTGGGGGCAGGAGCACTAACTTTATGTTACGGTTTATGGATTTCAAGCAGGACACTGGCCTAAACTTTATCCTGAAACCTTCCCCCAGCCCCCTGACAGCGTACCTGGTAAGGGGATGGTCCGGGTGCCTAGTCAGCGATTGCTCCCTCTCGTCCACTCTTAACGGTGCGATCACCGCTGAGAGAAGCTGGTACTGATGCTCATGTGTGTGTCTGCAGGTATCCAGGCACACCAAATCTGGCATGTACTCCTACTAGTTGGATCCTCCTGCCTAGCAGCTGGTATCTCCCTCCCAGCATAGATCCAGCGCCAGACACACCTCAACAACAATCTGCCGGACCTTCAACGAGGGGAGGTGCAGAAAGCCACAGTGCAAGTATCAGCACATGTGCCTGAGATGTAATGAGGGCTACCCATACACCACATGCCAACGGAGTCATCCACCAGCAAGGATCGCGAGACCACAGCATAGGGCTCCACTAGAACTCATCAGTCAGACTAAGGCAATGGCCATCATAAACTCTGATCATCCATGCTTGGTGCACGCAGATATTTCTTCATCAAATAAACTTGTTGTGAACGTATGGTAGTTAGTGGGAGAAAGGCGGGGGGGGGGGGGGGGGGGGGTAAGGAAGGAAGAGTAGACCTCTAAACGAGCTGAGATTTCTGCCTGGAGGGCACTTGGCACCCTCCACCAGATCAGTTATTTAATTAATCTTGCCATCGAAAACCCAACTCAGTCGTATATTCACAGATTCTAGTCATGGGGCAATATCAGTTCAGCTGGGGGATAAGGCGCCACCCATTAGTGTGACGGCCTCAGCCACCTCAAGAGTTTTATCATTTCACCTGCCCAAACATTAGCTGGATTTCTAACACACATTGTCCCAGTGTGGTTGTCGCTGAGGCAGTGAGGACATCTAGGGATGGTTTTGGGCATGCCCAGTGAATGCCTGCCTCACTGTGCAGCCAGCTATTTATGACAAACCAGTTAAGGTCCTACTGAGCCAGCCCCTCCCTCTCTTCAGAATTGATGGTCGTAAAAGACCCACTGCATGGTGACCTTCTAAATTCCTCCGAATGCACGATCTGGGTAGCGGAGAGCAAGGAATGTGGCCATTACCGAAAACCATCCACCCACTGAGAAATGGTGCAGGTTACACCCACTCAAAGTCCTTTTGATGTCTTGCCCAGTGTCCTGCATCTTCTGTGAAGGGTGGTGGGTTCTGATTTTTGTTAGGTTCAATTTGTCGTTTTTGCCAAGGAACAGTACATATCTCATTTTCTTCTGTTTCCCATAGGAGGCCTTCATCCTCACTCATGGCTTTGATGTCTGCTTGGCTGTTTGTATGTGCCCAGTTAGACAGTCTTATCTTGTGTCATACATGTAGCCTTATACAGCTGTGGTGGTTGTCCTGGCAAACAATGCTACATTGTACACTTGAACCTCTATTATCTGGACGGTCTGGGACCAAGAGGTGTCCGTAACTATGAAATGTCAGGAACTTAGAAACAAGCCTTTTTGATTGGGATCAATACTAAACTGATGTCCCTTTACCACAAATACAGCATGTCTGGAACTTAGAAACAAGCCTTTTTGATTGGGATCAATACTAAACTGATGTCCCTTTACCACAAATACAGCATGTTGTCAATACACATTAATAGTGGCTGTGGGTGTGTCCGGTCGGCAGAGGTGTCCATAACTTAGAAGAACGGATAAGAGAGGTTTCAGTGTAGTTGTGTGTATGGTTGCCGTGGATACCTAGTCTGTGACTGTGCTAATGGCAGCCTCTGCACGAGTCTTTGCAACAAGCCCGATAGCTTGGCTACTTCCCCTTCATCGTGGGTGTGGCTTGCTGTTGGTGGCCTGTTGGTTGGTCTCCCTCAGTGTAGTGATGTCTGCTTGTAGTTTCTGCACCACTATATTATTGTGATCTTCCAGGGCCTGCAGGCACTCACTTTCTGCTGATACCTTGGTGTGTCTAATCTGTGTTTCCCTGTTGCGATGTCTCTAAGGAAGCCATTGCTGGTTACACTCACTCTAAGTCTTTTCGGTATCTGGTCCAGTGTTTTTCATCCTCTGATGATGACTTCTGATTTTTGTTAGATGGGATATGATTTCTCTGTCTGGTGTGTCTGTTTGTCTGTATATGCATGCCCAAAGAGACTATCTAGTCGTGTGTCATGTGCTGGCAATTTTGGCTCTTGGATTAAGTTGTGTATATTTTTGTCTGATTATGTGCAGGTTCCAATGCTGGGTATGGTCTTTGCTATTAATACAATATTTATACCTTCTGTTCTCTATATTCTCCCCTAGAATCTGTGCATATGGGTGTACAGTAATTCATACCATTAACCCTGAGCTAACGATCATTTAAATGCAATGACTTGTATTGAACAGTGAGCACGCTCATGGGAACGACTTCTAGATGAAGCGATGACAGGTCAGAGGACTGTGGTGTTCAGTATGAGTACATAGGTGTGAATTATCTTACAGAATCTTAAATATAGTGGTGGTTATGTAATTATCAAGTATACCTAACTCAACTTTTCTCCTAATTCATTCACCCTGCATGCTCTAATGTATTCTTCATTAACTTGGGAGCTCAACCCATTTTTCTTTATTTCTTTACACACTCTTAGTTTTGATGTTGTTCATTTTCCCACCTCTCCAGCTTGGACAAGCCCACTACTTTGTGAAGCTACTACAGGAGTTGGTGTTATCGAGGCAGGAGGTGCTGCAGAGAGCTCTCTTTGCTGGGTCTTTGGAAAACATGTGGAAGGGCGGCATGGTGGGCGGTCAAAAGAAGAGGCTGTTTCCCTTGGAGGAGGAGGAGGATATGTCGTGGCAGAAGAGAAAGAAGCCCAATGTGGAGCAGCAGTATAACAGGCAAGACAGAGGGAAGAAGGGATGGATGGAAGGAGTTTTTATTTTGTCTGTCTCAGTAGGTTGTGTTAGTATCCTCGAACCTAAGCAGGTTCATTCTGTGTTTGAATTATGTAACAGTGTACAATCTGTGTTTAACTACAGACAGTGATACAAGATTTTTTTTTTTTTGGGG
>WLWD01004017.1_pt1 | contig 52250 bp, 50 predicted proteins | sample 6712731 | NCBI WGS metagenome assembly WLWD01 (sample SAMN12718690, study PRJNA576275) | sponge metagenome | isolation source: marine sponge | host: Mycale hentscheli | place: New Zealand: South Island, Marlborough, Capsize Point | collected 2014-11-01
TCCCCCCTGAAAATGGTCTTGTTCCCCCTGAAAATGGCCTTTTCCCCTGAAAATGGTCTTTTTACCCCTGAAAATGGTCTTTTTTCTCCTGAAAATGGTCTTTTTTCTCCTGAAAATGGTCTTTTCCCCCCTGAAAATGGTCTTGTCCCCCCTGAAAATGGTCTTGTCCCACCTGAAAATGGTCTTGTTCCCCCTGAAAATGGTCTTGTTTCTCCTGAAAATGGTCTTGTTCCCCCTGAAAATGGTCTTTTTACCCTTGAAAATGGTCTTTTTTCTCCTGAAAATGGTCTTGTCTCCCCTGAAAATGGTCTTGTCCCACCTGAAAATGGTCTTGTTCCCCCTGAAAATGGTCTTGTTTCTCCTGAAAATGGTCTTGTTCCCCCTGAAAATGGTCTTGTCCCCCCTGAAAATGGTCTTGTTCACCGTGAAAATGGTCATGACCCCCTTGAAAATTATTATGACCTTCATGGTGACATTTGCTGCAAAAATTTCATAAATTTCATGAAATCAAAAGCTTTCCAGAAATTTCAATATGTGTATTTGAACCCTCTCAAGTTTAGTTCTAAAAATTACCTAGGTGTGGGTGTGGCAGTGTGACTGTTGATGCTTGGGGAGGCGTGGACATGGCATTGTAAGGATTGGGGGGTGTAGTTGCACGAGGATGGATGGGTGTGTTTGCATGTATGAGGACAAAGGGAGGGCATGACAGCATGGGTATGGCTGTGTAGGTATTAGTGGGAGTTGCATGTGTAGAGTTAGTATGCTATCATATCCTTGTTTGTTGTTGTTATTGTTTTTTTGTTAGTTTTTTTTTTCATGTTTTTTTTTGTTTTGTTTTTTGTTGGTGTTTTTGTATGTAGTTGAAATTGTAAATCACTATGCAAGTGTAACTTTTTATAGCCTTTAAACCAGATCACATGCAGTAGTGGTAGGCCTGGTAAAAAGACACAGACTGTTGTATAGTTTTGCAAGTCAGTTCAGCTATAGTATGTCCACGTTGAGTTGGCGCGACCACAAATGTGGCAAAAGAGGAATTCACTTGGTGAAACCGGAAACCAATTAAGGTCACATGACAGTAGTAGCTCAAACGCGCGAAAATGTCGCGCCCACAGTAAAAACAGGGCAGGTCTAAGGTGCGCATTATTACCGTAAGTTTACTTGTTGAGATGAAAAAAAAGCTGTGGCAGTTTCTTCCGTGGCTGTATTCAATATATGCCTGGTTATAACTAATCACCCGTAGTTTATCGTTTATATGAGCTTCTAGTTGTGCGCTAAAACTGGCTGAAGGTTGCGGAGGGTGATTCGGAGCTACTAATGTAGTACAATTCTTAGAGGAAAAAAAGCGCAGGACCGCGGCTGAACTCCTCAAGTAAGTCTGATTGTTGTGTGCTTAAGCGTGTATTTAAACTATATTCTTACTTTCTTGGTGTGACGAACTTCTGAAGTACTCAACAGTAATGTGAAGAATCCAGTACATTACCTACACCTTTAGCTATGGCCACACACATTCCAGTATTACTTTGTCCTTCACACTGAATCATTCATATCATTTTATTCATGATTTTACTATATTTCTATCTACTTGTTAAATTTCTCCTTTTTTTAATTATACAAAAAAATTGACATAATTAATCTAATTTTATAATGACATATACAATAATATATTATATAATTTTATGATGACATGAAATTGTGGTAGACACAAGCAGCAGTTGAATTTGGAGGGTGGTCAATAGCATCCCCATAACCAAAGAGAACTGTACCTATATAGATATGAGGAGTAATGAGTATAAATAGTGGCATATAGAGTCTATGATAAATTGTATATCTTATTATCTTGGTCAGCAAACAGTAAATTGTCTGAGTTTCTAAATAAATAGGCCCTATTTAAACTGGTAATCTGAGTGGACAAACAACCCGTGTTCCAAATGTACCTCACACTGTAGCTTGCTCTTGTTAAGTAGCCTTGAATAGCAACAAATGTCCTGAGCCTAAAATGAACCAGAATGTCAAGCAGAAGGGTAAAAACGAAGTCACCAAACTACGACTGCTTTTTGTTTACAATTGTCTCTGAGGTACTGCGCACATGGTTGGCCCAGTTTAAGCGTGTGACTAAATCCCGCCGCGTGTAGCGCGGGAAACGTGTGGTTTTATTTATTCCCATAGACTTTTCTATTGAGTTTTGAACTGCACTTTCCCGCTTGCACTGAAGTTTTTAAAGGGAATTTTCTGGACCGCTTCGGCACGAGCTTTCGAATGGTACAAACCCCGGAAGCGTAGCTACTTCCGTTCAAAAGTTATTAACGGTTTTTACCGCGCCAACTCAACTTGGACTTACTATAACACCGTATTACTACTTTGTCTCACAAACTGTGATTATTTAACCTGATATAAATTGTGTATTACATGGTAAACCTTTTTATCATTTTTAATTTAACCGGAGACACATACACATGTTTAGTTTTGTTAAAAGACTCCTTTTAGTACCAAAGAGACCAAGGTCCCACATCCCTTCTGATTCACTCAGCAGTGAGTATTTGTATGGAGCACAATTACTGACCACCTCTCTGCTAATGATACTTATTAGCCGTCTGCGTGCACGAGAGGGTTATAGTCCTCCTATCTGTCTATCTGTCACGCTGTGATTTTAGCAATTAACTGCTGATTTAGGCATGGAACTTACTCAGAACGATGGTTTAAGACCTTTTATTGTGCTACTTTTTCGAATTTCAGGCTGATCTTTTATTATAGAAAACATGAATATGTCAGATCTGGGTAGGCACAACAAACTTTAGTGGGTAACACCCCCTATTGTCATGTTGCAACACAAAGCAACAGATTATTCTTTCAACCTGAGGAATGATTTTGTAATAACTAGCTAGTGTATAGTAGCGCTGAGGATTCACACTTTTGGTGCTTCATTGCTAATTGAATTCTGTTAGCTAGTTTAGAGTTCACTCACCATCACTGCGCTATTAAAGTGTATCACCTGCTTACAAAGAGCTTATTAACCCTCAGCGCACATGCGTGAGAGGGTTATAGTAGTGCATTTGTCTGTCTGTCAACATTCAATTTCATGAATGGCTGAGAACTAACCTTTAAAACAAGTATGACCTGACTCAGTATGAGAGTTTTAAGTTCCTTAAATTGTCCACTTTTTTCAAATTTCGAGCTAGTTTCTGAGTAAATGCAGGGAAATATTTAGCTCCAAACAAGCGCAAGCTAGATGCAACGGCCCTTACCTTTCATGTACATTGGTTTACGTCATACAGCAGTCGTGTGATCACTTATAGTTTGCATATTTTCTCTTAATCGTATGCGTCCTCGGTAGTTAGAAGTTGAAGTAATCTGAAGAAATCTTAGTTGTGTACTAATGTGCTATTCGCACGCTTGGTGCTCTAAGTTTTGAAGGAGATTTATTTTGTAATTGGGTATTATCACCCTTGGTTGTACTTGAGGTTTTTAAATGCTTTTTGTTGTTGCTTTTTTGTTGTTGTTTGTTTGTATGGTCCTTTAGTCACAAATCTATGGTGCTGGTTATCCTAGTCTACCCACCATATCTCTAGAACAATTCTACGAGCAGCAGTACAAGGAGCAGGTGGAGGCCAGGTGTGTGTGTATGTGTATGTGTGTGTGTGTGTGTGTGATATGCTCATGTGAGTTTTTAGCATGTTTCGTGGGAAAAGACAGCCTAATCATTTTAAGAGTATGGTGTTTACTGAAGGTCTCAGAGTATGGAGGTAGAGCGCAAGATGAAAGATCTGTCTTTTGTGGGTGGAGGTCATGGTGATGAAGAAGATGGGGCAAAGAAGGAAGAGGAAGGAGAGGATAGTGACAGCGAAGAAGCACTCAAGAAAGCCAGGGAGAAAGATGAGTTCAAAGATGGTAAGGGATTGCACTAGAGGGTGGGAAAACATCTTTTAGGGGATCTTTAAGGAAGGAAAAGTATAGCCCACCACCCTTTTCAGGATTCTATGTTGAAAATTTGGGGCGGGGGGGTAGAGAGAGAGAGTTTAGGGGAGTCCACGTTTATATATATATATATAAAGGGTTTTCAATGCCATAGTAACCAGTCACGGTAACTTTTTGTGACTTGATAAACAATTGTTCCGCGGGAATTATCTCACAATTTGGAGTCTTAAGTTTGAAATTAGATTTTCTTAATGCTGTAGTATCAGAAGAAACAGGGGTCCTAAAAATCAGTGTTTTAGGAGAGAAAAAAAAAGAGAGCCTGCGCGTGCTTTTAAGAGGCATACGTACAATACATACATGCATACATACATACATACATACATACATATCTAATATATTTACATACATACATATCTAATATATTTTTAATTTTCCACCCCTAACAGTATCTCGCTCACTTCGCTCGCTCGATAATTAGCATGAGATTATTCTGAGCTAAATGCTGTATATTTGGGTTCAGCCTCAACAGCATACTACATACAACAAGAAAATGTTAGGGTGGGGGGAGGGAGGGTCAAGTTTGAGGAAGACACTCCTCCCTTCCCCTACCATCCTCCACTAGATGAACCCTGCCTTTGTGCCATTTAATCTGGTTATATAGTTGTTGAGGGAGCTAATTCCAAAATGTGTGCTTTATCATTTTACAGATAATCGAACAGGATGGGGCAACAGGAAGAACATGGGTTAAAGTCAGTACCACTCTCAGGGATCATCTGAACAATTTATTTTCAACAACTTCTGTAATTTTCTTCTTTTTTTTTCTTTTTTTTTTTTGTACAATGTTTATACAGATTAATATTGACAGAAGTCTTTCCATTTTTCAAAAATATCCGTGGTCCCAATATGTCCACATAACTGTCCATTGTACATACTTTTTTTTCTTCTTTTTTTTTTGAAAATGCAGTCTTTGAGCTCATTTCGATTAATTTAGTTTTGCTTATTTCAGATACTCGTTAACTAAGCAAAATTTCCTAGTTCTTGCTGCCTCTAAGGTATCATGATACGACAATGAACTAATATAATTTCAGTTCCATTGATAAATAGCTACTACCTTGCAAGATTTAGTTTTGGTGAGCTCTTGGGATTGACATTAACTATTAACCCTTTGAAGAAGGAAAAAAATCGGCACAGTCAAACAATATATTCAACCCAGTTAGAATAATCTCGTGCAACTCTACCATTGAATAAATTATTTGACAAATCCTTAGAGGCAGTTGCATACTTGTGTATAATAATTCTACTTCAGAACATCAACATTTATCTAATTCAATTCAAGATCAGGTGTCACGGGTTTGGTCTCCTGTGCCTTCGAGATGAAGTTAGTAGCTAGTAGACTTGCTCGAGGTATTTATCAACACATTATTCACATCAAATTTTGCTTGCAAGCTATTTCAAAACTGGATTTGGATCAGTTTCAGGGAATTGCGCACGCAGCAATTACGTAATTAATTATTTGTCTATATTCTATCTTTTGCTGGTTATCTATTATTCTCGGTTCTTTGAGCTATTGTTCTTAAAATTATTCCAGAATAATTTATCAGGGCCTAGCCGTGTTTCTGCTGCTGCAATTGCCCCAGTAACGCTTACATATTCCTTTTTATTTTTTTTATACAAATGTTTGCACTGATCAAGACAGCTTACTGTCAAAATCTACTGCGGAGCCTCCGATAGCGAACTCTCTGCAAATTACAAAGCAAACTCAAAACTTCGGGGGTGGTTTTATTGTTATGTGTTTTGCTGATCTTGTTCAAACCTTTGGTACCCCAAGGTAAGCAAATTTTTTAAGTTCTTCCAATTTTTATTATTATTATTTTTTTGCAAAAACTTGATCCCTTTTCCCTGGTTTATTAGTGAACCCTTCATTACTGTTTCATTACACAATGATTTTAGTGCCTGATTAGTTTGACATTTCCCAATGCTTCAGATACATCTAAAATGAAATATATTTACATGTTTTTAATTCCCACGATATTGCACTAGGAACAAGTCTTGTGTATTATAATAAAATAATGATAATAAATTAACAAAGAAAAATGCAAGATCCGTTATGTGCTTTCGGCTGTTTGAAAGGAGGAGTGCAGTTGGTAAAAGGTCATCACTACGATGGCAGGTTCATTCCTCCTGTGCCTCCGCCCCCTCCTCCTCCAGCAGGACCTGCCCCGGCACCATTCCCACTTCCTGGGGCCAGCGTCAGGTAGGTGTTGACTTCAGAATGAATTCTAAATGAGGAAGAACTACTGATGGCTTCTGCCACAAAAAAAAATTCTATCGATTGGACCAAAAGTCACATCTGAGAACAAAATAAGAATTTGACTTATTATGTGTACTACAGAGTAAGCACATAATCTGAAAGAATGGGGGTGGGGAGAGAAAAGGTAAAAAAAAAATTCTTAGTTATGTATGTATAATGATGGGAAGAGAAAAATTTTCAATCAGTCCAATAGACAGCTAATCAAAGTGAGTAATAGGTCAAACCTCAGCACACACAAACTAAGGCCCGAAATAAATCAACCATTTTTGACAGAGAAGAGCTGGCACAATGTGACCAACACATGCATTTTGGCAATTGATCTTCTAGTACCTTGATCCGATGAGGTATTGTGCCACGCCCACTGCCTCAGGTGTTCCGGTAATGGTCACTAGCCGGTCTGATTCGTCACCTTCATTGCCAGCAATCTTAATCTGAGCCCCTGAATTCACTCTGTGAAAAATAAAGTGAGATAATTATATAGAATTCATCAGCACGTGTATGCACACACATACACATATACACACACACACATTGGATAAATGAGGGTACAAAAACATATTGTAGCTTTCAACAAAGATAATGCTTATTTATGGAAACCTCATACGCCTGTATAGCATAACAATTCTTCAGACACATTTTTAATTGCTTCAGGTGCACTAATCTCTACAATAGGCAATTTGCGGTTACATGCCTCGAAGAAGAGAGGATTGAGTGTACTAACTGAATATCACCACAACTCATATATTATGTCAAGTGCATAAAAAAATCACTAATATTTTTACAAACCGTATTTCATGAATTTTAGTTCCTTTTCTGCCAATCACACAGCCAATGAGCTGCAAAACAAACAAAAAATAATAACAACGCGAATATAAGACATCCATTACATGAATCATGTAACATGCCCTGAATACAGTATACATTCTCACATATGCAAGTACATGGGAGTACCATGATATACACTCAGAATCACATGACATGTACATGCTTACATTGTTGGGAATTCTCATTTGCTGAGTTGTAGTAGCTGGACCTGCAGAAGTTTGGAATGCTACCCAGACACACACACACACATACATGACTCAATCATTCCATTCCCCCATGCTACCCAGACACAATGGTTACCTAACTTTTAGTCATACTCAGCTAGAGAATCATCTAGATAACAATCTACACACTACCAGGACATCCCTCCTCAGTATCCTCACCTAGCTAGCTACCTCTTCCCATCATTTCTCTCCCTCACCTTCTGGTTCACAGAAACATGCAAGTTTGTGAATTAGCAGTGCAATAATAACAGCTTACTGTAAATTGCTCCTACTACACTCGAACCTCTCTTATCCGTTCTTCTAAGTTACGGACACCTCTGTCTACCGGACACCAGTGACTGACGGTTAATAAGCTACCAACACAAAAAAATCAATGAATAAAATTTTGTAAATTTTTTTCACGTGTTACTTTGAGAATTTGATTGCGGTGTTGAAGAGATAGAACATGGAAATTAATAGGCAGTTAGTGCATCTACTGCTTGTTCTTCATAGAGCTCATTGACAGGTGGCATCGCTGCCAGCTAGTTCAGTGGGCCCACTAGTTCTTCTAGAACTTAATGACTAGAGAAAGGTCGCGGCACTTAAACGCAAGCATAGCATTTTAACTTTAGCAAGAAAGCTTGAGATAATGACAGCGGAAATTAAGAAAGGAAAGTTGGTGAGGTTAGACTCTGGACAGTTCTTAAGCTACAGCGAATGATATTTGAATGCGTATTTCTGAGTTCCGGACACATTTCTTAGTTATGGACACCCCTTGGTCCCACACTGTCCGGATAAGAGAGGTTCGAGTGTATAAAATTACGTACTACTACTACTACTACTACTACTAGTACTAGTAACATGCAGTTACTTACTTGCTGTGTAAGGAGCTTGGTAAGGAAGGCTTGGCTATAACAAAAGAACAACAACAACACAAAATAAACAACAAACAAAAACTAGTAAATGACCAATTATTAGTATAATGGTTTCCCTCTACTTCACTAGCAAAAAGGTGAGCAAGAGGAAAAAAAGAAAGGAAAAAAAGAAAGGAAAAAAAAAAAAAAAAAAAAAAGACTCACATTAGCCCTGGGCTGGTAGGGCTGATTGGGTAGGGTCATTGGCTTGTATGGGATGTGTGGACCTCTGGCGGGATTGTCCAACATGATGTTACACATCTGACGAACACACACAGTTAGGGCCTCAGGAGAACCTGAAAGAAAGAGGATGATAATAATATGACTTTTAGATATTACTATAGAATTGTGTACACAACACATACACATGCTGAGTGTGCAATAATTCCACGCCTTACCTGTCAAAGTCACAGCTCTCTCTGTAGAGTTCGGAAGATGCTCTCCGGCCACCTGCGCACAAACAAGTAAAACAACCATCACTAACTCAATGTAAGGTAGTTCAATTTAGTGTTAAATCTGACAGGGAAAGAAATAGTGAAAAAGCTTATTGCAGAAAAACAATAACACCGATCATCCAAACCAAACCAACATTAATGAAGTCCCAAACCAGACCAAATAGGAGCAGATTGGATTAGTTAGATTGAAGATGTTTAACAGATCAGACTCAGACGAGAATGCATATAATTAAAGCAACTGAGGCAATCTAACGGGTATTCACTACTATCACACACTTTCTCTGTCACAACAGTGAGACATCCTCTAGTACACTGTGGATTACACAACCAACTTTTTCCTTTACCGTTCATAATTGCCTGTAATACCTCAAAGGTGACCTTATTGGTGTACACCCATTACCCCCCACAGCCTATCTCTCACTCCATTCATCCCCCACAGACTTCTTTCAACCAACAAGTTGGTCAAATTCTCCAGCCACTTTTTTTTTTCTCACATACCCACCCCACTCCCACTGGTTACCCTTGACAACCACATCACTCCAGGCACTTTACATGTCAGCAGATTTATTTCCTATAAATGCAACAGCAACTCTAGCCTACATCAGATCACACCTCTCAGTCGGTCTACCACTAGTCTGGTCTACCACTAGTCTACAAGTTAGATAGCTCTTGGCTAGTCTACGTTTTACAAGTTAGATAGCTCTTGGCTAGCTACCTTTTGTTTTACAAGTTAGATAGCTCTTGGCGCAACACAAGATATGAAAACAGGATTAGCAAAACAGAGATTATGGCAGGCAGCAAAGCGCTCTAGTGACCTTTGGCAGCAGAAATTGTGGCGGATGTAAGTAAAAACAATACTGCACACCCCACCCTCTCTTACCCCCCCCCCCCCCAAGAACCTCCAGAAAGAAACCAAGAACCAGGTCTTTATATGAATAGCTTAGTAACCAGATGTATATTACAGACATTTGCACTCACCTGTATGGACACTCCCGTGCTCTGTAACACAAATATAAAAAAAGAAAGTCAATCATTTCTCTTTCACAAACCCTCTCAGGGAGGACTAGACTAACAACTCTATTTCATAAAAGCTGGGCTTAAAAAATATACTAGTCAGTCAGCTGAAGGCATATAATAGGAGGCTTTGCTATGGAAAAAAATAGACTTTCATTAGTCAGGATATATCTGAGAATACTTCTAGGTTAGAAAGTTTGAGAGTATTATGCTATTTACCTCTGGTCCATTTTGAGCTAGGCTTTTTTAACTGCTACCAACCAGTCTGTGATAGTGATAGCTAATTGAAAATAATTCAGAGTAATGCCAGAGTGCTAGCGCTGACACTATTGCATAACTTCTATTTCCTACTAAAGCTTCTAGCATAAGTAGGCTCCCAGTACCCTGGGAAGCTTTGACCTCAAGAGTAGATAATAGTGACCAGCAAAGGTCCTTATCTAACCAATCAAGTAGCTGGTGCACCCTACTACTGGCCCCATTATTACTGCTTGATCACAATAGCCCTAGCTTTATGACATGCTCCAAGGAGAGTAAGACAAGGCAATATATACTGGTTATCTGCCATTGCTGATGTGCTAATTTTACCACCCTTCCCTGATGATACTGTACCTAATAAGAAATCAAGTATTATGCTAGAAACTTACTTCTCGTATTTCCTTTATGATTGACCCTCCTTTACCTATCAGGGACCCACACTGAGACGACTGGATGATCAGCCGAAACGTGACATTGGTAGGTGTGGCCACTACATTGCCTGAGGCATTCATATCGTCTGACATGGATGACTGTTTAGCCATGATGGCATCCTAAGGAAGAAGGAAACAAAGTAAGTGAAAATAAGTAGGGACTAGGGGGAAGGCAATAAAAAAGCATATGTGAACTTTTTTGAAATTATGCATGATATTTTGACAATGGGTTCCATAGTGAGCATATTGGGTAAAGGATCGTTTTTGTTTGTTTTTGTTGTTGTTGTTTTTTTGCTAAATATTTATACACAGAACTGTTTGACTAAATTGACTATATGTGAGATGTGGCTGACTTGTAATCAAAAGGTAAACTTTCCTTACAGATGCAGCTACATATATTTAATATGGCCAATACTGCTACTGCTCCATTTCATGCCTAGCCCTAGCGTGTACTCACTACGTTCTATATAAACAGATTACTATAAACATGTAGCTTGGGAGCAGGTGTTTCATACAGAGGTAGGGGTGCCCTGGGACCCCCCCCCCCCCCCCCAGAATTTCATGAAATAAATTAATAATATTTATTACTTAATGGTATTCTGTGGTTATGATTTATAATGGTATTCTGTGATTGTGATTTATAATGGTATTCTGTGATTTTGTTGTTTGTATATATCTAATATTTGGTGAAGGTTCACTTCAGTTAATTGAGGTCCTTCAATTGCAATACACATTAGTCTTCCAATATTGATGTCACTAATTCTAGATCCGAGACAATTTTTAATCAAATGTGTGTGGTTTCAGCAAAAGTGGGTGTGGTCAAACAAACGTGTGTGTGTGTGTGTTGTGTGTGCCCCCCCCCCCCCAGAAGAAAATCCTGTATGAAACCCTGGTTACTTAGCCATAAAGTTAGCCGTATCTACTAATTTTCCATACCAATTCTATTTTCTTTCCGATTGCTCCGAAAGCCTTTGTGATGCATTCCACTGTTCCATTGATTTGTACCAGTCTGCAATCCAACAACACAAGCAGCTGCACTGGTCACATGACAATACCCACTGAACGTGTTCAACTAAATTCCATTGTCTGAAGCAAGTGCTCCTATCTAATTTGAATATATGAATACCGCTAAAGCATACCTTTCAGATGATGTGCTGTTTGAAATGTTTATTTTTGCCCCGCTCTGCAAAGAAAGGAAGATAATACATCCATATTATCATTCTAGATGGACCATGGAATTGTGTGTGTGTGTGTGTGTGTGTGTGTGTGTGTGTGTGTACATCTGTTCCTTCTTATAAAGTTCAAAAACATTGTGAATTGTGGAGATCACTTGCATAGTAGTTTCATACAATATGCTCCCTCTCTCTCTTGACATACTGCACTACTACAATTAGCAGAACCAGACATAATTCCTAAGCTTTCTCTCGTATTGAGCCGGCCATCAATGGTGATGACAGTGGGTGGGGCAAATAGTATGCATGCATGCACATATGCATGTATGTTAGTGTGTGGAACAAATTTGGCAACTTACAGATTCTCTGAATGCTTTGATTGTCATGCCTCCCTACAACACACCAACAAAAACAACAACACAATCCACACAATATCCTCTGACAAAGAAGTGATAGTTTTACTAGTAAATAAAAATTGTGTCGTAACTTTTTTATAGCTATGTACTTAATATTTACTAAGCTACATAAATAGACTATGTGTGTGGTGTGTGTAAAGGGTATCAAGTTTCTTTCAAATTTGTAACACTTCAACATTAGCAAAGAACCCTTTACCAATTTTAATATTAGGTAAAGGTCATCAATTATCAATGCAGGTATATACTCAAGGGGTTAAAGTACACAACTTAGCCAAAAAAAAATTTTTTTTGGGAGGGGGGGGGACCTCAAGTAGCTCCTGTAATTAGAGTAAATTATTTTACTTTGCTGCACAATTAGTGATAGCTAGTTTTATAATACATAATTGAATTCTAGCACTAAGTCCTATAGTCAATGTATGAGTACAAGATTTGTACCAAGCATTTTGCTTTCATTCTTCACGCTCTTCCTCAGTACCCTTCACTACATGCTTAGACAAATGCCATACCATTCGGAACTCGATGCAAACTGTAAGCAAATGTTGTGTGCTATCGTGCTGCATTGCTTAAATCTGGTAAAGGGTTTCATCAGAGTAAGGCATTTATATGAGCTTTTATTTTTTTTTGAGCTTCAACTAGGCATAGCTCTATTGCGAGTGAGCGAGTCGGTGAGTAAATAATAAAATCTGGTTATGTTATTATACACATATGTAGTAGATATACTAGCTAGCCTTATTAGTTCTGTTGTCATGGTTTACACTAATTAATAAAGCTTAAAATATCTGGTCTCCTTTGCAATTAAGTTGTTTGCTTATTTGTGTACTGAGAACTTGCATAACAGCTCACACACACACAAACTAACAAACTTCTTACAAGATGTGTATATCTTTCATTGAAGAATACCACTGGGAAGTTCAGGGTTTCATACAGAGGTATATAGGGGCGCCCTGGGATCTCCCCCCCCCCCCCCCCCTCCCCAGAATTTCATGAAATAAATTAATAATATTTACTACTTAATGGTATTCTGTAGTTATGATTTATAATGGTATTCTGTGAGTTTGTTGTTTGAATATATCTAATAGATGGCGAAGGTTCACTTCAGTTAATTGAGGTCCTTCAATTGCAATACACATTAGTCTTCCAAGATTGGTGTCACTAATTCTAGACCTGAGAAGATTTTTAATCAAAATTGGGTGTGGTCAATCAAACGTGTGCCCCCCCCCCCCCTCCTTCCTAAACTCTTTCTCCCCCCCAGAAAAAAATCCTGTATGAAACCCTGCAGTTGGTATGTAGTCCTTTAGTTGTATGGGCAGGGCCTTATTATTTACATCCTAAAAATACAGATTTTGAGAAAGCAAGTCCTACTTCAGTGCTAGATTTAAAACTTGTTCGATTTTTTTTTAAAGTTATAAAAAGCTGTGAATGATTGCTATGACCTTGAAGAACCTTTCCATTCACCTCTCCCACTGAAAAAACCTTTGCTCCCCAGAAATCCTTCACTACTAACATTTTGACTATATAACACAAAATCAACACAGTTAAAGTTTTGAAGCAAGGCTTCATTTAAGGGGAGGGGGGAGGAGGGCAAAGGGGGGCGTTCATCTCCCTTAGAAAAGCTTTTGCTCTCCCTTAAAAATATTTTTTTTAGTGACATTTTGACTATGCAGCATGGAATCTGCCTAATTTAGCATGGTTTTATTCACTTCAAGGGTCTCTATACAACATAATGTTACTATCATTCCCCTCCAAAATCTAAGGAAGTTGCTTTTGCCCCTACTTAGATTCATTTTCTGTATGCTTGACGCCATTTTTTAAAGGTCCAAGCTTGGTGCTGAAATCTTAGAATGTGCAGTACAACTGTCCATTTTGTGGGAGACTGGGATTCTCACCTTACAACTAAATTTACAAAGGAAACAAATGTTCTATTCAGTGTAACAGTAAATCCTGATCTTACTTAAACTGCCTGTATCACTACGTTTTTATAAATGCTTTAAATATTATTCTTACATTGTTTAAGAATTACTGCACCACGTTCTGAACTACTTGAGAAATACTTGTATTCACACACACATTACCTCCATACCTTCTTCATCCCCACCCACTCACTCACCTTGCCAATGATGCTCCCCACATCCTATAAAACAAGACAGAGAAAGAAAAGAGATAGAAGGAGAAATATATTGTGAATAAAAGTGATATGTTTACAAATGTTCCTCATCTATATATTGCAATGTTTATCTATCTTTTTACTTTTTTAAAATTTTTTTATGCCTATGTATTCTTGTGTTTTTTCAGGTAATAACAAAGTTTAATTGAACTGGAGCTGTTTCACTAGGAAGGTATCTATGACTCAACCATCAGATCATCTATCATCATTCTGGAGATAAGCAAGAAAGAGGGAGAGATATTTTTCACATCAACACAAATACAATTGTGAACAAACACAACATGATAAAGAAGTGGCTCGTGTGGGGAAGAAGAAACATCTTGGGAATACTTCATCACAAACACCACCCACCATTTTAACATTGACACCTCAAAGAAAAATTTTTGGAACCCTTCTCTCTTTCCTCCGTCTTTGGAATGCATAAAATATTTCTCCGTATTGGGCACACTCATCCAAGTCGCACATGCACGCGTGCAGACCTCTACACCCCGTGTCACACCCGCCACACGCCCTCAACCAATCTATTGTTACTATGGTACCCTATATATGGGCAGGCCAGCATGAATATGCCAACGAAACAAAACCTATCACACTACCAATCAGTGTCCCAGGAGTGAGGAACAGATGCACAAGCCCGCCAAGGGAATGAGGGTGGCAAAGAGTGGAACTGGAATCGGAAATAATAGAATTATGTATTGGTTGAGTGAATTGGAATTTCTATGCCAACAACACCATATGTTCTTATACCTACCAAAACGGAGTGAAAAAGATGAAGAGCACACTGGTTAATCCAATATACAGTTTTGTAAATCCTCTGGTTTCTAATAAACATGATTGAACTGCAAACCATAGAGTGTGACTGGTATACCCTGCCTACCTTCACAACAGCGCTTGTAATAGCCTGGAATGTAACAGCTCTAACTTTACTACCCTTACTACCACCCTTACTACCAGCCACTTCACTGCCTCCTTAGGTGCCAACTTTTACTCTGCATCTCAATGGACATGTTGTAAAAATGTATTTAAGGCTTAATAGATGATGAAATAACTAACAGAGTAGCATTCATAGCAGCAGGAGGAGCAGATGGAATATCAGATTAGGTGTATTTATGGGCGCACAAAATAAATTCCATTCCATGAATATTTAGACAAAGGGTAAACAAACAATCCCTGAGCCCCCATAAGTGCAAAGTACTTCATAACTACAATGATGAGTGCTTATGAATCTAGTATCCAAGACAATGAACTAATTGCCGCTAAAGCTTCCCATTCTTTGAGCCCTAGATTTCCAGTAGCAATTACCAACTCTATAACTGAAATAACACTTCCACAATTCTGGACTCTATTGTGCCCCAGGCGGTCTGTTCTTGTCTAAAGTCCAGTGGAGCTTCATCAAAAGCACTGCATTGGAAACAGAATGCCATTCAAACTACTCATAATAATGAAGGTGTTGTAATTAACGAGCTCTGGGGACTGCTTTCGGTTGTCGTTGTTGTTTTAATCATGTTTCAATAACTTGTGTTAGGTGGCACAAGACAATATTACGTGCTCATGACCTAACAACCTGAGATTTCGAAGCATTGGACTTCAATAATAATTCATCTTTGCCTAGCTTCTGCACACATTTCATCATCTTCCTTTATAAACTAATAAACTAATATATAACTGCCATCCACAATTGAGAAGCAGTCCCCACCACACATACTCTAAAAAGGTTGAACATTTAAGCAACAAACATAGCTTAGCTGAGGAATAAACATGACCAGCAGGAAAAGAAAAAAATATTTGATAATTCCCCAGGGGCATAACTCATCTCTCCATACAAACAATTCCAAAAAAACAAACAATAACATATTGCATAGCTGAATAAGTGAGAAAAGCTCTGTGCCTCTACTGCCACAATGGAACTGATTGCTTTAAAGGACAAATTCCACAGCTGCAACCTCACCTACCAGCCCGCCAAAATTGTTCATTGTGGGATAGGTCTTATGCAATAATTAAAATAAAATTAGAACTGATGCTAATGAGCAGGCACCTAAAGGACTTCAATTACCCTCTCCACCACAATAGCAAATATATTCATGAGTACTCTATAATGATATTCACAGCCCCACTGTCCAGCTTGGCATGCCAGGGCAACCAGTGCAAACCTGATAAACCAGTTTGAGTAAAACAACAACAATATAGTGACAAAGGCCACCCAAACACTTAGTAGGTATCACCATTTAATCTTGTCAGGAGGGGTGGGCCTTAAAAGAAAAATCCCCTAAAAATAACACAACTGGTTAGAGTAAGTCATCCTCTGGCTTAATTTGAATATTTCCGATCCTGAGCTGTTTTTTTTTCCAGTTATAAAATAGCAATTACTATAGCCAGGCACAACACACACACACACACACACACACACACACACACACACACACACACACACACACACACACACACACACACACACACACCAGAACCTGTACATACTTATAAATAATGGTCACAAAAACATTTAAATAATAACTTGGTTAGCTTATCAGTATTTTGAAACTTTTCAAGCAAAGCAATATTATCAAGTATGTAAAAATGTATTGTGAACCTGACAATGTTTAGCCACTATATTTACCACTGTAAAGCTCCTCCCAGTCTAACCAAAACCAAGCATGTCAATAGGAAATGGAACATTCAGTAATAAAAACTGGTTTCCATGGTGAGCCTTAGCCAATAATTTGATAATGTGCCAGCAGACTCCTCCAATTAAAAACAACACCTGCCATAGGCATGCTCCCTCTGGCATTAATTGGTGACCTCACTGGCAGCGAGTGCATTTAATTAGCGCTCCCCTCTCTCTCTCTCCCTCCCAACACAACTCTCTCCCCACATGTGTTTGTGTGCCTCCAACTGGTCAAAGATGTCACCCATGATAAGCCATCACTAGAGGCAATGGACAATAGCTGCACCTGCTTGTGGTCACTTAGAATAATGTTTTTTAGTGGCCCAGACAATGAACACTCAGCACTAGCCACATGTTAGTCAAGATATTTAGAGTTTATTCCAGATAATATTAATTTATAAAACACTGACTGCTCTCATCTCTCTCTGGGAACTCCAGGGAGAGGTTGGTGACCGCATAGTTGCATTGCATAGCTTTTTATCTTTGACTAAAAGTTGAAGCATTTTGTTTGATCATACTACCATTAAAATTATAAACAATATTTCTGTTATTGCTTTAAGGTTGACATATTCTCGGTGGTTCAAATAGTCTGTAGTTGCAATACTGTGACACTACAGTTATGAAGGGCTATTGCAAAATAGGCTGAATGTATTCAGGGGAGTGGGTCTACAGGATGTATTACACAGGTAATGAATCTCACTTGTTGAAATAAATTTGTCATGGCAAGTCTCTCTCTCTCCCTAAAAAAGTTCAGAACGAAAGCTTGAATAAAATACTGCGCAACTCTCCCCTCCTTTTAGCTCATCTCCCAAGTGAGAGCCTCAATTCTGGGCAACCATAAAATAAAGTACCCCCAAGTATTTCATCAGATAGTTTCCATGGTATCTGCGCCAGATAGTAACCCAACCCCACAAAAGTGCACCGCCTGGAGTAGCAGTAAAAATAATAATGGTGAACTTCAAGTTAATTAAGCAGAGAGTTGGGAATGAAGAGGCGGTAAGCTCTGTTAGGATATAAAGAACTGAAATATCTTCAGACAGGGAGCACAATTGGGTACAATGGCATGCTAGACTGGGAGGACTATTGCAGTGGGAGTGGTGCACAAATTATGCTATAATTTCAGTGCTTCTTCTCAATATATTACTATATATATATATATTATATGTTGTTTACTTGTTTTTATCCATCCATCTGTCCATTCTTTCTTCCATTTATTCCTTATGGGTGAAAAGATTTGCGGCATACCCTAACACCTGTACTTCCCACACTAACTTGCTTTTCTGTAAGCATGGCAGCAGCAACAACAACAACAACAACAACAACACGAGCAACAACAACCACAATAATGACCAAGCACCCCTGGTGTGAACCCTCAACAATTCCCTGACTAGGTGCCCAATAGAATGAGTTCTAAGACAAAACATATACTGTTAAGAATACCACCAAACTAAAGAAGACTACTCTGACTGTAAGACTTCGACTTGCAGTGTCAATGAGAAAAGTAAGCTAACAGCAATAGTTTCCCAATGACTTCGAGACATCGCAACATAACGATGCACGGTGCTTTTTCAGGAAATTAAAGTTACTACAATTTTTTTTTTCACTTTAGAAACATTTAATGCCAAGTTTCAAGAGTGTTGTCCAGTAATGCCGTCAGCTGTCCCATGGGACAATACAACTAAATTTTGAAATAATATTCAATTTTAAACTTTCACAGCAGGAAGTCTCTTGATGTAGTTGAATAGTAGCTAGCCCTTTGTGTTTGTAGTCACATGACTGGTACACTCAAAATGGAGAGCTTCACCTTCAATATGGGGTAGCACTCTATAACCCTCTTTGACACTCAGGGGAGGAGGGAAGGGAGGGGGAGGGGATGGCTATGTCTCCAGCACCTTCCATGCTGTCACAAATGTCTGATTTCAGTCCACTTGGCAATATGACTAAAAATCACGCATGTGGGTGTGATTTTCCAGGAGAACCGACATGGACAATCGAAGGCAAAGAAGGACAACTGAGTCAAATGAAACACACTCGGCAGGTACAATACCCTGAAGGGGTGTGTCATCTATTCATGAGCATGCTCTTCAATACAATTCCTTTAATGTTAAATTATACTTTATTGTAATACAGAAGTGACTACAAGCCTTCTCAGTTATTCAAAGTGTTGAGGTTTATGAAAGGCAAAGGTAATAAAAGAAAGAGTAGCTATGAAGTTGTAAATAAATATTACTTGGTAGTGGACAAAAAAAAAGTCAACACACACACACACACACACACAAACACACGAGGATTTGTTCTAATTTGTGTAGCTGCTAATGGACTTGTGATGTCTGCATGTTTCAGTTCATTCCTTGAGACATGGAATAACAGAAACTGTAACACCAAATCTGGAGCCTGTCATGCACCGAACCACTGAAAGTACAGATTCACTGTTCTATCACTTCTGAATAGTCACACACTAAATATTGAAGAAATGAACCCAGTGAAACAGTGTTGGATAAAATGGATGGATAATTAGTAAACTTGCTTAAATCACACTTATATGAAACCACACACACACATATAAAATATAAGTGACCCATTCAGTTGGATACTTATATAGTATTTCAATTACAATGAATGTGGTTAAAAATAAAAGCAAAACTGTTGTGCCCTTTCAGTCATATACTTATATGGTATTTCAATAAAAATTCTGAATTGAACAGTGCAATTTCTCGCACATTGTAAGACACCCTTCACTCTTTTATAGTTGTGAATGTGGTTGAGGTGACCTTTGGACTCTGTCTACAGCATAATGTGCCAATAAGAGGTTTCAAGTACATAAACGATGGCTAGCATTGTAATTAACAAAAAAAGAGCCTAGCTAATTAGCCAACCCCTAGGATGAGCCAGCAACCCAAAAAACCTTGGCTTGTTTAAATGAATGGCACACAACAGCTGCTTTTACTCCCATAATAACCACAGGGGCTATTCTATCAATTCTCCAGGCACACTTCCACAGCTTAGAAACAACCAGTATAGCACACACATACACACTTTATAGCCCACATACATACATACTTAGTACAACAAACACTAGCCAAGGGAGCACAGAACAATAACAAGGAAAGCCAGATAATTAGGTTACATAAACCAATGCACCGGTCTCAAACATAACATTTTCAATGTAACGGGTGCGTTCCTAATCAACCAGGTAAAGGGTGAAAACACAGCCTCCTTTCATTGACACTGTTTCACAATACATTTTCATATTCAAATGAGCACAAGGCACATCACCAGGGAGACAGAACAATCAACTGTGAACATGCCCACTCTATAGTCTCTTCAAATGTCCAATTGTAATGCAAAGTATGATCTTATATACGAGAAACATTTCACAAGCTGCTGGGTGGAGAAAAAAACAAAAAACAAAAAAAACAAAAAACAAAACAAAACAACCCTGGTCGTTGAATCTGAAGCATGTGTGGCTTTGTGGGCGCATGTGTATGAGGTGGGTGTTGCTGCCGCTTCCCCAACACTGACAGTCGATGTTCACAGCACAGAGGGCTTTAAGGTGGATAGAAGAGGGGACTTTATGTGTACTAATGCATTAATCTATACACTATGGTAGTGCCAAACCCAAACAAATGTCCTGTAGGAACTGTTGCACTATGCTAAAAATAGAATTGCAGCCACGTTTAGACCAAAACATCAATAAAACAAAATGAAACAAAAAGCAAACTAACCAACAAAAGGTACTCGGTATACAAAACTCCAAATGGAGTGTTATTATAGTATAACTGAACCTCCTCTCTGCCAACATTCATCCATAGAGTTCTAATTCTGGGAGAGAAAACAAACAAAAACAAAAAACAAACAAAAGAACCAAAAGCAGTTTAAATCATATTCATGCCTTTGGCAGTGAACAGTGAATTAGGCTACATGTGTGTATGCAGATAATAATTAGGCTACATGTGTGTATAATAATTAGGCTACATGTGTGTATAATAATTAGGCTACATGTGTGTATAATAATTAGGCTACATGTGTGTATGCAGATAGGAAGCTAATAACACTCGTATGAATGACCGCAGTCAATTGCGAAGTAAGAAGTAAGTTCAAAGCAAGCAAGAAGCTGTATAGGTAGAAATTCTGTCAAATTGCCTGCTATTGACTACATCATTGTTAGGTGACACGCGACACTTTCAAAATTTCAATCTTTTCCTCCAAGGCAGTTCCATCAGTGGCATTGCAGAGCACCAAAAGAAAGTTATACGGCTTCTCTTTTAGCGGACAGGAGGAAACGAAAGAGCAAGAAACTTAATCCTTACAAGAACTAAATAGTTGTAGCACCATACAAACATATTTAAATGGTATAATTATCAGGCAATCACTTCAAGATCTGCCAAATACACCCAGCAGTTCACCTGACAGGACACATTTACTCTGCTCAGTAATCTAATTACTGCTACAACATCTAATCCCTCAATCCAGAACTGAAGATTTGTTTCACAACTGAAGCGAAAAGTTCACCTCTATGGAATTGAAAGAAAGATGATGAAATATTTATATCAATCTTCTAGTCAGTTCTTTTCTTATTTTCCTTTTCTTTTATTCTCTGGTACATACACTGACTATCCATCTTGAGTAAATTCACTGATTCATGGAATTCACTTTCTGTTCATAGACTCAATCATGAATACCATTATTTCTGAAAACTAAATCTTTTAGTCACCATGTCTATAAATTAAATTAAGCCTAAACATATTTATACCAATCTAAATTAATCACTGTTGCCTTAGTTACAAGGCTTACTGAGGTTGCCACAACCTGATCAAAGTGCACTGGTTACCAGAAAAGCCATTTAGAATTCTTTTTTGCCTTCACCTAATTAGTAAATTGTTGCATTAAGCTTGCATTAGGCTTGCATTAGGCTTGCTTCAGCCTGCAGCAATGACCACCACTTTCTTAATATAAGCAGGTAATGACAATGAGTTGTAAGTGTAAATCCTTGTTTTAAGTTAATGCATTAAGTAATATCTTCTCCAAACAGAAGAAAGAAGAAAAGGGACACAATAAATGAACAGGAGCCAATTCATTCAGGCAAGGAATCGGTAGGTTACTCACAGGAAAATAACCACAGGAATGAATATGCAAAGAGGGATGCTTTACAGGAAGATGAAGCCCGAAAGCAGCAAAACATAAAGGACAGAGTAGTAAGGAGATAAAATTCCCCATCATCTCCAAGACATGCGCAATGTCTAGCATAGTCTCCACACAGAGGCACTTGCATGCCTTCTAATTGCATACTGAAGTGGTGCCATATCCATTTAGTATCAAATTAATTTAAACTACATGGAAAACATAGGGTGTTAATTAAATTCCAGAAAATAGTAATTTTAACCCCTTAAACGGTATCATTGCCTAGTTTTTTTACATATTTCTATTTTAATTAATTCCGGCAGTTAGATATCAGGTAGAACAACTGGCAAAAAACAACAACAGGCAAAAAACAACAACAAACAAAACCAAACAAACAAGAATAACAATAACACACTACACATTGTATTACAAAAGGTGTTTCTTAGTCCAAAATTTGATAGGTGTGAAAAAACTGACTTAAAAAGAAATCCTTATACAGTACTATATAGAGTAGAGGACTCTTTTATAAACTGTGTGTATTAGCTCAGTGAGAGAGTTGAAGCAAAGCCTGCTTCTAGCCAAATATCCTTAGAAACAAATTTCTTTGCTGTGTGCTTTTCTCTTTTATTTAAAGCACACTTGGACAATATAGTTATCTGGTAGGTATGGCAAAATATTCTGGTCCCTATCACTACAAACTCAAATATACAGGCACCAGACCTCAAAACTGAATAGTCTAACCAGTGCTGATACTTTTGAATTGACACCAACCAAAATTTTTAAAGTGGTGATTAAGGTAAACCAAATATTTGGAAACCATTATACAACTAATACCACAAGGTTACGGGTAAAGGTTAAAGAAACTATTCACCCAAGCTCAGCTATAAATCTAATTAAGAAATGCAGATAACTTACAGGCTCTGCACCAGGAATGGAAGAGGAAATGTGACAATTAATACCCACCTTGCTCGTCATGAGGAGTTTGATACCGAGCTCTTGGTCGCCCACAGTGCCTCCCTGCGCCATTTCCCTGTAGCCTCCCACCCGTTGACCTTCTGTAACTTGTCCCGCCTGGCCACTATCCAGTCTCACGTCTACTTGACATGCGGACATTTCTCTCTCGGACGCAAGAAGAGGCGGGGACGGCAACGAATCGACCTCAGCCGCCATCCTGAGGGGTTTAATTTGGTCAGAAAAAAAATTGTTCCGTATAGAAATTGTTGCGGTTTGTTTATGTTGATGTTTTTTTTTTCCAGTACCAGTATTAGTGGAACCCTGACGCAATTTTCTTGTCAAAAACAAACGAAATTTTCTTGTCAAAAACTATTATTATTTTGGGCGTACAAATTCCTGGTGGATCATGTTGTTGTTCTAGCTGTAACGGCCAACGCCGCCGGAATGCGTCGATCTATTGCGTAATACATGTACGCAGAAAAAAAAAATTGAATATCGATGAAAAGTTGTCGACCCTTTACCTGGAATTACTTCGGTAAAGAGTCGGTGTGCACAACAGTTGGTATAGGTCGAACAAACTGATCCAGCGATTTGAAGGCTTTGGGTAAAGATCACCTACGGTTTTCGTTCAGAAAACGTAAACAATGGCTTCTCTTCGGACAGTGTTTTGCAAAGACCTTTTCGCAGGCAAAGTAGCTGTAGTAACTGGTGGTGGCACAGGTATTGGGAAAGCAATTACGAAGGAGCTAGCCAGGCTAGGATGCAAGGTCGTAATAGCTTCTCGCAAGATGGAAAAGCTGGAAGAGGCAGCTAGAGAGATCAACGTGGAGATGGCTGGTGTGGGGGCTGACGCGGAGCCTGCGAGGTCGCGAGTGTTTTCTTATCTCTGCAACATCCGTAAAGAAGACCAGGTTAGTAGCTTTCTCTGGAGCTCAAAAAGCAGCTTCTCATTCATGAAAGCACTTCCAAAGAGACTTGTATAAGCTAGTAGCTATGCACTACTTGGCACCTATAGTGTACTTAAGGAGTAAAGGATCAATTGCATTAGACCGACCTTCTTTGCCGAGTGAAGACCCCCTACTTAGATCGAGTGAAGACCCCCTACTTAGATCAACCAAACCGAACAATCAAGGTTGCTGACGGTAGATTGAATTCATTTAACTCGCACCATACGGAGACGCAAGTCCGGAGACGCAAGTCGGTCTAATGCAATTGATCTGGGAGTAAAATTTTAGTTATAATTTTATGGTGGGATTCTGTTTATCTCGTTATTTGTTGCTATAGTGCAAGGTAACAACTTCATGCACTTTTTTTTTTTGTGTTGTGTCGTGAAAATTGGTGGGAAGGAAGTTAATTGTTAGATTGGTTTATTTATGGTCAGGTTGAAGCACTCATGAAGTATACTGTGGGTGAGCACGGTCGCCTTGACTACCTGGTTAACAATGGGGGCGGGCAGTTCATGTCCCCTCTGGCTATGGTGAGCACCAAGGGATGGAATGCAGTCATTGACACTAACCTCAATGGAACCTATTACTGCCTCAAGCATGGTAAGGTGTGGTCAGTAATTAAGTGAGCTGTTTAGGAAATATATATTCACTCGTTGCATGACATATCCGTTGCTGTGGGTATGTTTTGGGTGTGGTGTTATGAGGTGCAGGAAGCAAATTTAATGTGGATATGCAGGGCTTCATTTAGGAATTACTCTAAGAGGGGCAAGATTGAGCTTGTGCTATCTCAAAGGAGTCACAACTTTTATAGCTACATAATTAAGATTTTAAAAATAATCTGCTGGGCATCATTAGTTAATAGCTTTATTTATTTATTTTATTATTGTTCTATTTTGTTATTATTATCATTTATTCTTCCTTTTCTGGGGAGATGTACTAATATATGTGACAAAAGTGGTTAAACTTGCTAAGGGTTCTCCCTAGCAGCAAATATTTTTTGAAGTGCTTGTTCATGATTGTTGTAGCCTACGAGAGTTGGATGAAGGAGCATGGTGGATCCATTGTCAACATCATTGTAGACATGTGGAAGGGATTCCCAGGAATGGCGTGAGTGCTTGTGTGGGCATTGGCTCTCTAAATGAAGGACCCGGACCCACCCTCTTTTCTATTTGGAATGTTTAGTGAATGAATGAATAATTGTGAGAGCAACACACCTCACTCTCTTAGAAATGTAGTAATTAAACAAGTGCATTAAAATGGAGGAAATTACTATTGTTATACAGGCTTTTAAATAGGGGTTAAAAGGATTATAAAGAGAGACAAGGAAACGTGATGATAGAAAGAGAAAGAGAGAGATGGGATTAATTTTAAGATGGTGTAAAGTTTAACCAATCTAGTTTTCATGAAGGGTCAGAACTTGATGATTAAGATGATCTGATTTGTTTGTTAGGCATTCAGGAGCGGCTAGAGCAGCCGTGGAAAATCTGAGTAAAAGCATTGCTGTAGAATGGGCCTCAAATGGAATTCGTATTAACTCGATTGCTCCGGTAAGTTTTATTGCACATCATTAATTTAAGGATCATTTGTTTCTGACTAATAGTTGCCAAAAGATGGTAATAAATAATTTACTTCCAGAACCTAGGCTTTAACTTTGAGAACTGGAACAACATTGGTAACTTTTATCCAAGTCTACACAAACCACACGTGCAACTTTGTCAAAAATTTGCATTCACTCTTTCTCCCCTTGTTTGCTGCTATACAAAGTTGTTGTTTTTTTTAATACTTCATTTTCCTTGTTGACTGTAGGGCGTCATTTATTCATCCACTGCTGCTGCCAATTATGCATCTCGTGTGTTTGACGCCTCCTTACCTTACATTCCCGCCAAGAGAGTAGGATATCCTGAAGAGGTAATGTTCAGTGGTTTTCTCCATGAGAATGTCTAGAAGAGAAATGATTAGTAGTGAGTGATTGTGTGTGTGTTCTCCAAGCATAGACATCTTTTTTTTAACATGAGCTCTAGTTAGACCCTTTACCAATCCACGACTGCATGCCTATATTTGTAGACTATATCCTCAAGTGTTTAAGTATTATTAGAAATTACAGGTTTCAAAAATTCTATTTTTGTTTTCCCCCATTTTAACTTTTCACCTAGCTGTCACGTAAAATATCTGATGCAGACTACTGGAAGATTTTGAACTTTTTTTCACCATATGTGACCGTCTACGGGAAAACCGGGCACAACGCGGCGTGCGTAAATATCGAGAAAAGATCGATCGATTTCTTAAAAATGTATTGTTTCAAGCTGACGGTTAGGTCTATTATAGCGGGAACGACTTAAGCTATGACGATAAAACTTGGAGAGCTCAATATCTGGACGCCGACAACTCTGTAAGTGCAAAAAATTTTTTTCGAAGGGTGCCGCATTGTGCCTGGTTTTCCTGTAGACGGTCACATATTATATTTTCCTTTCTTTATTGTGTGCGCACACACACACACACACACACACACACAATCTCTTGATAGATCTCGGGTTCTGTTTGCTTCTTATTGTCTCCGGCTGCTAGCTACATCACAGGAGTGACTATTATGGTGGATGGTGGGTGGGGCATTTATCGCTCAACTTATGAGGTTGAAGATCACAATACCTGGCCCATGGAACTTCACACTGACTTCCCTTTATCAACTCCTGAACAAGATGAAGATGATGCTCTGCCCAAATCAAAACTTTAGAAGATTCTTTTTTTTTTTTGTGGAGTCATAATTGTTTTTTAAACTTTATAATGATAATAATGATGATGATGATGATGATGATGATGATGATGGTGATAATAGAAGTAATAGTAGTACAGTATAATGTCTGAACTGAGAACAATTTGGACTAAGGCTTTTCATTTTCTTAGAGGTAATAATCAATACATTTTCTGTTAGAGGGAGTCAAGCAGAATAATGTCTGCTAATAGAGGTGAGTTGCTTGATAGAAAGTTCACTATCAGAGGTTTTACTTTAGCTGTAATACAATCAAGTGTGTTGGTCAGAGAAGAAAGAGTTCATGTGTGTGTGTGTGTGTAGCTGGTGTTGTTGGGTACATATTGCACTCGTTTATCACTAATGAAGAATTTTATTAATTGTATATTTAAGATGTAGATTAGAACCAATGGAAATTAAAGAGTTGTATTGTACAACAATTATCATTGCTTAGAAAAAAATTCTTTATCTTTCTAATTGTCGATTCATTATAGCACAAGAGTACTGAATGCCAGTTGTGATGAAAGGTCATGTAGATCATGTATGTGCACAAGTTCTAGAAGAAATCATTACTATAGAAACTTGTTATAAAACAAGAAACCCATTAATGATGAAGCTTAATAATGCAGAAACTACACAGTAGCTACAGGAAACAAAAAAAATGTCTGGACACTTGAGCAAAAAGATATTTAAGTTTTGTACGCACAACATTCCGTGGACATACTTTTGTAGTTATGTATGAACTTATAGTTTCACTCTATTACTTATAAAAGTACTGTCAATTCATGGTTCAATCATGCACCACATAGCCATGGCAACAAGAGCAAAAATAACAGGCCAGCTTTTACACACATAGCAGGAAATTAACAAATACAAAGCATAGGTTGTCAACCAACCCACTGACTTTTCATTATTTATTATTGTTATTATTATTACAAACAAAAATAGATTTTGCAGAGCAGCAAAAAACTAATCGACATGTGGCACAAAATATCGTTGGAAGAAAAGATATAGTGCAACCAACTAATGATGATGATTGTGACTCAATTAGAAAATAAACAACAACAACAACAAAACAACTGCGTTCATGACCACAGAGCTGATACAAAGGTGACTAAAGTGAAAAACGATAAAGAAGCCAAGTACCATCGCCGGCCATAGTAGGTGGACCAGGCAACCAGCACTGAGCCTGTGGAGATCAAAGTTGGGAGGAAGGAGCGAGAGAGTAAGAGACTGTGTGATATCTGAGCATCCTTGTACCTTCCGTGAGTCATCACTTCAGTGAGAAGCCTGTGTACAGGGACAGTATTGGCTAGTCAGAACATAACTGGAGTCAGACTGAATACACTACTGTTTGTAAGCATAAAAAATACACTACTTTATCCACTATCTTCTAATGGACCTTAAAAAAAACAAAAAACAAAAAAAAACAACAACAAAATTTTTCACCAACCAGGGTTACTACTCCTTCAGCTAAATTAGGGTTACTTCAGCCGCATAAACTGACTCAGCTAACGCCTCATGTAGCAACTATTTCGTTTTTTAAATCCAAATGTAGCTTGTTAAAAATGTCCAACATTTCTCTTTAAAGTCAAATCTTTCTATAAGTTTTAGTCCTTCAATAGCAATCCAGTGTTTTCATTTGAAATCTGTTTCATAGTCATGACTTCATGTGGTTAAACAGTTTTTTTTGTGACTTTACAAAGTCCCCGCCCCATTCTCCCTAGCGAAAAATCCTGTTCCGGCTGTATTATAATTTGTTTCGTATCATTTACAAGCTTAGAGCCATTGCATGTGACATGCATACCGGTCCTCAACAAACACACACATACATGCATCCACACACATGTGTAGATATGGTGGGAGGGTGAAGAATACTCATTTGTACCGTGTATTTTTATTTTTTTATTTTTATTTTTTCCCATGTATGTATGTATTCTCATTACACAGACACACCTGTCCTTGTGGGAGAAAGCTGTGTGTAGCCATTCTCTCTGACCTTCTGGATCCTACAAAGAAACAATACCAACAGCTACTTGCAAATGTGTAATTCAGTAACTTACTGTCGGCAAATCTTCAATGGGGATTCTCCTGATATGTACATGAACTCTCCGACACACACCCGTAAAGAAGCCTAAAGGAAAACAACAACAACAACAATAAATGAAAAATGTGAAATGTGTACACAATGGCTGAAAGAAACTTGAGATGCACTTACTAAAGAGATTTGGGAGTCTGTCTCTCTTGCCTGTAGACTGGCGAGATCCATTGGCCTCGTAATAGAGTGTGATGTCATAAACTGCTTTAAAATAACTTCCAGCATGCTCTAATGCCATCTGGAAAAACAACAAACAAACAAACAAACAAATATTCAACGCAACTAAAAACTAAGCTAAGTCCATAATAATATGCAAGTGTATGCATGACTGGTACAGGGTCGTCACGATAAGAGCACTGGCAATTTGCTTGACAATTACTGCTCAATACCACATACCTCGAAACCTTTAGTTCGTGGGTTGAGTACATTCTGGAAAACTTCACGATCTGTACGTCAAACAAATAAAACAAACAAACAACAACAACAACAACAACAACAAAGTACATGCACAGTGTTCAAAGGACATATTATGGATCATTGCCTGTGACGGCCATTTTGTAAGACAATAACTAACTGTTGTCCCTGGCAAATGACTGGCTGGCAGACAAGTTCTTTGAAGTGAATCTTGTACCCTCAGGGAAAATACACAACCATACCTGTTCGCAGACACACACACACACACACACACACACACAAAAAAAAAAGAATGGAAAAGAAATTAAACACCAACACACATACGCACAAATAAAACAAGTTGTCTACAAATGTTTAACAACAGAACATTTACAAGAAGAAAAGGCAAGTTGTGTAGTAAGTTTGTAAGTTATCTTCATGTAACACGCTTTATAGCATAGAGTACAAGATATTATAAAAACAATACTCACTGGAATGCGTTCACTGACGTATTTTATTAATCCACTAAAAGATAAAAAAAAGATAAAAGAAGACATGAACGAAGTAAAGATTTAGCAAACAAAAACTAACTCTGTAACAGCTTGCTTGTCTCTGTCCTGTTTCCTCTTCACAAATATGCCTCCTCTCTAACACACACACACACACACACAATCACTAATGTTTTACACAGTAAAACATTGTCCATTAAATCTGCTACCAGAATTAAAAGCTAGAGATGCCTCCAATGGAGCAGCGATGGTGGGTTCGCGAGCTAGTGTATATAAAAGGAATTTTATTAGAAAATTAAGCAGTACAGCAATTCAACAAAAATCAAGCAATCTGGAACCAAATAAAACATCTGCAAGCATGCACACATTGAATAATAATAATAATAATAATAATAATAACAATAATAATTCTAATAACACAATAAAGAGAGATAAAGAGAGAGGTGAGTATATAAATACATAATCTTGTGATGTATATTTTTTTGATGAATATTTTATAAAATTCTACTAATTTTGATGCATGAACATAACAGCACGAGCAACAATTCCTTCACATATACTCACCTTACCCACTATGCATACACCACTATGTATCCTCTTAAAACATATCCACAGCAACCTATTGCACAATCCACACCTTACCTACTACTTACCAATTCCCTCCTTCCACACACACAAAACACACACACACACACACACACATCCACTCACCATGCCCAGATACCAGCCAAACAGAGGAATGAACTTGATGGTGTCCTTTAAAATGTATCTCACCCGGCCACCATAACCTCCTTGCTTCACACATAGCATTTCAGGAATAATCCAGTCCACTGTGGATATATGTAGAACACAACTGGTAAAGTACCAACCCTTAACCAGCCACATGTTAACCAGCCACATGTTAACCAAGCCGGCTTGTGTGTGGATGACATAGAAGTTTCATGTTAATAATACTAGGAATATAATATACTTGGAAGGCAATTGAATGCACTTATTGCAGAGTAGAAGAACTACATGACAGGCTAAGATATACAGAGAAAGTCACCTCCTATGTATAGTATGAGATAGAGAACTGAATAAAGATATCTTATTTTCAATAATCACACCATGGATGCCATCCACACACCTCTAACATTGTCTATATAGTAGAACCTCCCTCGGACCTCTAAGATAGAGGGGGGGGAAACCCTCCTCTTAATTAAGAACTGCTTCAGTCTCTATAGCCTACATTTTTATTAGAGCCTTAGCTAGAACTAATCTTGTGAATATATACTACATATACTACATGTATGTACTGTAACACATTTTATAAATACATGGAATGTGTTTTCATGTATTATTCCAAGATATGGGCAATTCTAAGCTATGGGCCCCCCCAAAACCACATAGACCCATGGCACCGTGGGATTGGATGGACAGTAGGACACATGCATCTGTAGAGGGACAGGTGGACATCCCATGGAAAGTCCCATGAGGCTGTGGGATGGGATGGACAATCCCATGTAATCCCATGATCCCATGGGACAGTGGGATGGGATGAACAATTTACGGCATTTCTGAGCTCAGAAATGCCGTAAATTGTCCATCCCATCCCACAGCCCAATGGGACTTTCCATGGGATGTCCACCTGTCCCTCCACAGATGCATGTGTTCTACTGTCCATCCCATCCCACGGTCCCATGGAATCGTGGGACATTCCACGGGGTGTCCACCTGTCCCTCTCACTGACACATGAATATCTTACTGTCCATCCCATCCCACGGTCCCATGGGTCTGTGAAATAGATTGCACGTAACATTTTGAACTGATAGTGAGTGTTTTTTAAATTAATATTTGTATCATTAACATATTTGTAACCTTGTCAGCAATTACCCTTTCTTGCGTATTAAACCTAGCATGACACCTCCTTCGCTTCGCTCAGTCGGCTTGTCAAAGTGTGTCGTCGCGCCTTTGGCGCTCCGTTAATCTAACGCTAATCGCGCTTCGCGCGTGCACTCTAGCTTGACTCTAAGTGTTCATTGTGACAATACTTTCAGGGATCATGGAATGGAATGAACAGTGAGAGTATCTGTAAGAGGGACATGTGGACATCCCATGGAATGTCCCACTGTTCCATGGGACCGTGGGATGTGATGGACAATCCCACTGTCCCATGGGATGGACAGTGGGACACACATGCATCTGTAGAGGGACAGGTGGACATCCCGTGGAATGTCCCACTGTCCCATGGGACTGCGGGATGGGATGGACAATTTACGGCATTTCTGGACATCTATGGAGAATCCGTGCTTTATAGACTGACATAATTAGGTGGTTATGTAAAAACAGAAGTGCTATGAGAGTGATTCTGCTTGCTCATCAATATATAATAAATTATTTAGTGTATGTGGATAGAAAAAAAAGAAAAAAAAAAAGAAAAAAAAAAAGGAGAAAACTTACAAGAACATTGGTGATTAGATATATATAGCACATTCTCTGGCTCATTGGGAATCTGGTCTCCATAGTAACAAAACTGCAATGAACAAAACATGGAACATATGGATGCATTTCCCATAATTAATTCACTCAGCCTTCTTATATTCATTAAACCTATCCTCCCTTTGGTAGGTGTTTTCTAATACAGAATAAAAAAATTTGCCCGTCTTCAGAGATCAAATTAAGACTACTTGCTCTGTACAAGCACTCCAAATACTGAGCTATGAAAACCCACAGCAGGGTTTCATATAGAGGCTTACCCCAACCCTAGAGTCCCCCCACCACAGAATTTTTGAAAACCTTAGCTAAAGTTGAATTCTTTAAGTAGAATGAATGTATTATAATCAACCAAATATTGACAAGTGTGAAGTATACGTTCTTGTCAGGGATTTTTTTAGAAAAATTGCTAAGGGGGGGCAAAATAGAGATTTTTGTTAGCAAGGGGGGGCATGCATATGTCAGAGTGCATGCATTAATTGTGTGTGTGCCTGTATTAATTATTAATGTGTGTGTGCCTGCTTAAGTGTGTGTGTGCCTGCTTAAGTGTGTGTGTGCCTGCTTAAGTGTGTGTGTGCCTGCTTAAGTGTGTGTGTGCCTGCTTAAGTGTGTGTGTGCCTGCATCCAGCTTGAATAGCAGCAGTGACCTTGCAAAAAAAGGGTGAAAAGTAATGTAATTGACATGTCATATTGACACCTTTTTATGATTGTTTGCACCTGCAATAGCTGTACACAAACTGGAGACAGTTGCCAGGCCAGCACTTGCAAGCACAACCACAACAGTTGTGCTTGCAAATGCTGGCACAACCCTGTCAGCCTATATAAGTCTGTGCTTGAGTAGCTTAGTTAGTTAGTTCAAGAAGTCTTGAGAAGATGGATATTCGGCATTACTTTAGTGCAAGCACTTCAAAGCAGTCTTCTACACCAGCATCTACTAGTAGTAGCAGTGAAGATGAGGAGCCATTGTCTTCTGATAGCCAAAGCCTAGAGCCACCTCCAACTAAAAGAAGTCTTTCCAGCACGGCTAACTATAGAGCTAAGTCGAAGTATAGAACAAAATCAGGCCAGCGGAAGTACATCAAAAAGTGGGAAAAGCAGTTTCTTTGGTTAGAATATGATGAAAATTACCGCGGAGCATTCTGCAAAACTTGTCGAAAGTACGATCATCATCCTTCTCAAAGACAGGTGGAGCATGGATTACAAAGCCATTTAAAAATTGGAAAAAAGCGGTTGAGAAGATGCGTGCCCATGCAAAGAGTGATACTCACATTCGCCGTTCCGAAGCTGAATTGTACAGATGTTTCCCCATCTCAGTGACCTTGCCAAGGTGTGCCTTTCGATTCCTGTTGGGACAGCATCTGTGGAACGAAGCTTCTCCCAAATGAAGATGATCAAAACAAGGCTAAGGAGTCGTCTTGGAGAACAAAATCTAGCTCACCTGATGAGAATAGCAATAGAAATGCCTGAAGAACTTCCAGATGACATTGTAGAAAGTGTAATCGATATTTGGAACAGAAAGACTAGACGTATTGCTGTATAAATGTATTGCTGTATAAACGTATTGCTGTATAAATACACTTATATTTTGCTTAAATAAAATTGTTTGTTGCCTAATAATTAGACTAATGGATATAATAATTTAAAAAAATGCAGTACATAGTCACACAGGTCTATTTAGAATAATGAAATTTCATTTCAAATGCTCAAGGGGGGGCACAAAATCCTCTAGGGGGGGCGAATGCCCCCCCCTGCCCCCCCCTAAAAAAAACCCTGCTTGTGTATCAAAATTGTATAGGTAAAAATGGGTGTGGCTAAGTCCACGCAGTGTCTACCACAACCAATGAAATTCTTGCCTTAAAATGGGCAACCAAATTGTCTAATTCTGTATTTAACATGAAGGGGTCTGCTATGCTACAGACTCACTCTCAACTGAGCAGCAGCAATTCTCTCTCTTTTTTTTTCTTCTTATCTATGGACTTTTGGTAGGTAAGAATCACATTCTAATTAAATGAATAACCAGAATTCTATTCATAAATTTTTAATTGCTTTCCTTTTGAGTATTGATTATGATGCAATTTTTATGAATCATGAAAAGCATGGTCATGTCTATTCTGAAAAGCCCCAAAAATTACCCTTCCTTTATCACGCTAAAGCAACATTTCATGCAGATAAAATATTGACTGAAGGCCTTACCTCCACCCCAGACCAAGTCTCGTAGTAGAAACCCATCATGGCTTGATAGTTACTGCACAGTGTTTCTTCCAGCCACGTATAAATCCGCCTCGGCAAAGGAAGACTGACAATCCTTAAAAGAGCCCATTTTGACAGGTATAGGGGAGAATAGCCAATGAGGACAGCGCATGGAGGGATCCAGCGTAAAGAAAGCACAAGATGAGGAAGGTGAAAAATCATTTCTCCACTTTATTTTAGCGTCCCCTTACCCGACAGACTGGTTGTGCGGTAACAGTAGCTCGCTGCCTAGAGTTTCGAATGCGTTCATCAACAACAACAAAAAACTGATCACTTTATCCATATAGAAGTGATTAAAGAAAATGTGTGGTGTGATGCTAAAACAGAATTTCTTAAGTCATTCTCATTAGCTTTCATAGCTACCTTTCACTTAGGGACGTGGTTTGTATAATGATTGGATGATGCCATGCTTTTCAGTTCTGTGTAATTATCCCTGCTATGCACCATAAACAACAGTAATGGCTACCTGGATAAAACATCAACAGCCTCTGAAAATGAATTCATACTTACTGCAGCATAGAAAACCTAAAGCAGTAGTCAATAGTAGATTCATGGTTATAAAGTACTCACACACTAGTTGCTAGAATCATTATGGTTAGCCACTCATTGTACATCAGCTGCTAGCTAGCTAACCGCCAACTATCCAGCCACATCAGTAATACCATCCACAGTAGTGACACCATACACAGCCGCGACACTATCAACCACAGTGACACTATCAACTACAATGACACCATCTATATGGAGTTTTCTACAGTCAAATCTACATAACATAACTCATCCCAAAAAACAACAACAATTTTCATAGTGAGCTATAAGAAAAAGACAAGATGAAAGCTTGTTTGAGACACTGGCTGAAACATGTGGCCTGTATCTTCCTATCAAGCATGGATTGTCACAGCTTAGATGAATATGAGTTTTTTTTTCAAACTTGAATTCTAGTTTTGTTTTGGTTATTCTAAATTTGCATATCTTTAGATTTGGTAAATTTAATCTGCAGACAATTTGAGCTTTAGCTTTGGTTAGCTACCCTAATAATCTCTTTTCAAGTTATTAATCAAGACTTCGTTACTAGTTTAATAGTATAAGTATGATAATATTAAATTATGTATATAGCTATTACACTTTTTTTGTTACACGGTAGTTTATTTAACACAGCAGTTTTGATGTCATGCATTTGTCCACATATTCGCTAAGAGCACGCATGAATCGGAAAGAGAAAGAGGATAATAAAAGTAGAAAAAGAAATAAAAAGAGAAGAATTAACAACAACTTGTCTCTCCTCCCAAGCATGCTTTATATAGTGCATTGAACATGTCCTGTTATTAGCACGTGTTCTTTTCTTTTCTTTTCTTTTCCTTCTTAACTAGTCTTGGGTTTGTTTTGCCAACTGTATTGACAAACTGAATTTGGTATATTATTTGTATTCTTCTGTGTTGTATTACTTTCCTCTCTTCTCCTCTATTATTTTATATTCTCAATATTCTTTCTGTGACATTTTTGGTATCTTTTCTTCCAAATACATCACTGAAGTGTGTTAATTTCTTATCATCAAACACTTTCTTTGCTTTTTTGACCACACATTTCAAAGCATTAGTATGAATGAACTCTATGGTGGTGGTGGAATTGAAATGTATATTATAGCTACCATCCTGGACTACAATAGTTGGGTAACTTGTACTTCTTCTTGGTTCCTGTTTATGGCATATTTCATAGTCAGTAATTACGAGTTAGTTTATCATTATAGGCATTTTCCCTTGCTATACTGTACTAGAAAAGTGGAGGTTTCATGGTGAATGCAATCCAGTGTGACTCCGCAATAGTGCCACCAAACATTAATGGACCAATCCATGCTTGGTCGCTTCTGTTAATGTAACCCGAGATTTTTTTTTTTACAAGAATCCTCCCGGTTCCCTATTACCAGACTGTAGAGGGATCTTGTAGAATTATCTTAGCACTGGAAACAGTGAAGCCATAACAAAGGATGGCAGCAACCACAAACAAACATCTATTTATCTGTCGATTGATACATTCATTAATGTATCTATTTATTTAGTTTTTGTAACTCGGAAATGCAAAATCCAGTAGCAACTCTGAACAATTATACTGCCCTTGATTGAGGGAATGCTTTTGATTTAGTTTTTGTTTTTATTATTTGTTGTTGTTGTTGTTATTGTTGTTGTTGTTGTTATTATTATTATTGTTGTTTTTATTATTATTATTGTTGTTGTTGTTGTTGTATAATAGCTATAGCAACAATAAAATAATTCAAAGGTTAGCAAAAGTCCGAGCCTAATAAGTCTGAAAAATTATTCAACGAGTGTTTGTGATGGCTAACGGGTTGAGGTGGTTCGCGGGGAATCTTGATTCGCGCATGCTCGCTCTAGTGTTCTACTGAAACCCATCCTTTCTACGACCCATTGCAAGTTCATGCGAGGCCTTTGTGATAAATAAGAATCTCCTGGACGGCAGAAGTATCGCTTCTCGGCCTATTGGCTAAGATCAAGTAGAAATAATTGTTCTTTAGAGTGTAACAACTCTAACTGGGGCATTGCCCCAAAGTTGTTACTACTATTTTTGCGACATGGAGAGCGGAGTGAAGCTTGCTTCGCCCTCTCCACGGGTTGCCTCGGTACAGCACTACCTCCGAGTGTGGCCCATCCCCTTTACAGGGGAAAACTTTTTTATAGATGTTGTCATTTTTAATGTTAAACTATAAAATACTTACAGTGATCGAAAACGCAGGCATAGCGCAAAGCAAGTTCTAATGAGTACATATGTATAGAAAAAACAAATTAATAATGTTGGAAGTTTTTTCCTGACAGGCTATTCACACTATATAGTGTTTCAACTGTAACCAGTTACACATCAATAGACAAAGTGCCCCCAGAGGGAGAGGAAAAAGTAAACAAAGATGAATGATAGTAAACTAACACCGCTTCTCAGGCCTTGGGTAAGATCAAGTAGAAATGTCAACTCCACACTCCACTCCACTCGAGATCCATCGCTTCTCAGCCTATTGGCTGCGGGGAAGTCCTCACTCCTCGACTGCGGGATATCCTCACTCCCCGACCACAGGAAGTCCTTCCCCCTCGGCTGCGGGATGTCCTCACTCCTCGACTCGGCTGCGGGAAGTCCTTACTCCTCGATTGCCGGAAGTCCTCCCCCCCTCGTCTGCGAGATGTCCTCACTCCTCAACTACAGGAAATCCTCCCCCCTCGTCTGCGAGATGTCCTCACTCCTCAACTACAGGAAGTCCTCCCCCCTCGGCTGCGGGAAGTCCTCACTCCTCGACCACGGGAAGTCCTTCCCCCTCGGCTGTGGGATGTCCTCACTCCCCGACCACAGGAAGTCCTTCTCCCTCGGCTGCGGGATGTCCTCACTCCCCGACCACAGGAAGTCCTTCTCCCTCGGCTGCGGGATGTCCTCACTCCTCGACTGTGGGAAGTCCTCTCTCTCTGGCTGCGGAAAGTCCCTCATCATCCCTCACACCATCTACCTCAACACCTCCCACCGGCGCACCACCCTCCCTTTTACCTAGGCTAGATGCTGATGCTGGTACGACCCTCACCTTCTCCCAAGACATACTGGCTCGTACCAACGCAGTTCTGGCTAAACTGGCCCGGGACTTTGGTGTCCATGACCAACCCTCCACGCCTCTTCCCTCTAGTTCCCCCCCCCCCTTCCCCCTCCATGCAGTTTTCTCTACCACCTACTGCACACCCTCTTCCTACCCTTGCTCCGTCCACAGAGGACCAATTGCCTGCAGAGGTCCCACCCTCCCTGACTGCCGCTACCCAGGGGGGAGCTGCCTCTTCACCTGCCAAGTCCACCAGAACACCTCATTCGACCGCCCCCAACAGCCACAGGCAAGATGATGACCTGCTGCCTCTTTGAGAGGAGAGACTGGCCTCTTTCCTCTCGGATGCTGATTTCCTCCTTTCATGCCGTCTTGAGTCCAGACTGGAATGACTCGTGAACGACCTAGCGCTCCTCCTACCAGGCCGTCATCCCACCCATCCTACCACTAACTGGAAACGGCGTCAACGCCGTAAAGAGCCCCCATCTGCCTCCCAGCCTCTCTTACGTCCAGACCCTCCGCTGCGTGACCTGCCATCTTCACAGCCGGACCCTCACCTGCAGTGGCTGATGTCACCACATCGCAATACAGCAATGCTGACTCAGCTCCTGTGCCATCCCATCGTTGTCAACGGAATAATGAGTCAAGACGTGTCCAACGCTGGTATAGGGCCAACAAAGGCAGATGCATATGCATATGTAGGATGTTGCGGATATCCGCAACATCCTACAAAAGAAGTCCCCATACTGTAAGATCTCCCCCTCCATTCTCCAACGCCATTTTGATGTGCCTGCTACGCCCCTAAGTGATAACACTCCCCACTGGCTCAACCAACCGAACCCCCCCTCCAGTCAACAATGACGAATTGACACCCCCTGTCTCACCATCGGAAGTGGAGCCAACCAGTCTACACGCAATGTAACCATTATCGACGTGACAATCCCATATGAAGGCTCAGAAGATGCCTTTGTCAAGGCCCATGTGGAAAAGATTCAATAATATACAGGCTCTGCGAATGGTTCCGTACCACTCCTATCTATAACTCAATCACCCTGCACTCCTTCATAGTTGGGTTCTTGGGCTCTTGGGACCCTGACAATGACACCGCTCTCAGGGCCCTCGATATACCTAAGAGCTACGCCAAACTCCTCTCGATCCTCTGCTGCATCGACGCCATAAAGGGCTCAAGAGACATCTGGGCAAGCCACTCGAATGTACTGGCTCATACCTATGCAGTTCTGGCTAAATTGGCCCGGGACTTTGGTGTGCGTGACCAATCCTCCACGCCTCTTCTACCTAACTCCCCCCTCCTTCCTACTCTGTGCAGTCCTCTAACTGCACACCCTCTTCCTACCTCTGCTCCCTTCACAGAGGACCAATCGTCTGCGGGGGGGGGGCCTACTCACCCTGACTGCTGCTACCCAGGGGTGGAGCTGCCTCTTCACCTGCCACGCCTACCCAACCATCCCACTCGACCATCCCCAACAGCCACCGGCCAGACGATGACCTATTGCCCCTTCGAGAGGAGAGACTAGCCTCCTTTCTCTCGAATGCTGGCCCCCTCCTTTCGCGCCGTCTCTCCGAGGAGGAATGGACACAGTTTGAGTCCAGACTGGAATGACTCGTGAACGAGCTGGCACTACTCCTACCAGGCCGTCATCCCACCCACCCTACCACTAACTGGAGACGGCGTCAACGCCGTAAAGAGGCCCCCCCCATCGCCCACATCTGCATCTAAGGTACTTTTAAGCTGTTTGCAATAACTGTGATGTAAAAAGTTAAACCACAGCAACTTTCGCAATTATTGCTAGATAACTAACCTCTCCCTAGAGCTTCCTCCTCAGGATCAGGTTTTTTATCAGCGATAATTCCTCATACATAGTAAGTAAATAATAATTAATTAAACCATTGGTTTGAAAAATTATCGCTCCATCCCGGAAAGGGCATTTATCCCGAATTGTCGTGGTCTAACTATTTTATACCATGGTTATACCATTTCATACTGTGTAAACGACCTAATATTAATAGCAGGTTTTGACGGTAAAATTTGGTCCAACATTAACAATTTCTAGCAAGTACCCCACCACACAGTAGTGCTTGATGTATTGCAGATTAAATGCAGGTAGCATAATTTATTTTTATTCATTATCATCCTCTACCACTTGGTTAACGTTACATCAGTTTCTCTCCTGCTCTCCTTTTTCATGAACTATCTCAGCTTTTCTTATCCCCTCGTTTCCTCTCTTCAGTTAGGCATGGAGTCCCTTCTCCTTAGTCTCTCTCTCCTGCTTCTGAGTCTTTCTGTCCTTCTATCATGATTGTGGACTTGGTTTTGCGAAACTTTTGCTTCTTTACCAAACTGTTTAAGCTCATGAATTATTCATGAATACTCACCATCGTTGTTACTGACACACAAGTGTATTATTATATAGATAGCACTGAGCCAGCGAGGGTCTCTCTGAAATACCATCTACAAGAAGTGTTCCATGTACTGGGAAGTATAGAGTAAACTGACGAGTGTTGTTGTGATCATGTCAGTTTATATGACTGTCCACAGGAGATCTGGCGTAATACAGCAATCATGATTGTAAGGAAGGGATTGTAGAATGTATACATATGTATGTGGCATCGCACAGATCATACTACTGGCATAACTAGCATTGCATCACAACATGAAGAGGGAAATACTCATGCATGTTCAACGTCTGATGAATCAGGTCATAAAGGCTGGCCTCTCAGTTGTTGTCTGAGACTTTCACTCATAGTGATTAGACAGCGATTGTTTATTGGAATTGGTTCCCTGCATTGGACTCCTTCTAACTATGTAGCTAGGGACTAGTTATGCTATTTTAGCTGTGGTTTGATGAGTATGAATACTGACGTATGTGTAACAATGAGAAGTTAGAAATGATGCAATGAGCAACAGAAGGTGATATGCGAATACACATGTAAAATGAAGGAAGAATTGTGCGTGCTAGCTAATTGTGGAGTGATGGTGAAATGATAACTAGTGGAATGTTCAGCTTTGGTTTTTGTCTTCAGCACAACACAATAATATTTACAGAGAGCATTGGCTATGCTGTCGCTATTGAAACAATACAAATTTTGAAGTGTGTATGGGAAACTTAACACACACACACATATTATAGACTCACACGTATGCACGCCGCAAGCAGGGCTTCATGTAAGGGGGGACATTGGCCCCCCCTTAGCTGAATCTCGCCCCCCCCCTTACCTGAATCTTGTTTCCCCTTACCCTCGGACTTGTAAAGTCATTAACCTTACTAGAACATTTGACACTTTTTTCATGCAACATATGGCTTGAAGGACTTTGTGTGTGTGAGACTCATCACCCTCAGTGCTTTAGGTACTTTTAACACAAGCTACAAAAAAAGAAAAGAAAAAAAAAAGCATTCTCAAAAATTTTAAGCCCAAGTGTAGTGTTTCACACTCACGCTAAAGTTGAAATTTAGCAGCACTCTGAGGTCAAAGTGCACTTGTCATTTAATAATAGTATTTTATCAGGAGCTCTTACAATCTGCTACGCTATGTTAAGTGGTAGAAGTTATAGTGATCTAGCTACTTGTTTTGTAATGATGCTGATATGGTAGTGCAGTCTTACGATAAGTCTTATAGTCGACTATGTGTTGTTGATCGACAAAGTAAACTAAATTTCAAAACCTCATGTCTACCCCAAGGATAGCCAGCTTTTATAGACACAAACATTAATTCATTGGGATTCTTAAGACGCTCGCGCAAGAATTAAAGGCAGCTGAACTCACTCGCTTCATGTGCTTGCCCATTATTATGGTTATTATTATTATTATTGTATTCTACGGGGTAGCCCACTATCACGACAGCGTCCACTCTGTCCATTTCTCTGATAAATATTAACGCCCAGGTCTTAAATTGCATACACGAACAAGTATTCCTTGTCAATTATGTGGCCAGCAATAGAAGTCGTACCTCTGCTGTGCCATTTCAAGCAAATTGACGGCAGTGAAGGCAGACTTTTCTGACTAGAATATCAATGGTGAATGTCCAGAAAGCCTTAAAGACTATTGAATCTGATGCTTATGTTAGTTTTGTTAAAGTTGAGTAAGTAGTGCAGTCTGTGCAGGTTTTCAATAATGCTGTGTATGTATTTTGTGTGTGTGCAAATTCTCGCATGTACAAAAAATGGGTGAGTGCCAATTTTTGTAAGTGAATAGTTAAGCGCTTATCGGTAGACATGGTAGACTATGGTATTATTATTATTGTTATTGTTATTATCACCATCATTATCTATATAATAATATGCTTGACGATGGCAGTAGTGTGTGTATTCATGAATAATTCATTAGCTGGGCCAGGATGGTAAAATGGCGTCACTAATTGAATGGCTAATGTATCATTCAGTAGAGGCAAGTAAGGAAACGACATGTGTACCTAAGAGAAGGTGAGGATTGAACAGGGAAGGCAAAGTCCACAATCATGGATTGAAGTACAGAGACACTGAGAACCAGGAAGAGGTACAGACAAAGGAGCAGAAGGGAATCCATTAACTCAAGGAGAACAAGGGAAGGGTTCAGGAAGAAAGAGAGCAACAGAGGACATAGTGATGTAACTAAACCAAGTGGTAGAGAATTAAGAGATTAAAGTACCTTATGCTACAGCACTCCTAGTTAGTGAAACATGTTACATCAAGTACCACTGTATGGCAGAGTACTTGCTACTTATTATTATTATTGCTATTATTATTGTCATTTGCAATTGTAGCTACACTGTATCGTTCACTCAATTTCAGGATTAGTTTCCTCTGGAACTTCGTTTTCAACATATTATGGCTCCTCCTAATCTGTTTAAACATTCCGTCTGATATGGGTAGAGCTTCTGTGGTAAAGAATAACATTGTCTCCAACTAGAAACTACTCGAACTGTATGTTTCCAAGGTTCTCCACGCGTGCGCACTTACCCGTATACTATTTCACTTAGCTACCGTGGTATTTCACTTAGTTTCCACTTAGTTATCGAGGTATTTCAATTATTTACGCGCTATTTCACTTTACCTGTGCGATTTCAATTGAACAGTGATTTTTCCCATACATTTTTGAATGGGAAACTTACGTGCTGTACTATTATTATTATTATTAGTTGGGGGTACTTCGTATCAGAGTTTTGATACGTTCCTCTCATCTCCTTCACCACACTCACTACTAAAAGCACTGGCTAGGGAGAGGCGAGTGGTATGTGACAGAGTTCGGTCAAATACATTGTAATTGTATTTAATTGCAATTAAATATATTTTTTGCAGTAATTTCAATGTAATTGTATTTGAGTGAATCCTGAGTTTTATGTATTTGCAATGTATTGAAATACTAGCAACATTTAGAATAGAAAAGTTTGAAATAGTGCATTGCTAATATAAAACAGAAATGAAATGAGGCGAGAGAAAATATGGGCAAGTCCCTCAAAAATTCCTGGGGAAAAGGAAAGTGGAAATACCATTTGGATATTACATGGGGTCACTGTGTGTCTGCATGCACATGTGTATGTACATGTGTGTGTGTGTAAGTATTTGTGACAGCAGATAACGTATGTACACATAACACTGTCGTATTTTCAAAGTATTTGCGATGCTAATTAAATACAATTCTGAAGTCAAGTATTTGTATTTGCAATTGTATTTGAAGAGAGAGTAGTATAATTTAATGATTTTGCAGATTTTACCCCAACTCTGGTGTGTTGTTGAAAGGGTAAATTCTAATAGACAGCAAATAAAGTCAGACAAGTGCAAATTTTGAATTGACTTTCGTTATATGTAAATGTGGCACACACTCTCCACCCACACTACCCCTCCCTCCATAATATAGTTCCCAACTTTCCAATGACAGACCACTCCCACTAACATACCTATGAATGAAAATAATTGGGCTGGAGAGAGGATATTTTTGTTTGGCCATTTTGGTAACATCAAAATGTAATAATGTTTTTAAAAAATTAATTTGCTGCACAGACATTCAGCAAGAGAAATATTTTAAAAGCAAATTCAGACTAAACTGTTTACTATGATGAAAAAAAGTATATTAGTCTGCACAAAGAATAGCTAAAACTTTAGACTTACCGTTACCAACGGTACTAACTGAAACTCAATTTTTGATGACCTCAAAGCTGCTATGGCGTTCAGACAGAGTACACGGCTTATTCCAAAAATTTTAAATACGGAGAACCGCTGACGAAATTCAGAACACCATATGGCGTCTATGGCAGTGAAAGAATTAAATGTTTTTTTATTATTGTTTTCGTGTTTTACATGGTATTTATTTTTATTTTATTTTAGAGAAATCACTACCGTCAGTTGAGACTTGTCTAAATATTGATAGGTCACACCAGGACAGTGGCAGCATCTGGGATCACTCCAGGACAGTGGCAACATCTGGGGTCACTCCAGGACAGTGGCAGCATCTGGGATCACTCCAGGACAGTGGCAGAATCTGGGATCACTCCAGGACAGTGGCAGCATCTGGGATCACTCCAGGACAGTGGCAGAATCTGGGATCACTCCTGGACAGTGGCAGCATCTGGGATCACTCCAGTACAGCGGCAACCAGTTACGTGTGCGATCACTGCATGTGTGTGCTGTTGAGTGGAAATTCTGGATATCTGATTTGGGGTTCTTCATGCAGGACTAATACCAAAATATTTTTGTAAACAAGCAATGGCCATGGTGTAAATGTAAATATTGTTGTCATCTATATTTGGCTCATATTGAATGATGTTGTAGAAATGACACAAACATTATTCATAAAGGTCAATAATTAGTGGGGGCAAAGATCTGTGATGCATGGTCTCAGCATGGCACAGTTTATGAGTACTGTAGAAGGTGATTACCCAACTGATGTTGGGGTTATTAGATGAAATCCCAAGAGTTCTCTGACATGTGCAAAAATTGATACAGTAGAACCGCTGAACTGAGAACAATTTGGGACCAGGCTCGCAATTCACAAATCATTTTGTTTGCCTTCAGAGTGGTTTTTTATAATTTGCTTCCAAATATCATGCATTGCATTAGTTAATACAGAAAATTGGTGTTTGTTTTAAGGAGGGGGAGATATGCCATACTTTTTCTATTGGAATGGGTAGAGGGCAAAGGGAAGTTCACTAAACAAGACAGTTCACTATCAGAGGTTTCACATGCTTGCTCACTTGGTGCTGCTAACTGCTGCATGGTAGTCCTGAAAAGGTGTATGGGACAATTGCTCGTAAATAGTTCACCGATGTTAAACTACTGTTTTCGGCCACTTAGTATACAAACTAATGTATAATATTATAACTGTACCAGGTTAACTATACTGGGTATTACACATCAAAATATTCCATAAATGCATTTACAGAGCAACATTTTAACAGTGAAACTCTGTAATGAGCAACACCATGCAATGGATATACACCAGTGCATAAAGTCATACTTTTGTTATACACGTGGCATACTTCAGTGACTCTATCTTACTTATGTCACCAGTGTGTATCTTTCGTAATGGACTGCATTACTGGAGTACTGTGCATTACCTTACACCAGGTGTACACCATACTATGTGTACTAGATATGTTGCTGGAGTATACCTGATGTATTCTTGACAATGTCTTACCACAGCATGCAGTGTATAGACACTAAATAAACTATATGTATTCTAAATGTTTTCTTAAATGACGTGATATATAGAATTCTTTGACAGTAATACTGATTATTACATAAATTTCTGAGCTAGCTATGTGGTAAAAAAAATTAATAATAATAAAATAAAGTCTAAAAAGTTTTGAAGAGTTTGATGAATCCATTATCCAGGGCCACGCTTGCTGTCTGTCACCATCCCGAGCTACTCTGGTTTCTGTCATAGCTGCAGTCCTCATCAAAGCCCCACTTCTCACCTTCTGCCCATAATGAGCCAATCGGTTTCTGAGGATAATAAAAAAATTACAAAATATTGGCTGTAAACAATACCCATTAAAAGAAATGAACTGGTAAACAACAACACATAAAAAAAATTAAAAATGTTTTTTCTGTGTAAATTACACTTGCATGAAGTATATTGGGAGAATAACATGAGATAACTCTGTAAAGTGCCAATCAAACAAAGTAACTCAACTATCACAATCATTCCGCCACACACAACTTCAATTCTGACAAATCATACGGGTCTAATCACCACGAGATAAGGAAAAATGAGAGCACAATAATTAGCAAAAACAATAGGAGATTAAAGCAATTTAAATACTACTAATTATCATTTGATGCAATACTTTTAAACAGAAAATAGAAAAAGGAGGAGGTGTGGCAACAAGCTACCCGCGTAAGGAAGCGCATGCGTACGGGCTGCACGTGGCCACGAGTTCAGGTAGCAGAGATTGGCGAGAAGGCTGCCAAATTCTGGTTCCCACCATCCACCCCTAACGTCCTCCTAATAACGGGGATGGTTAATCCATCACAAATCATGTGGTGTGAAACTTGGCTGGCCACCAGGCCCCAAATGCGCGCGGCAATCTGCGCAAAAGGGGCCTTCCCCCCAAAGCTGGGGATGTCCCTGCATGTGAGGGGTTGGGTGAACACACCCACCTCGGGTTAAACGGGTGCCAGCCCAGTTCCTGCCAAACGTATGATAGATAGGTAATAAGAATGCATGGCACTACCTCGGTTAGCGACTAGAGTTAAATGAAGAATAGCACACATGCAACAATATAAACTTGAAGTGATGACAAAGTACACAACACACACAACAAATAAACAGTAACAGCAACAAACAAAAACAAACAAACAAACAAAAAAGTGTTATATAGAGTAAGTCACCTGTAACTCTTACATTCCGGTTCTATTATCAACCGGCACAGTCTTCGTACATCATGGAAAATTAAATTTATCAACTGGCATAGCGTACAGACATTCACAAAAAACAAAAACAAATAGTAATACTGAGTTATGTAATACTTGCTATTATTTGTTTGTTTGTCTTTTGCTAGGAAGGAGTGGCTACACTGTACTTGTGGTGGGTACTAAATACTGCCAGGAAGTGTTTTGGATGATCAAGGTCAAGAGCATATTAGCCCACATGATTACAATGACTTTTTCATATAATAATGTGATAATACCACAAAATTGCAAATATGGTTATGATTAATCTGAATTGATACCAATTCTTTTGTACTAAAAAAAACAACAACTTGGTTAGTGGTCGATAATAAAGCAATGCAATTTGAAAGTAAAATCATAACAGGTAATGGTCCTTCGAGGGAGTCCACATATCTCCAGGATTTATCTACTTTTGCGAAGAGTTGCGCCACTTAAATGAAGGTTCAAACTCCAGGGCTTCTTTTGGTGGAAATTTTGTCGCAGGAAGGAAGAATAGTATGTGTGTGTGTGATGTGTGCATGATGTGTGTATGATGTGCACGTGTAGTGTGTGTGTGCAGATGTGCACGTGTGGTGTGTGTGTGCAGATGTGCACCTGTGGTGTGTGTGATGTGTAGGATGAGTGTGTGTGTGCATGGTTTCAATGGCGGCCTGTACGATAATGCAGTAAACTACGACCGATACCTTGATTTTACTGCGTCCGTTTATTGACCACTACGAAGTTTATAGTACTAATTCAGAACTACTTCCCTCTATGATCACTATACACTCAAACCTCTCTTATCCGGACAGTCTGGGACCAAGGGGTGTCCGTAACTAAGAAATGTCCGTAACTCAGAAATACTTAATTTATTCGGTAATGAACCGTGTATACAATTAATTATTTGATAATTGAATTAGTATATTACTTAAAATTAACAAAAACACCTGTAAATACATGAATCAATTTATTTAAAATATGAAGTGATTTTAGTTTGCTTCATAGATTTCAAGCGAGGCTGAGCTGCATCGTCTCTCCAACTTTTTACCAGCATAAGATGTGCAGGGTGTGTGTTGCCTTTGGATTCCAACCACTCCAAAGCAGTATCGAAAGCAGCACAAGCTTGCGATGGAGTAACTGCATTTGAAGTTTCATTTTCGGACTCAGATTCTTCTCTCTTGCAACACATCTTCTACAATTTCTTCATCGTTCATGTCTAAATATCATTCACTGTAGATTTTGGAACACCAAACTGTCCAGACACTGCCTCACTGACTTGCCTTTCTTAACTTCTGATATTATCTCCAGCTTTCTTTCTAGAGTTAAAACGCTACGCTTGCGTTTAGTTACCGCGACCTTGCCTCTACCACCGCTGGTCGTTGAGTTCTTAGAAGAACTAGCAGCCCCACTGCCTATCAAAGAGTTTTGAGAAGAACCAGCAGTGACGATGCTGGTCAACGAGTTCTGAGAAGAACTAGCGGTAGACGCACTAACTGCCTGTTGATTTCCCTGCTCCATCTCCCGCACACAACGCTACGATTGAATACACTCGAAGTGCCACGCGCGAAATATTTTCCCGATTTTATTCGTTTAATTTGGTAGCTTTCCGACTACACTGACGATCCGTACGCAGTCAATAATTTTAGTTTGTGTCCGGTAGACAGAGGTGTCCGTAACTTAGACGAACGGATAAGAGAGGTTCGAGTGTATTATAATATATCACGTGGAGTATGGCCAATGATCTTAAACTGTACTATAAGATGTGCATTATTTGGAATATCAATCCTAAAACACATCCTATATAGCTAGTCCTAACCAAACACACTCACACACAACAGAACCACATTATGAATTGGTATTAGCAGAGCTTCAGTCATTACATTAAGGGTGGTCGCACACCGCCTACGCAATTTTTTGTTGATGGTTGCTATGCACGATTACTACTATTGTATACTTACAGAGGCTTCTCCACTACAACACAAGGACAAAGTACCTGACGAAGGAGCCGCTCACTAATGTTAGAGCGAATCTGGAGGAAATATCGGGGCCTGGTTATAAAACTTTGTAGCACTTTTTTGGAGCGGTGCGGTAAGTTGGAGCTCCGCAATTTGGTGCACTACTAGCCGAGCCGATACTCTACTGCAAGACAACGAGTTCTTATCCATTTCAATATTACTTTATGATTTATTCGCAATTTTTTCTATGGTGGAAAATAAATGAAAAATTCTCGTTATGGTGCAGTTCATTTTTTTTTGGTTTACCCGTGTGTAAAATTTTTGTGTCGTTCTCATTATTAGATTCCAAGAAAAACTCATACAAAATTTGGAACTTTAATTCCACTCGCAATTCTTAAGAAATAGCCCCACCCCCATATCTCATACTACGAGCACGCGAGCAATTTTTTTTCCAATTAGTTTGTATTGGTTCTAAAAAGAGCCCGCCTATATCAAGAGTAAACAAACATCAATACAACAATAACAAGAGAGTCAGAAGAGAGAGCAGTTTATTGGAGATAGCCAGAGGTGAAGGTATTAGATCTGCGCAGCTTGGGAAGTCTTCGCTCCGCAGACATAGAGCCTGGTGGATCCATCCGCTTGAGTTCAGGTGCGCAGAGTCCGGAGAACGGCCACTGGAGAAGAGGCAGCCTGGTGCACCTTTCCGCGTGAGCTCAGACGACGTATGAAGAGTTGCTGTAAACGAATATGAGACAACAAGAAGCTAAACTAAAATACCACAATTTCGCAAAGTATACTTCTGCTACTAATGTGCGTTGTTTCTGCTCGCGTATTATCGAATGGTGGGGTATTGGCAGGGAATAAATTAATGTCCGGATCTACAGGCGGTGCGCGTTGCTATGTGCGGCCACCCTTACAAAAAAAAGAAAAACTAATTTGGTACGTACTCCAGTCAGGTAAGTTGACTTAGTAACTAAAGACTTTTGAAAGACATTCAATGAAACAGTGTGCTGTGTATTAATTATTGAAACCACAATGAATCTGATTTCTTACTATGATGTTTCAACTTCATGCCACCACAAGGATAGATAACTTTGGTGGCGACTATATATAATATAACTGGTAACATTCTTGGTGACTTGCATGTAGCATATATAGCCAGCACTCCAGCAATCCCTTTAAACAAGAATTCAAGCACTCGGTTAACTTTCAGCACATAAAACAAATCTACTGCATATGCAAGAAATTAATTAGCTCATGTGATTACAACGTGACAAAAGGGGCGTTACTCACTAAAGCTAGTACACACGGTTCGTGTTTTCTAAAAAATCAGCCCAAATTTAAAAGTAGCACAATAAAAGATCTTAAATCTTTGTTATGAGTAAGTTACCTAATCAACCATTAATCGTCAGTAATCTCTAAAGTTATAGTATGACAGATATACAGACACACAAACAGACAGGACGACTCAAGGACCCTCTAGCGTACAGTGAATAAATGGCTGACTACACCCACTTACAGTTCTTTCACAATTAAAAGAAAGTTCACAGAAGCTACTGTAACACTATTATAAAAACAATACATATCTACTACATTATGATATATAAATAGTTGACTTATACCTTTCAGCTCACAGTCCACTTCTTCTGATTAAGTTCCATCCCTCCCAATCCCTTACTGTAAATTTGAGGAACTCCTATAAAAGTAAAACATATATAATTAAGTAAATAAATGATACAAATAATTGTCACCATGCTCCAATATACTTTAACCTGTTGGTATTGTATGTGGTCTGTGTATGTCAGTGGCTTGTGTGTCGTGGGGGGGGGGGGGGGGCCCTAGGCCCTAACTTCTTGTCTTTTTGGAAACTCATCTGAAAGCTGAGACAGCTGGTTTTTCTCAGAATTCTATAGCCTGGTGGTGGCCTGCTTCTTAGAAGCTGATTGTGGTGAAGATACTAATTTCTCTGGAGGGATTGGTGAGTCTTACAAGAGAAGTTAGAAAATAAGATTGCTTTGTTCCAGAATGCTAAGATAACAGAAGAAAGAACAACATGGTGATCATTTCATAACTTTCCTAAGGATAAACTGATGAGAAAGAAATGATTAATTTCTAAAAAGAAAGGATTTGTATTTTTACTGATCATCAGATGTTTTGCTCCACAATGTGGAAGAACTCTTGAATATCTTTGTGGAGGATATTGTAACAAAAAGCATTGCTACAGTGGAAGGCAGTGGAGAATTGGCAAGCCTACAAATATTGCCTCTTATTACTGATCAAGTTTACTTCATTTAGATTGAGTATGTTTTTGTTTATTTTAATTATCTTTCTCCCCTTAGTTCAATAAGTATTCATTTTCTTTGATTGTTTAGTTACAGTTATTCATTTAACCACAGTGTAAATCATGAAAGCAATAGTTATGCCAGTTCTGCAGGACATTAATGTTCGTGCATTAACTACATAAAATAACCCACCTACTGTGGAGTTAAGTAATGCCATTAGCTAGCTACATGTTGAAGAGGTAAAAAAATGGCGAAGGGACATATAAATTCTAGTTAAAAACAAAACAAACAGGACATTATTACTGATACAGTCCCACATGCTTTGTGAGAAAATGTATTACTGTGGGTGATGATGATGATAATCATAATAAAATACTATGAAGTGAATCAAATTGGTGGACCAATAATTGAGTGCACTAAGAGAAAAACCTGTTAATGCTAATTCAATGTCCAAACTTCTGATAGCTAGTAATGGAGTTGGCAAAATAGTGGTAAATATTTTTTCTTGTTTTTCGTTTATACCTTGATTCTCAAAGACAACTATCTGGATCTATATTATATTCAATTTAGGAAGTATGTCTTAGACCTCTTTACTTTGTCACAAGTCACAGTATCACGAGGCTGTTGTTTAGTTACATACCATTTTGCTCACCTTTCTTTTAAGTTGCCAATATTTGCTAGCAAATACATACCTTTTATCTATCTCAACTTCACAACATGAAGCTGACTAAGAGTAAGATGTTCAACTATAGCTACTTGCTTTTATAATGGTATTTCTGCCAGAGTCTGAGTCTGTCAAACAGGTGGTTGCATTTATGTCACCTGACTAGTTTATGGAGATGATAACTTCACCACAATCAGGTTACTTCTAAGAAGATCCACAGCACAATAGGTAGGCCACCACCAGGCTATAGAATTCTGAGAAAAACCAGCTGTCTCAGTTTTCAAGATGAGTTCCAAGAAGAAGTAGGGTGGTTAGATAACCATCACCAAATTTCACTCTTAGGAATTCCAATAACCAGGGCTGAAAATCCTAAACTTTTGCTATCAGCAGTTAGTAAATTTCATAATAAAGCTATTCCTGTAATTTGGAAGCTCTGTGCAGCCTGGCGTGATTTAAACAAAAAATCGACCAAGCAACAAATAGACCAAGAAAAAACTAAGACAGCAAAAAATAGACCAAGGCAGGCAAAACTAATACATTTCTATTGGGACAGGGTGCAGTGGCAGGATGTACGTAATGTCACATGCAAATCCCCTATTCAAAGCAAGAAAAAATATTATAGTGCTGCTGGGTTTTGCTCTATGCTTTTATAAACTATGATGTGCCGAGCACAAATGGCGAG
>WLWD01005917.1_pt1 | contig 52233 bp, 66 predicted proteins | sample 6712731 | NCBI WGS metagenome assembly WLWD01 (sample SAMN12718690, study PRJNA576275) | sponge metagenome | isolation source: marine sponge | host: Mycale hentscheli | place: New Zealand: South Island, Marlborough, Capsize Point | collected 2014-11-01
CACATGTTGACTGAACAGAGTGTCCTGATGGAGTCCACATGTTAACTGAACAGAGTGTCCTGATGGAGTCCACATGTTGACTGAACGGAGTGTCCTGATGGAGTCCACATGTTGACTGAACAGAGTGTCCTGATGGAGTCCACATGTTGACTGAACAGAGTGTCCTGATGGAGTCCACATGTTGACTGAACAGAGTGTCCTGATGGAGTCCACATGTTGACTGAACGGAGTGTCCTGATGGAGTCCACATGTTGACTGAACAGAGTGTCCTGATGGAGTCCACATGCATAGACTGTGATGAGTGCACAGGTTCTGTTTGTAAGACAGCCTGCGGGTGGCTTCTACAGTTACTCGAAGGACCAGAGTTCACTCACTTTACGCTAGCACCACAAATTCACTTTCATCAATTCAATCCGTCGAGCAGACTAAATAATTACAATTGATGATGAGGTTAAATGGGTGATACAGGGAAAGACGCGCAAGCGCGTAAATACAAGGTTAATTAAGTGACGTGATAAAGAAATGAATAAGGAATGAATAAGTTAATAATGTATAATTAAGTTCAGTTGTCCACAGTTTCTGTGTCAGGTAGGCGGTTGTCAGGATCTTCCTCGGATCCTGGACATACTGGGGGGCGGGGGGCAGAAGTGCTGTTCTTCTGCTTCTCCTCCGGTTCTTCTTCTAGGTACAGCTTTACGAGATGGTGTATATCACGGCCGTAAGTTCTACCCCGACAGTTGATGTCGACAGTACCCGGTCCTGGATGTACAGCTATGATCCTGGCAAGTGGCCATCTGCCCTGCGCCAGAGTGAGGTCTTTGACAAAGACTATGTCACCCACCTTGGCATTGTTGCTGGGCCTCTTCCACTTTGTCCTGGCCTCCATTGCAGTGAGATGACAGGCTCTCCATGATTGCCAGAGCTCCTGCTGGAGGCGTCTGACCAGCTGCCAATGTCTGAGATATGACATGTTCCCAGAGCCAGCTGCCCTTGCTGGAGGTGACCTGAGGGCTCTTCCTGCTATGAAATGGCCTGGTGTGGTGATGACAAGATCATCATGGTCGTCTGGTGATTCCATGGGCGCCAGTGGACGGCTGTTGAGTATGGCGTCTACCTCGGCTAGCAGACACTTTTCTTTAGTTGGTTTTTCATGGCTCGCACCCCTAATTCCCATAAGCCACCGAAGTGGGTTGAACAGCCACTGGATGGTTATAGCGATATAGCGGATGTCATAGCACTATAGCGCAGATGTCATAGCACTATAGCGTGGATGTCATAGCACAGATGTCATAGCACTATAGCGCAGATGTCATAGCACTATAGCGTGGATGTCATAGCACAGATGTCATAGCACTATAGCGCAGATGTCATAGCACTATAGCGCGGATGTCATAGCACTATAGCGCAGATGTCATAGCACTATAGCGCGGATGTTATAGCTGATCGGCTAAAATAAAACGTTACATTTAACTTGTGAATTCTGAGGGCAATAAACACAAACACATACAAACTAGAATTGACTGGCACATCATTTATGAGAACTAGACTCTCTCTCTCTCTGTCAGCTTCCATCTCCAACATTCCTCCATTCTCTCTTCTAGTAGCCACAGCTCCTGTAGTTGAAATGAAACTGAAGATTTACATCTTCCATGAATGAATGCAGTGCACAGACAGACAACTCCACCGCTGCAGGTTAAGTCTCTCTCTCTCTCTCACTGTCACTAAGGCCAACCAGCGTACCTCATACTTCACAAATACTTATGTACTTCACGCAACTATCTCTAGACTGGTAAATCTGTTCCATTACTATGGCAATGATGTTTGATAAAATTAGCAAACACATGGCAGCAGACATGGGAAGGGATGTGGGAGGAGAGATGGTGACCAAGATAAATAAGCAACCATTGTAAGGCCTACTATCCCGGAGAGGATGGGACACAATGCACCAGAAGCTGATTTATAAGTTGACTGGTGGTGTTGATTAAAAAGATGTGATGAGAAGTATTTAGAGTTCACATCTTGTTCTGTCCAACATGAACAACATCATGTCCTTCACAGACCGACATGCTCAGTGAGTCTCTGAAAGCTCAGAGTACACTTACCATACATCTCTGTAGTCGTATCTCATACTTTCATCTTCATTATCATCAGGTCCAGGGTCCTGTTCATGCTGTGAGTCCCACTCATCAGGTCCAGGGTCCTGTTCATGCTGTGAGTCCCACTCATCAGGTCCAGGGTCCTGTTCATGCTGTGAGTCCCACTCATCAGGTCCAGGGTCCTGTTCATGCTGTGAGTCCCACTCATCAGGTCCAGGGCCCTGTTCATGCTGTGAGTCCCACTCATCAGGTCCAGGGTCCTGTTCATGCTGTGAGTCCCACTCATCAGGTCCAGGGCCCTGTTCATGCTGTGAGTCCCACTCATCAGGTCCAGGGTCCTGTTCATGCTGTAGGTCCAGGGTCCTGTTCATGCCGTGCATGCTGTGAATCCCACTATCAGCACATGTGCTACTATAAATGGCCCGGTTGTAATTTGATACTCAGATTTTCCCACGCTGTGCTGTATTTAAAGTTTCTAAGAGAAGACTTGCAATGTTCATTATCAGCTCTCACCAGTCCTGCTCCATGGCAACCATGGAAAAACACACACTCACACACAAACAAACTCTACAACAAGACCGTATCATGACTGTATAAAAGTATTATGTAAAGTTCGAACGAAAATACTAAAATTAAGAATTGCATCATCAAAGAACTGGTTGGGTAAAGGTTGTCAGTAGCACAGGTTACTGGATAGTAGCAGGCACAGAAGTCCCAGGGTTTGTTAGAATCTCAGGGTTAGTGTGCTAGCATTTAATTTTGTGAGTGTGATATAAGCCACACCCACTAAATAACCCAGCATCCATCTGTTCGTGTGTGATAACAGTGCCACCAAATGTCCTGGCATTTGTGTTATTGTGATAATAGCCCCACCCACATTATGAAGCACTAGCAATGCAACGTTGCTTTCCAGCTGTTTCCTCTCGTCCAAGAGCAAGATAACTTGCTTTCAAAGATGCTCTGAGAATGTCAAGTGGACTTGTCTTCTGAGATCAGAGGAAGAAGAGACGGATGAAAGACAAGAAGACAACCATAGGACAACTGCCCTTGCTAACACTGCATAGCAACTGGCTTCTACACATGCAACCTGACCTCTCTCTCACTGGTCATTCTGCAGCTCATCACGGCTACCTGTGTCACTAAATTAAGAAATTCTTCTGAACAACTTAACCAGCTATGGTTTTGTAATGAATCTCATTATACTACTGCACAGCATACAGAGGTCATGCTCAGTAAGGTGTGAATTAGTCACGGTGATAAACTGTCACTTGGAAACTAACAACTAACACAGAAACTACATGCCCTACAGGCAATGTAACGTCACACACATGTAGGGTAGGATGAACTCAAGGAAGTTGGTCTACACACATACTGTACTTAAACACCAACTATCTTTTTACTAACTACATATGAAAACCACACCCACAAAATGTTGATTAATTTGAAACGTACGAGAAGTTTTGATGAAACATGGACTACATGCTGGAAGGTTCCATAACCCAGCCCCTCCCACTAATCCATTCAGCCCCTCCCATCAATCCATTATTCAGCCCCTCCCACCAATCCATTATTCAGCCCCTCCCATTAATCCATTATTCAGCCCCTCCTATTAATCCATTATTCAGCCCCTCCCACCAATCCATTATTCAGCCCCTCCTCATCTCATCCAGGCCTTCATACTCATGACTAAGCACCTTCTATTTATGATCCAGCTCCTCCCACTCTCAGCTAAGGGGCTGGGGTATTAGGGAGCTAGGACTGAGCTCCTCCCACTCTCCCACTGACCTAGGAGCGAGCTCCTCCCACTCTCCTACTGACCTAGGAGTGAGCTCCTCCCACTGACCTAGTACTGACCTAGGCGTGAGCCCCTCCCACTCTCCTACTGACCTAGGAGTGAGCCCCTCCCACTCTCTTACTGACCTAGGAGTGAGCTCCTCCCACTGACCTAGGAGTGAGCTCCTCCCACTCTCCCACTGACCTAGGAGTGAGCCCCTCCCACTCTCCTACTGACCTAGGAGTGAGCCCCTCCCACTCTCTTACTGACCTAGGAGTGAGCCCCTCCCACTCTACTACTGACCTAGGAGTGAGCCCCTCCCACTCTCCCACTGACCTAAGAGTGAGCCCCACTCTCCTACTGACCTAGGAGTGAGCCCCTCCCACTCTCCCACTGACCTAGGAGTGAGCTCCTCCCACTCTCTTACTGACCTAGGAGTGAGCTCCTCCCACTCTCCCACTGACCTAATAGTGAGCCCCACTCTCCTACTGGCCTAGGAGTGAGCCCCTCCCACTATCCTACTGACCTAGGAGTGAGCTCCTCCCACTCTCCTACTGACCTAGGAGTGAGCTCCTCCCACTCTCCTACCGACCTAGGAGTGAACCCCTCCCACTCTCCTACTGACCTAGGAGTGAGCCCCTCCCACTCTCCTACTGACTTAAGAGTGAGCCCCTCCCACTCTCCTACTGACTTAGGAGTGAGCCCCTCCCACTCTCCTACTGACCTAGGCGTGAGCCCCTCCCACTCTCCTACTGACCTAGGCATGAGCCCCTCCCACTCTCCTACTGACCTAGGAGTGAGCCCTTCTCATTCTAAAAAATCAGCCTGAAATTTGCTGAGGGTTGATTATACTGGAGGACATTTGTCCATACAAGATGGGAACTCCATCAATTCAGAAATTAAATGTACAGTTTAAACCATCCACAATTTCAATAATTTGCGGACCATCATCACACCCAAACCATACCTACCACAATATGAAACCACACCCACCACAGATGAAACCACACCTACCACAATGATGAAACAGTTTATTATGATGGGTCCAGAGAAAACTGTCAGTATGAAGAATCCTCCAGGGTCGAAGTACTGCTCCTTGGAAAACCAACTGTCACATACATACATCCATACAAACAAACACAAGACTAGCCCTCGCCAGTTGTGCTGATTCAACAATAATAATACATCTCTGAACAGGTCAAAGTAGTGCTAGTCCATAATAATAATAATAATAATAATAATAATAATAATAATAATCTGGACACTGGCGCAGTTGTGAGCTATTAGCAACCATATTTACTCCGTCATTCTTACCTACCTGTAGTTTAAGGCAGCATATTCATTGATGCGCTCACTGCATACACAAAGTACAGCTGCAGGAAAAGAAAAGAAAAATAAATATACAACTGAAGGAATGAGTTATATATTTAGCAACGGCAAGATTATTGTTTTAAGTGCTTTTGGTATTTATGTTAGTTTCTCTGTGTAGTTTTACACATACAAACACATAACCTTCACTCTGGAGGGAGACATCGAAGTGAGACATCCAGGTGTGTGTATAGATACAATCTGGCAGGCCTTAAGACCCAATCAGTAACACTGGAAGTATAGCAAAGTGAACTCTTTGTCATGACAACCAGTTAGGTAACATGAAAAAATGTATGAATATTTTATTTTTCGTTTATTTTCTGTAAAGACATTCCAGTAAAAATTGTGTGTGTAAAAGAGGAGAGGTGTGAACTTACCCAATACAGCAAGTATGGCAGCCTGTAAGTAAATGTGTCGATGAAGTAGCATAATGGTTGCCGTGGTAACCAAATGAAAGATGAGGAGAGCCAGCAACCATCTTTCGCTCCAATCCACCTACGTGTGACACACGCCCACATTAGACATGCCCCCATCATGTATGACACGCACACGTCCCTCCTCAGACACACCCACATCAGAACATGCCCTCTCATCATACACTCATCAATACCAAAAATACTTCACGCGCTCAGGAAAGATAGGCCATACATACCATAATATACATGTGTACACACATGTACCACTAACACACACATGTACTACCAACACACACATGTACCACCAACACACACATGTACCACCAACACACACATGTACCACCAACACATACATGTACCACCAACACACACATGTACCACCAACACACACATGTACCACCAACACACACATGTACCACCAACACATACATGTACCACCAACACATACATGTACCACCAACACACACATGTACCACCAACACATACATGTACCACCAACACACACATGTACCACCAACACACACATGTACCACCAACACATACATGTACCACCAACACACACATGTACCACCAACACACACATGTACCACCAACACACACATGTACCACAAATACACACACATCACCATAATCTCGTGATGTAACTGAATTCAACTGGACAATGATAGCCTCTGCAGTAGGTAATGATAGCCTCTGCAGTAGGTAATGAGAGAACTGATATCACATCATCCTGTTTGCCCCGACATGTCTGGAGAGAGAGAGCATGTGCCAGGACAAGACATGAGCGGAAGGTATGATTGACAGAAGAGAACTGTCTACCAGTGCCAGCAATGTCAGTTCAACATGTTCCATTCTTGCCTGCTATAGAGATACAGACCTTCTTAGAAAGTGGGCGGTCTTATTAGCTTGTCCTGCTCTGGATACAGTGGCAATTAAACCCTGAGCTTAAATTCAGACAGAATCAACGCAAGAGAAAGTCTCACTAGAGTCATCGGGGAATCAAGAAGCATTTTAAAACTTAAGATAGAATGAGCAATGTTCAATGGTTGCCTGAAGTGAGTTTGATTACAATGTTTGCCCCACATGAAATGGATCTTCAACTCCTCTTCCATAACAATGCCTCCACCCACACCAACAGCCACTCCCCTTCACTGGGAGGTAGAGTGATGGAGAATGGCCGCTGTGGTACAGATCTACTTGTTACCGATTGTGTCACACCTATGTGTAACAGACAGAAACAACCAGTAGCACACACATACACATACGCACACAGCTGCTGTCCTGCGGAAGATAGAGAGAGGGATAGTGTGTGTGTGCAATAGACCACCTTAAATGCAAGTACATGTCACACACAAACACACACATACGTACCCACACTATCAACTTCTTCATGTTAGAATGCCAACATTTATACAGCACACACACACAGTCTCCACCCACCATTGGCACATTCCCTCACTCACTAATCTGCGAACATCAACATTTCCTGGGCCTGCTATTATCACTAATATCTGTGAAGTTTGTAAACAAACTTAACAAAAACTGAGTTTGGTTGACAACAGATTCCTGGCAGTGTGACCCCAACGCTTGCGCTGATGGGAACTTAGTCAGACACCCCTCACTTCTATCTATTCCTTCACCAGCCACCCCCCTCACTTCTATCTATTCCTTCACCAGCCACAACTGGAAGCCATTGATGGGTGGGGTTTTGTCGCTTGCTGGGTCGATTGGACCAACACATCATTGCACATGCTCTGTCTGCTGCAACCATGGCAACACTGCAGCAGTTCACAAGGGATTGGGCAGTGATCAGAGTGGATTGATTGAGTTGTAAGTTTGGGAGCCGCTGGGTAGGGTCATGTCAGTGGGTAGGGTCATGTCAGTGGGTGGGGTCATGTCAGCGGGTGGGGTCATGTCAGTGGGAATGCTCAACATGCCCTAACATGAATACAACATTAAAATGAAGTGCCAATTGGTACACACAATAAATCCATATACAAGACACACCCACTTTACTTGCTCGATATATAATTAAAGTAGTCCTTCTCCAAGGACAAAAAAAATCATTCCCAATAATTTATCTCTAACAATTCCTTCCCAATAATTCATTACAGGGACAACCTTTTCATAAGCAAAACTAATTCTACTTTACAAGTTTGTCTTGCTATAATTAACACAGTGCCAATCACGCTACCTAATTCAAGAGTCTTCCTGGTCTACATTTGATCCTAAGAGTCAGCGTCACGACAACGGAAGAGTGGTCAATAAATGTTCACATGTGCCAGTCTCGCCAAGTCAGACTTCACACTTACATAGTTAGATACATTCAAGAAATGCTGCTCTCACTGTTGAACATATCTTGTGTGTATTATATGAACAACCAGAATCAGGTATACAGGCTGGGGTGGCAGAAATATAAGATTAATATGTAATGGATGACCTATATGGTCAGCAACACACTCCACTAAGAGACACACCCTCCTCCAGGACTAACTCACTTACTACTGGCTACCTGGTATAGGAATTCCTGCAGTATGGAAGACATGACCTTTGAACTTCGCGAAATTTAAATGCTCGAGTAATTTACGTGAGCGGTTCATTTGACGTTGAGGAGGAGCAAGGGAGAGAGAGAGAGAGAGAGAGCTAGAGAGAGCTATAATTACCACTTCACTGCAAGCCGCAAAGCCATAGCGAGTGCTGAGAGGGAGAAGGCAGTTCAAATTATTGTGCGAGGTTGATATAGCTATAGTGAGTGTATCTAGGCGAGGAAGCCTCGCTGTATTTCCAGCTATGTCGGACATAAAAGATAAGGAGATTACTGCGGGCGCGCTGGCCGACGCTTACAGGCAGTGCATCGCACACATGAAGGTGAGCGTGTTTGTATGTTCCTAGAGGCATTTACAGATAACTTGAAGCATAATGATAGAGTGGGGACTATAGTAAATTGAAGCTTGCAGTGTAGGTCTATCTAACATGGCATGTGTTTTGTAAAACTTTCCTCAATGGTTCCTGTATCCAATGGAACTTACTACCTTCAAATGAATTAGTTGTAGTGCAATTGAATCATTAATGAGGTGACTGTGCAGTAGCACTAGCTAGCTTATTAAGGGGATTTCATTTGACCTAGTTGTTTATGTTTACTTCAATTATAGAAATTCTTTCATTGTTATCTAACTCCCCATGCATGGCCAGTGTCTTATCAGTAGCCATATTCATGGCACAGTTACCTATATGGAAACAAAACATCTGGAAGTCCACCCCATGAATGTGTGAGGAGAGTTAGTGAGGCTTGGCTGTATAGCCCAGTCAAGTGAGGCTTGGCTTGCTTGGCTAGCTTGGTCAAAGTGAAGCTCCCACTTGGCATTCTTGTGAAGCTATTCAAAGAATGTGTAGTATTTGCCACCTCTTTAACTAAATGAATTAAACCCTTAGGGTATCCGTGGTAATCTAGTCAACCTTCTTTACTAAGGAAACTAGTGAGGCCCCTCTCGTTTCAATAAATAGGTTATCAATTCCTGGGGAAATACTTTCCACATTAGCTGGTGGAGAGGGAAACCCAAGATTGTTGCAGAATTGAATTCTGTTGCAAGTATTCAGAGTTGCATTGTTATTTTTCCTCCATTATCTGTGTGTGTGTGTGTGTGTGTGTGTGTGTGTGTGTGTGTGTGTGTGTGTGTTTCAGGCTAGCTTTCCAGTGTGGGAGGACTTTCTTATGAGAGGCATGAAGCTGCATCGCAGTGTAGAGTAAGTGTGTGTGTGTGTGTGTGTATGTTGTGTGTATGTGTGTGTGTGTATAACAGCCCTACTTCTGTTACAATCTAACGCATCTTATGTCTCCTCTAGGTGTTGAATACATGTGACATTTATTAATCTTTCATTCATTCCTGTCAGTTTGTCTGTGGTGGTGTACATTCTCGGTCCTCCTATAAGCAGTCCACCAGTGTGTGTGTGTGCGTGTGTGTGCGTGTTGGTTCACTGATAGTAGATGATCTCCCAGTATATCTCGGTTGGTTGGAGTGTGTGTGTGTGTGTGTGTGTGTGTGTGTGTGTGTGAATATGATAGCAGAGTTTGTGTGTGTGTGAGTATGATAGCAGAGTTTGTGTGTGTGTGAGTATGATAGCAGAGTTGGTGTGTGTGTGAATATGATAGCAGAGTTGGTGTGTGTGTGAGTATGATAGCAGAGTTTGTGTGTGTGTGAGTATGATAGCAGAGTTTGTGTGTGTGTGAGTATGAGCAGAATTGGTGTGTGTGTGAGTACAGAGTTTGTGTGTGTGTGAGTATGATAGCAGAGTTTGTGTGTGTGTGTGTGAGTATGATAGCAGAGTTGGTGTGTGTGTGAGTATGATAGCAGAGTTGGTGTGTGTGTGAGTATGATAGCAGAGTTTGTGTGTGTGTGTGTGAGTATGATAGCAGAGTTTGTGTGTGTGTGAGTATGATAGCAGAGTTTGTGTGTGTGTGTGAGTATGATAGCAGAGTTTGTGTGTGTGTGAGTATGATAGCAGAGTTTGTGTGTGTGTGAGTATGATAGCAGAGTTGAGCAGATTCTAATGTAGAATTCAACTAGAGTTGAGGCATAGCTTGTTGCTCGGACATGGCGTGCCACTGGGACATGGCGTGCTACTGAAACTTGAAATCTCTGTATACATGCTTACTTTTCTATGTGGGGGTGATCAGGAGGATGAGCCCCACCCACCTTCTGTGATGTCATTTGTTATGGCTATTCGTCTGTTTGTGCATGTGTTAGCTATGATATCAGTCCAACAGACAGGCTCCAATTCTAAACCAGGTTTATTCTAAACCACTATAACCAGGTTCCAATTTAAACCAGTATAACCAGGTTCCAATTCTAAACCAGTATAATCAGGTTCCAATTCTAAACCAGTATAACCAGGTTCCAATTCTAAACCAGTATAACCCAGGTTCCAATTCCCAGGTTCCATTATTTTAAACTAGAATAATCAGTGTAACTAGGCTCCAGGTCCCAGAATGAGGATGGATGTCTGGTGTTCTGTTCACTAGCTTCCTCTGGGACACATTAACAAGTTAACTTGGCTAGTAACTTTGGCAGTCCCCGATTATTTATAGTCTGTTGCCATGGTAATTTCAGCTGTAGAATGTGGGTTAATCAGTGTTGATGGTCCGGTTAGTCCAGCATTCATGGAAAGAGCAAGCGAGGAGCCCCTCCCCCCTTGTTGGCATGGCAACATACTCTGCCGCTTGGAAATAAACCTTGAGGAATTTGCACTGGAAGTGAGAGAGGGAGTCAAGTGCTCTAACTACAGATTGGAGGGGGTGGGGCCAAGGACATTAAATTATATTTTTGCTATTTCACTGTGATGAATATACTTTGACCCCTCAACTTTGTTGTGATTTCTCTTTCAGGCACACAATCTCGGCTCTGGGCGGGTTCATTGAAGGACTCGGTAAAGTGGCGGACATCGCTGCTCGCGGGAAAGGTGAATGTCATACGCACGCATACACATATATATTTGATCATATTGAAACAATAGGAGCGATGAACATTTCTAACCATTAATTACAATAATGCTTATTATGCTGTTATTTTATTTGACCACACCCCCTTGTAGCTGGTGGCACTAGTGATATTGGGGCGGGTCTATCGTTGCTGGTGACCTGGCACAGGGCCCAGGAGTTTAAGATTAAAGAGATGAACACGTAAGTTACTAATACTAGCACGTGCCTTGTTTGTGTGGGCATCTAGTTCATAGACCAGTGGCACGGGCCACTAATGATAGACCAGCACGGGCTATTGTTAATACACAGCTAGCTCACAAAGAATTTAATAATGTCCCATAGTTTTAGTTATGATGTTCATGAGTTAGCACGTCTCTATGTACTGAGATGAGGCTAATTATGGGTGGTGTGTGTGCGTGTGCTTTATTGCTAGCCAGCATCAAAGCGTTGGTTGTTCGTATCTGTGTTTGTTTAGCTTATATAAAACTACCAAGAGCTGTAGTTGTGTCGATCAAGACTTGACCTTGTGTACTCACTGCTGGCCTGAAGGCAGATGTGCACACAGTCAGGGATATACGACAGGTAGTCTAGTAATCAATAGACGATACACTATATGCCATAATGCCAGTAGACGGGTAGCCCTAGTAATTAACAGGTAGCCCTAGTAATTAACAGCCATACACTTTACTCTCTCCCCCCCAAGCCTATTATTAAAATGGAAACACTCACTGTCATGGCAGTGTCTTCTAGTGACACTCTCTCTCCTCCTTAGTGATGCTGGCACTCTCTCTCTCACTGTAATAAAAGCCTTCCTTGTTAGCATTGTGAAGTGTGAGTTAGCATTGAGTGGGTGTAGAGAGGTCATGCTAGGATAGTCCCAGGGCATGCACTGGATATTGAGGCAGATACAAGGGCACACATTACAGAACATTGTCATTTCCATTATCGGTGGAAGATAGTTACTTGAACTGTGAACCTTACATTTACTTGGTACTAGGGGTCAGAGGAATTTGTCACTTTTGTTGGTCTGATATAGTTAGTGTGTCCCTGTTCTTGCATGTGGTTGTTTATTTTCAGAGCGCTAACGCTGAAGCTCTTAGCACCTCTGCATTCCAAGGTAGAAGAATGGAAGAGAACAACATCTCATATGGACAGAGACCACGAGAAAGGTTTGTTTGTGAGTGCGTGTGTGGTCTGGTTGTTTTTACTCTGAGTGTGTGCATTTTTGTGTGTGCTTGTGTTGTTTGCATTCCATGGGGGGCATTGTCTGGTTGGTTTAACACATCGTCACGGTGACTGGGTATGGGAATGGAGATATGTCTGTGGATATGGTGGTGTCTTTGTTCCATTCCACAAGTCACGTCTCTGTTCTGATGCAACATTATAGCAACTACCGAGTGGTTGAGTCTGGTTCATTGGTCAGCTATGACTGACTTGTGATGTAACCACTGGGAAGCGCAGTAGTGAGCATGCTCAGTAGATCCTGTGTGTGTGTGCGTGTGTTTGATCGTGGCCATGTCTAATAAACAAATTTATGAGAGCAATACTTTCATAATGGCAGTGACACATGTGCTTGTCTCCATGGAGACAGCAGACAACTCATTACTAGCCTTGATTCATGTCACTACATGTGCACGCACACACATACATACAGAGGTGCATCGCACGGTGAAAGAGATCAAAGAATCTAACAAGTCTACACTGAAGACTCACAAGCACATGGAGGCCAAGCTCAAGAAAGGTAGTGAACATAGCCACACCCACTGCCACACCTTTGAAATATCCCCCCTGTGTGTGTGTGTTAGACAAAATGGAAAAGGCTAGCATCTTACAGCATCAGTTAGAACAGCAGAAGAAGGTATTTCAACTCTCCCATCTCTCCTCTCTCTCTCTCTCCTTTCTTTTATAGAGCTAAGTTGAAGGTATTCTTGTGCTGATAGGATGGCACGCGCCTGTTGATGGAGGCAGAGGAAAGAGAGAAGGACAATCTTGGTAAGGTGTTGCTTGAAGAACGGAGGTGGTATAGCGGCTTCGTGGCGGGATTCAGCAAGCCTCTGGTGAGTCTGATTGATGCTTGGTGTTACTTCATGTAACACTGAGTTACTTGATGTTGTTCTGAGCTTTGATGCTCTGAGTATGCATGGATTTAGTGTCACATGATGTTACCTCATTCATTTCTAACATTTTCCATTGAAAGTTGAGGATGATGAACAGTGATGGGCAGTGAGCTGTCTAACTCACTGTTTTATTTACTGTAACTCTGGTCACTTGTGATGTTACTCTGTGTTATCAATGTTACTCGGTGTTACTCTTGTGTTAATGTTTAACTTTCTGTCTGTAGGATGTGGAGGTGAGCATGTTTGGGGATGTGGAGAGGTTAAAGGTCATATTGGCAGATCTGAGCGACACTATCAGTCAGCCGAGTGCATTGCCAGTGGCAGCTAAAGAATTTGTGGAGGTAAGTGTAGTGGGTGTGGTCTTGCATGGTGGGTGTCAAGGTTTGAATTGTTCCTACAAATCTGTTAGAATTTCCATTGACTCCTCCCACTCTTCTGTGCATATCTACCAGGCATGGATTAATAGAGCTCATCTGTGGTTTATTTTAGGGGTGGAGCCTGCCTGTAGCGAGCACATCGCCGGGTCATCGTCGTCGTCCGAGTCTGCACAACTCATCAGCATCTCTCACATCCTCTCACTCGCGCTCCTCATTAGGGTCGCAAGATTCCATTAATATCACCGCCCCCGTGCAAGCTCACTCTATCACACCTTCTGGATCTGTGGCTCCTCCCACTAATATATCTCAGCCACAACACGTGGACCCACCCATGGCCCCAGCCCCGCCTGTTCCTCCACCCACTTCTCAATATGAGCCAGTCCAATATGCTCAGACTAACTTTGGAGTTGATTGCACCACTCAATACAGTAGTGGCACGCCCCCTCCACCAGCTCCACCCAGTGGGGGTGTGGCTCCTCCTCCCCCTCCAGCTCCTCCTCAATACAGTCAGTACCAGCCTGTTCAGACCCAGCCCCCGCCCCCTCCTCCTCCACAACCTGTCTCACAGACTAACTACCATCAACCCACAGCTCATCAGCAGTACCCCACCCCCCCACAGCACCCCACCCCCCCACAGTACGGGGGCCAGTATCAGCAGCCGTATAACTCGCTGCCTCCACCTCCTCCTCCCAACTTTCCCCCCACCCCCGACATGTGTTATGACCTGACGTACGGGCACTCAGGGTCTGCTCCGGTCAGTGTCGTGTATGACGACAACTTTGAGCCGATTGGTCAGTCTTCCTTGTCCGTATCTCCATCGCAGGCGTCCCTGAGTTCTCATTACAGCAGTGAGTCTGCCAGATCTCTCTCACCACCCGTTGGACCTGCACGCCCTCCAGGTGGCCAGAGCAAAGGTCATCTCTCCTCTCTCCAAGAAGCTCCAGTGGGGGCCAGTGAACCCTCAGGACTGCAGGCTGCTCTCCTCGGCAAGATCAAGAAGAGGACTAACGGTGCTGCCAATAATGCTGCCACCACTAGCAACGGGCTCGCTCGAGGAGACCTTCCCCTGAGTCTACCTCGCACCTCCAGTCTGGGTTCCCGGCAAGCTCTGAGTACATCGTCTAAACCACCGAGGGCCCCGCCCACCAAACCAACTCGGTCCATGTCTTTTGCCCACCAGCATCCTCCTCCAGGTTAGTGTGTGCTGTTCTGTTATGTTGCAACATCAGCTACTCAGTTCATAAAATTACTAATGATTAGGCGGCAGTAGTTAACTGGTTGGATGCGTATTAGCTCATGCATCACAGAACACAGTATCTACACACAGCATGTGGCTAATAATGTCTGTCTGTCCAGTGCTGTGGGTGCAGTAATGGTGGACAGTTGGGAAGAGAGATGTCTAGAATTAATGTTTGCATACATGCTATGTAGGAAATGTAATTACCAGCAACTCTGCCATCAACCTGCAGCTATTAGCAACAGCCGGAAATGTTGGTGTGTATGTATGTGTGTGAATTTGTAATGATTGGAAACGTGATCTTGTCTCTGCAGCAGTATTATATTAAAGTGTATTGTGAAGAGTGATGGCATCATCTGATGTCACTTTCTGTTGTGATAACGGTGCTTGTGTTCACTGTGCTAGCTTTGTATTGCCCAGTTTCTGAACCAATTATAACAACAGTAGTGAAACAGAAGATAGTGTGTGCATGCGTGCGTGTGTGTGTGTAGTGAGCATGCTCACATACTTGACTATCTGTTTTTGTTGTTTAGGCGTACACATGCATCAGAACCACACCCCTAATGTGCCTCCCTATGGAGGGGGCCAGCCCCCCCACCACAACATCATGGTCTCTGCCAAGACTAACAGTATGTGCTCCAGTGACTCAGAGCCTGAAGAAGAAAGTGCCTTTGCCAAAGCTCTCCGGCAGAAGAAGCTGAAGAAAGCTAATTCCACGATAGCTTTCTGAGAGTGCATGGTTTGTGTGGGACTACTGAATAAATAATAAATGGACCTTTTGTATAATAACTTTAATTCATGGACTCTATGCATATTTCATAAGTCACATGACTGACCGTGTGATGACATTTTTGGTGTATTGGTAATTATAATTATTATTGCATTATTTGAAAGAGACACGAAGCCAAGCCAAGTTTTGGAGACATCTTCCAGGAAACAACACTTTCATATTCACCAATAGCCCGAGACCTGCTGCCCCTGTCAATCTGTGGAATGTTTGAGTAATTACTTTCAACCACATTATGTTCCCTGACGGTGGAAGGTTTGAGTTCCTAACTCTGTCTTTCTCTTTAGCCCAGTCTAATGGAAGTGAGCATGCAAGTCCTAGAAAACACCATAACACCCACATATCTAGATCTCGATGTGCATTGTTACCGTGGCAACAATAAGGTATTGTTCACACACTACATGAATTATTTCAAACCTATGAGTGAGCTCCACACTTGGCTGTGTTGTCATGCCAACACACTGGGAGTACCCCCCACAAAAGGTGATTGCTATTTTTCTGCATTCCATAAATGGAGTGTTTGAATACACAACCAAATACATACACAAAATTAAAATTTGAAAATGATGCAAAAAAGAAAAGAAAATCTAAAAATTCAAAAGATTTCTAGAGTTTTTGAAATGTAAGAGGTTGTCCGTTTGTGCTCGCTCGGTCATCAAGCTGGCGTCAGTGTAGAGGTGGATGTGGGTTGCTATGGAGATGGAAGACAAGAGAATCCAAATACTAAGTCAGGTAGGAACTGTGAGGATGAGTGTATCGTGTGAGGGAGGGTGCGGGGCTAATATGTCACCTTCACCGTGGCTTGGGTCTTTTGTCGCGCTTGGCGGATCTATACACGCACACACACACACACACACCAGCAGGTGAAACAGCACACTAGATAACTGATGTGACATTCTGTCTGCCCCTCCTACTTCCATGTTGGTGCGAGCCACTGTTGTTGGTGGCGACTGTTTGTGCATGCTCCACATTTTTGACTGTCAACAGACTAGCCAAACTACAGGTATCCACGGCAACAGCCAAGACACTGAGTGAAGGAATGAAGCAAGACAACAGAAAGCCTCAGATAGTCATCACATGTGTAAACAAATTACAGGCGAGGTGTAAACAAATCACACATATCACGTGTAAACAAATTACAGGCGAGGTGTAAACAAATCACACAAACTTCACAGGTTGGAGGGAGAGTGCATTTTAAACAAGAAAATCTATACACACACACACACACACACACACAAAAAAAAAATACATGCAAATTATCTTGCTGTCGATAGGCGTCTGGCAGAGCCAGGATGCCTGTGCACTAAGCAGGCACTGTGAGCCATGCAAGCAAAGCTCCTGGAGCCGGGCTAGGAACTCGCAGGAGAACAGACCTTTCCTCACAGCAAGTGGTGTGGGCACCTGAAGTCCCACCTGGATCATTGCTGTTGCAAGAAAAGGCCTTGAATTTGCACCCCAGCAAATACCAGGTCCCCAATCACAGCTGGGTGGGCTGGTGGGAGGCAGAGGATCAACTTAATGGACACACACACACACCACTATCCTTCATTGTCCATGCTACCGTATGGCCAGTATGTTAGTGGCTCGTGCTCAAGCTCACAAGTGACTCACTTAGTTTGCTTGAGTTGTGTCTGTTGTACTTGGAGTTCGTCTGACAACTGGTCCATGAGCTGGCTGTTGTCTCCATTGGGACGACTTGCCAACTCAGAGATCTTCTGCGACAAGTCTGCTATGTTCTTCTTGATGGACCTACACAGGGAGAGTAATTCAACACCAGCAAGCCTTACTAAGGTGTAATATAACACCATAAGTCTTACTAATGCGTAATATAACACCATAAGTCTTACTAATGTGTAATATAACACCATAAGTCTTACTAAGGTGTAATACAGCACCAGTAAGTCTTACTAAGGTGTAATGTAACACCACCGGTTCTACTAGGGTGAAATATAAGTGAGCATAAGTGTGTGGATGGAGCTTAAGGGACACGAAATGTACAAATAGTATCAGTTGATCGATACTACACTTCAAATTTGGTAAAGGGTCTTCGTTCTCAAAAATTGTTACTTGGCATTTACAATTATAACAACACCAGTGGGTGTAGGGTGATGCTAACAAGTGCGTATGTGAGTGTAATATAACACTTGAATGTGCTTGTGTTCAATTACCCCAGAGTGCAGATAACACGCTGGTAGCTGTTACAGGTGTGAGATGTTCTCACCTGGCAGTGGTGTAGATTTCCTCGTCCTCATCGTACGTCTTCCGTATGTCCACGTGCACTAACAAACTGGTGAGCTCCAATTCCTCGTTCATAATGTTCTTGAGAGGAACTGAACTGTATCCTGTCTTGATGCAGGGAAAGGGAAACACAGCCTGGCCGATGAAGTTAGGATCCCCAAACACATCCTCATCTTGTACACAGAACCTCAGCAGAACTAGGTCAGGATTCAGCAGTTCAAACTCACAACCCTCATTCCACACAGGATTGAAACCATTCTCCTCTGAAATATGAAAATAAAGTTCATCAAGAATTGACCAAAAACATGTGAGAGTGTGTGCGTGTGTGTGTGTGTGTCAGTGTGCGGTTCACTGCAAGGCTGGTGAACATCTGTGGTGATGATATTGCAAAGAACTTCTGGTATGAAATATACTACAAGACAAAATGGAGTTTCATTGATCAGTAAATGCCCCATCTGAGACACTATATCTAAACTAGGTATTGGAGATACTCTATCAGTTGGGTTAACTGGAGAGATGAGAAGACCTTTGTTGTGACTGACCATCGCATGTGCTGCTATATACCTGCCACTACATCCACGCCACACTGCTAGGAGATGCCTAATACGGTCACAAACACTACAACTCTACAACTCCTGATACAAGACTTACTCCAGCTACTCCTAGGAATGGACAACTGCCAGACAGAGGACTGTCACACACCGCAGCTCCACCCATGGCGGTGGGGGCACTTCAAATCCCAACCACTTACTGTATTGCACGATCCCTTACACTGCATCCCCAACCTTTGCAACTCATCAAGGCTTAGCTAATTCCCACCACAGCCCCACCCCTCTCAGCTCACTGTTGGTTGATGTCCTGAACTTGGCCCAGTCTGAATCAATGCCAACAACTTCCACCTCCACGAGAGGGGAGCAGATGCCACGCCCAGTTCTCACCAAGTGCCGCCCCCCAATGATCTGAATGCTAATGGTGATGGGGGTACAGCTGGTCTGCGTGGAAGGGTCCAAGGGATTGAAGCCAAGTTCAAACATGCAGTCAGGCATCAAGACGTACCCACATCTCCCGTTCTGCAGGAAGCGGCCTTCATTCAAGTGCATTGCACGATCTGAATCAAAGAACAAAGTATGAAATCTATGACAAGTTCAGACATGACAGACATGACATATGTAGGCGCTTACTATTTACCAAAGAATCTCACAAGTCATAACAAACCAACTCTACATCTAACTAACCAACTCTTTAACTAACTCTGAAAGTGCCATATGTATTGTGTTGATGTGTCACAGCTAAGAGACATACAACTCCTGCATATCCATGGTAACGACCTTTACATACCTCCAGTTTGGTAGTTGAGAGAGACCAGTTGAGAGCCAGCGTTCCACATGGGCACCGGGTCATAGTTGGAGGAGTCCATGCGCTGGCCTTTGGGGTATACACGACTGAACTGGCGGTTGCTGTAGCTGACGAAGGAGCCAGCCTGGTACTTGTTCTTCACTATCTTCTCTATCCTGGTCTCAACAAAGGAAGACATTTGATAATAACGTCCATTCTCCAAGTCTACATGAATTACAACACACACACACACACACACACACACCACAAAGTAAAACAGCACAGGTAATCCCAGTAGAAATGTATGTGTGTGAGTTTTACAGAGTTTAGATCTTACTTTCCAGAGCAAATGGTACAGGGCGACAATAAATGACCAAATCTGACATCTCCAGTGCAATTTTCCGACTGCGAGATTGCTGCATCAGCACTTGGTTCTTCTTGATCATGTCTGACTGGTGGGACTCAATGGCATTGCGAGCATCTTCTATCTGCTTCTGCCAGTCCAGAATCTCCTCCAAGTTCTCCGTGGCAACCTCGAGGGCAGGTCTCCCGGAGATGGAGCCTGTCATCTTCGGCAGAATTCGGAGCATGTACATGTTATTACCTGCTATCTTATGGGTCTCCACCGTACAACCTACACACACACACACACAGCACAATTATACACACAAACACAAATCCATTGCTGTTTGGTAAGGGTCTCCATATCTATAGCATAACCCAACAAATACTTGGTAAAGGATGTCAATAGAATGGAATAGACAGACACCATTTCCAAATTATAGAACAAACCACAAAATATTTCGGCTCGTGAGCCTTCATCAGTTGTGGGGCAAATAAAACAGCATGTAGTTTAATCAATCCAGACCCTTTACCTTCTATGTCGATCACTCCCTGCTGCAAGTTGCCCAGCTGCTTGTCCTCGGCACTGGAGTCTGCCGTATCCACTTCCTCCACATAGTTGGCAGGAAACCACTTCTTCTTCCTGCGGCCATAGTCCCCTCTCCACCATCCTCCCTCGTGCTTGTCCACGTTAGTGATGATGGTGTCCTTGCTGAAGGTGAGCTCATCTGCCCTGCGAGCAGAGTAGTCATACAGAGCACGCACCACACATGGAGCTTGCTTTTCTGTCTCAAACGTGAAGTAGACAGGATGATAGTACACAGAGTTATCATCAGGATCCTAACAACAATCAACACAAGCAATACATCATCAGAAATTAAAATAATAGGTACTAAAACAAGTACTCAATGGCTATTCCATTCCCTATCCTCATTCTCCATTCCCTATCCTCATTCTCCATTCCCTATCCTCATTCTCCATTCCCCACTCACACAGTTTTCTCCATCCTTACAGTCCCCATTCCCCATTTCCCATCGTCAGTCTCCATTCCCCATTCACGCAGTTTCCATTCCCAATCTCAGTCTGCATTCCCACATCCTCTATCTCAGCCCCATCCCCTTCCATCCTTTACCTCTCCAATACTCTTGAGCACGTCTTCATTAATGGCATACTTCAGTTTCATTCTTCTATAAAGTGGGTTGGACTCGTAATATTGTACCAGTTCCGTCAGACTCTCAAAGGAGGCGGAGCCTATCATGTACATGCCATTCTCTACTTGGATTCTGCAGTGACGCACTTTACCTTCCGCCCTATATACACACAAACAAATAATTCAGAGTATCAGGACTTGACTACACCTTACCTAAAAGAAATGGAGAATGCTTTGAAGGTTTGTTTGTGCTCGCTAGGGCGGATCAAGAAAGCACCATCCATTCTCACACGCTTCAACATGTCCTCTGCTTCTACTCTTGTCAGCTTCTCATGGAACCACGGCTTGCCTGTTGCATCACATGATCATCACATAATCAAGAAGGATAGTCACATGACTGCTCACCTATGTGGCTGTTCTGCTGAGGCACCGGGTTGCCCAAGATTTGCTCAAATGTTGGACTTTTCAAGGGATTAACCTGTGTGTTCAGTAGACAGGATTAGGTTCTATTCACTGGTGTGTGGTGTGTGTGTGTGTGTGTTGTTCGTCTTATTGTATCTTGTTCACACACACACGCACACTATCAGAACCCCATGGCTCAGTGGTCACAACTAATCCTGCATCTCATGACATAGTGTCTGTAGCAGAAGAGAATTGCAGCACAGGACTGACTGGCTGAGATTGTGTGCGTGTGCATGGTGTGCATGTGTGTGTGTGTGTGTGTGCATATGTGTGTGCATGTGTGTGTGTGTATGACACTAACCTTGTAGTAGCAGATGAGGTCATAAATGGAGTCAAAGCACATGTGGTCGATGAGGTAGTACTTGGTCTTGCCGCCTTCAGACTTAGTGTGAATACGACAATGATTGTAACGGGTATCTCGACTACACATAACACACACACACACACGAGGAATGCACATGAGATTATGTGACCTGATCATGAGTGGAGGGAGATCTGAGTCATGTGACATGAGTGCAGGGAGATCTGAGTCATGTGATCATGAGTGGAGGGAGACCTGAGTCATGTGACTATGAGTACAGGGAGATCTGAGTCATGTGATCATGAGTATAGGGAGACCTGAGTCATGTGACCATGAGTGGAGGGAGATCTGAGTCATGTGACCATGAGTGGAGGGTGATCTGAGTCATGTGACCATGAGTGGAGGGAGATCTGAGTCATGTGACCATGAGTATAGGGAGATCTGAGTCATGTGACCATGAGTATAGGGAGATCTGAGTCATGTGACCATGAGTATAGGGAGATCTGAGTCATGTGACCATGAGTATAGGGAGATCTGAGTCATGTGATCACGAGTGGAGGGAGATCTGAGTCATGTGACCATGAGTGGAGGGAGATCTGAGTCATGTGACCATGAGTATAGGGAGATCTGAGTCATGTGACTACAAGTGGAGGGAGATCTGAGTCATGTGATCATGAGTGGAGGGAGTTATGCCTAGCAGTACAGCTTAGTTTTTCTTACACAAATGAAAGTGAGTAGTCTCCGGTGAAGGTGGCACTCTCCCTCACCAGGAAGGCTCCATTCTCCCCGCGATACTCTTGCAAAAGACGTTCAGCATCAAGTCGTCCATTGGCCAGCTTGCCATGGAACCACTTCTCCTTGTAGTGCATCTCTGTGCTGGGTATCTATGTATGTAGTAAGTCACACAATAGAACAGAATGGAGTACAAGTTGCCCTGTCTATAGAAGCTATTCTAGGTGAATGATAACGAAGCGAAGAGTCCAGTGTGTGTGGTGTAGATCAAGTGCCAACATGTGACCCACCCACTCACGCACAGACTAGCTTGTTAGGGTTCATACATATTTATTAACCACTAATAACCCTTGTTAAGACAAGGGCAATAGGTTGCCCTGCATACTGTGCCCACTGCCTGTGAGTCAGTCACTACAAACTATCTCCACGAGTCACACATCATCTCCTATACATAATGTACTACTCCAGCTAGCTAAACATATGGCACAGAAAACCATGCTATTGCTACCTTTAGTCACACCCCCTACTCCATCAATTCTGTTTTAACATTTGAATTACTATAGTATGTCCAAGTTGAGTTGGCACGACCGCAAGCGCGGTAATTGAGGAATGCATTTAGTACTTTACCGAAGCAATTTAGTCATGTGAATCCAAGTCAATTAAGCGCGCAAATGTCAACGTTGCACGTGAAAAAGGGGCGGTAGCACAGGTGCGCATTAATACTGTAACTATTGTAAGAAAGAAATTTAGTGAAGTTTATGGAGTTTTTCGGGCGCTGTACAGCTCATCTCGTCTGTTTTCAATTATATTTGTTTCTTACGCGCAGATAATGTACAGCAGATGGAAAACGCAAACTGGGGCGTTCTTCTAAAGAGACAGCATTAAAATCAGTCGATTCCACCTACTGTGTCCCAAGAAATATTCTGATATTCACAGGATTCAGCAGTACAGCACTGTTAACTTGTAGCTAAAGTTACTAGACTTTCTTGTTAAATAAAATTATCAATTGTTTCATTTATTTATAATATGTATATGAAAATTGTTGAAATGATAGAATTTAAGTAGTACACATACACAAAATATAGTTGTGATCCGAGTTGAAGGTGGAGTGCTGCCTGAGTTGGTCCTAATCCTTACAATAAACGGCATCTATAGTAGTGAAGAAAAGGAATTGGCATAAACACGGCTTTGACAAGTACACAATTTAACTGAAACAGCTTAAGTGTGGCTGTATTACAAGTTGCTAGCTAAATGATAACTATATCACTGAAATATATTGGCTATACGGCATTTATTATTGAACAGGTAGACAAAATAATCTTACCAACATCCTATCAGGTGGTCCTGTACTCTCTGCGACAACAGAACACTCCGCCTATCCTGTTTCCACACTGGCAACCTAAGCTAATCGCGATAGAAAGCTAGAAACGCAGCAATCTGAGGAGAAGCCGCTCATTGTTTACAAAATTCTTATAATGAAGACAGTCCGCGTGATCAATTGAGCCGTATCGCGTGACTAAAAGCGGGCGCGTTTTGAGCGGGAAACCTGTGGTTTTTTCTATTCCCATAGACTTATGTATTGAGTTTTGGAATAGCATTTTCTCTCCGAGTATACTGAGGGAATATTTTTAACCGCTTCGGCGCGAGCTTTCCAATGGTGCAAACCCCGGATGCGTAGCTGCTTCTGTTCTAAAGTTATTCAAGTTTTTCTTGCGGCCAACTCAACTTGGACATACTATAGTGAACATGTCAACATTGTATGAAGAGAAGTTCTTTCTCCTAATTGGTCTTCAGTTTTGACTACTTGTACACATACAAACACGTACACATCGTAGTGCTAGAGCACACACAAACATACACCACACCCACCTCAGGCTCATCTTCTTTCTCCTGTTCCTCCTCCTTCTCTTGCTCTTCAGTGAAAATTAGTTTATCTGAAGTCAAAACAAAGTAGTGTCGTGCCCACATCTGTAACATACATACACACATACAAACAAACAAACATCATAAAACAACAGATAAACACACATAAACAACTAGTCACAACAATAGATAACAATACACATACAAAGGGTCAATTACGCCCACGCAAATAGAGTTGAAGACATAGATATGTATAAATCTCAAATTCATTAGTATATGAATGTATAATGTATGTATACATCAGCTTCACTGGATTACAAATGGCAGACCTTTGAATGCTACTCAATTGAGCCACTCTGCAAGCCACTCCCAAACCACACCCACCTTGTCAATAGGATCCTGCATGAAGAGATATCCATTCTTGATGGAGTTACTAAGATCACTAATATAGGAAGCCACATCTGCTCCTTCAGCCGGCTCGTTGGTTGGTGCGGGGGCGGGCATGTCTAGCATGGCCTCGCCCCCTTCAGTCAGAGTGAGTTTCTTGTGCTTGATGATGATCTTGCGTTTGAGTTGATTGGGAGAAGGTAAGACCGTGGCATTAGCTTCCACTGGGGCTACCAGCAACGCGTCTGAAATAGACACACACACACACATACACACGTACACAAACAGGGAATGAAATTTCGAGGAGGTCAAATTAACATCATAAAAATTCCAGGATGATTTTGTCATTTCTATGAAAATGATGAATTAGGAGGCAATGTTTCATAGGCCATAATAATTTTGAGTGGAAGGGAATAGTTTGAGAGGCACAAATGCCACCCTCAAATCCCAGCATGCATGTGGGTCAGTCATTAATCATAAGTCGTGTCAGCTTGTACATAACTGACTTGCACTAAGGATTGAGAAAGATGGAAAATATCATTTATAAAGAATACTAGTAAAAACGACAACAAAACATTTCATAAATGTTGGAAAAACATTTTTTTAGGGTTGCTCTAAAAAATATGAAAACAAGGGAATTTAAAGCCAAAGTGTTAATTTGAAAGATGAGCATTACAAAACTTGCCCAAACTGAGAATGGTAATTCTACAACCCTAAATCACTACCTTGCCATTTGTCGACTTCGAAAGTTCTGAAGTTGTCAAACACATGGGACTTAGTTTGACTGTTGTTTTTCTTGATCCCAAACTTTTTTTTGAGAAATCATATATTTTTTTTAATATTTTTAAATATTTCTTCCTTTATTTTATTTTATTTTTTAATTTATTTTAAAATGTATTTATTTAAGGCAGTGATCTAGGGGTGTAGAATCACTATTCTCAATTTGGACAAGTTTCGTAATGCTCATCTATCAAATCAACACTTTGGCTTTAAAATTCCTTCTTTCCATATTTTTTTAGAGCAACCCTAAATTTTCCCCCCAACATTATGAAATGTTGTTTTTACAACTAGTTTCCCACTATTTTTACAACATTCCATGACTATTCATCTTTGTATGTCATTCCAGTTCCATTAGGTTTACTACAACATCTTACTCTCAACTGCCCATACAGCATCTTACTCTCAACTGCCCATACAGCATCTTACTCTCAACTGCCCATACAGCATCTTACTCTCAACTGCCCATGCAGCATCTTACTCTCAACTGCCCATACAGCATCTTACTCTCAACTGCCCATACAGCATCTTACTCTCAACTGCCCATACAGCATCTTACTCTCAACTGCCCATGCAGCATCTTACTCTCAACTGCCCATACAGCATCTTACTCTCAACTGCCCATACAGCATCTTACTCTCAACTGCCCATGCAGCATCTCCATACAGCATCTTACTCTCAACTGCCCATGCAGCATCTCCATACAGCATCTTACTCTCAACTGCCCATGCAGCATCTCCATACAGCATCTTACTCTCAACTGCCCATGCAGCATCTTACTCTCAACTGCCCATGCAGCATCTTACTCTCAACTGCCCATGCAGCATCTTACTCTCAACTGCCCATGCAGCATCTTACTCTCAACTGCCCATACAGCATCTTACTCTCAACTTCCCACTGTTCAACATTCACATTACCTTATCCACGACAGCTTCTAAAACAGTTACTAAACATTTACTTCTGAAATGCTCTATGACAAGCATTTACTGTTTTCTCCAACTGCCGCCGCAAAGGAGACGCATTCTTTTTTCTCCCTGCACTACCAACGAACACGTCAGTAGCGTTAATGAAAACAAAAGGCATGGCACTTGTTCAGCCACATGTGAGCTGCTCAAAATGGCATCAAAACTCGGAAGGCTTGGGTGCTTTTTTGTGAAACAACTGTATGTTAGAGTCACGTAAGGAAGACAACAGAAGGGTCGTGGACCTATGTTGGAAATAGTGCTACTGGTTTATGCTATTAGTAGCCCCAGAAATGCTTCCAGTATTCCTCTAGGCTGGTTCAAGGAAAAGAAGATATTGATGATATGTGAGCGGGTCTGGGAAAAGGGACCTTACGGCGCAAAAATTGAAATTGAGATATAGGCTCCAGAAGTAAGTCATCGGAAAAATTCTTTCTTTCTCCTATTTTTGTTTTTTGCAGAATTAGTCTTAGTGACCCTTACTCTACGTCTATGCCAAATTTCGCATGTCAAAACGACTAAAAAGACCCCAAGCGTGCCGTGAAAAGACAAGCTACTTTTTATTCTCTCTCATTCTACAGTCCCGCAGTTCTTATCAAAAAACTCATTTCATTGGTTAATCAAATCATGTGACCAGTTATAGCGCCGCGCGTGACCAATTATAGCGCCGCGCAAGGGCTAGGGCTAGGGGACCAATCAGAAGAATTCTTTGATAAGAACTGCGGGATGGCTCCTCTCATTCTCGAAGTACAATAAACGGGGAATGGGCGGAGTTTCTAGTGCTAGCTAAAAAAAAACGGCATAGCTTTGAGACTACTGCATGCACTCTACAGCTTACCTTTGGCTTAAAGTTTACCGCTACAGCGAATAGAGCAGCCAAGGATTCCAACAAGACAGGTCGTGAGACGCTCTGAAAGCTAAAAAGAACTCTACGCAAACTTCGTTAGTCGCCGAAAAAGCGGCTGTACGATTTAATTGCGTATGCGGAGTACGCCGTTAAGTATACGGAAACGTTAATTATACCGGAAGTGGAAATTCAATTTATGTTTTCTCGATTTCTAGCTCAATTGCTTTGCTGAATAGGGCCCAGTTCAACTGCCAGTTTCTCTGCGTGTCGAAGGTTTTACCCTCCAGTATTTTAGCACTAAGTTGAGATAAATTGTATCTTTTTATTAGCATAAAAAACTCAATTTTTTTGATTTGCGCCATAAGGTCCCTTTTCCTAGACCCACTCACATATGGAGAAATTCGATTTTTTGAAATTTCTATAACTTGTTTTTTTTTTGTTTTTTTTGTTTTTTTTGCACTCTGTGGATTATACATAGCATCATTAGAGACTCCAAAAGACAACTAATCACTGTTTTGAATTATTGTTGACTGAAACCAGATTTAATATGAAGTGAATTTTTGTATTATTCCTATGGGAAAAGGGTGGCCAACCCTAAATGGAGGGCGCTACCCCACACTCTCTCTGATGTGGTGGGTGAGTGGATGCTCCCTCAAATGGAACCATACAAAAATACCATGAGATGTCCCTCCATAATAATTGCTTCTTTTGTTTTATAACTTTCAACCACTTCCTTATAGTAGAAGAGTCAGTCAATCAGCCTATGAGTGACACAACCACTACTGAGGGGGGAGGGGGGACTAGGCTAATGGCCCGTACAACAGAACGGTCAGATTATAAATCGTCCAGCCATGTTAACCAACAACTAGTTATTATAGTCATCATCATCATAACGTCACATGCTATGGGCCCCTCCTTCCTCACCTCCGAAGATCTCCTTGAACTGCCTGGCCATGACCTGCTGTTGGTTGATGTCACAGTGCTGCTCGATAGACAGGATGACGGGAAATTCAGACGTGGTGAAGGCGTGGTCTCGGATACACTTGATGACATCATAGAACCTGATCTTTGAGGTGAGGGTGTGGCCATGATAGATGATGGGATTATTGTCTGGACCATCCCAGCAATCCACTGCAGGGAAGAAAAAAAAAAAAAAAAAAAAAAAAAAAAAAAAAAAAAAAAAAAAAAAAAAAAAAAAAAAAAAAAAAAAAAAAAAAAGAAAAAGAAAGATAACACATTGGGTAAAGTGTCGTCATTCTAACTGGTTACAAGGGAAAGTGGTAGAGAGGGCAACACACACATATAAACACGTACATACCTTAACGATTAATAAACTGTCGTTTCCGAAATTCAGTGTTGCCAAGACAACAATAACAGCTGTTGCTTGAAGTCATTTATACAGTATTATGTGAATAAGGACATGTGTATACAATACCTGTATCCTAGCAACAGGTGGATAACGAAAGCTGGGACTCTACAAACAGTTTATGCAATTGTTTGATCTCTACTTGACATCCTATATGTAGACATTGTACAGGCTTGAACAACAAGGAACATCCAGTAGAGTTATTCTCTCTCTCTTCCACAGACATCTTAAGCAATACAGAATGGAAAGAAAAGATGAAGTGTCACAGGAAATCTTTAGTGTTAACAAACAAATCTAGTGAAAGCTAGTGAAAGAAGCAGCTAATTATTAATTTTTTAAAACTTCCAACACACTAGTTCAATGTAACATTTAATTGTAAAGAAAAAGAAAGAAAGTAAAAGCAAGAAGAAGTCTACCACAGCATAGTAACACTAATATTGTGAACAGTGGATGACTGCACAGTGCAGTCTCCTAGTGTGTTGCCATGGATACAGTCTCACGCAGCTACATGAATGTCGCTACCTATACATATAAAATGTTTCCCTTTGCACATCACCAACTCACACTCAATGCAGCGACACCCACTTCTGAGGACCCGGGCATACGCCTCCACACTGGACTCACTGGAGTACTGGTTGCCAGTTAGGTAACTATGACAACACATTGTATGTACAAGTTCAGTTCATGCATAGCAACAAACTGCAAAAACAGCTACCATCTTTACGAGACACTCCCACTTTTACACACATTACATACACAAACCCGCATAGCACACACACACACATACGTACGTATTGTGGGAGGAGGCAATCCAGTAATGGCAGAGAGGATGGTCCATGTTCATGTAGACATCAGAACAACTCTCTTTGAAAATAGAGTTCCTTTTAGAGAACAAGAAGTTCACAAACTACACACACACACACACACACACACATACCCTCACACAATTTTCTAATTCTCCTACTACTTGACCACATGTGTACTTTACAATTTTCTAATTCTCCTACTACTTGACCACATGTGTACTTCACAATTTTCTAATTCTCCTACTACTTGACCACATGTGTACTTTACAATTTTCTAATTCTCCTACTACTTGACCACATGTGTACTTCACAATTTTCTAATTATCCTACTACTTGACCACATGTGTACTTCACAATTTTCTAATTCTCCTACTACTTGACCACATGTGTACTTCACAATTTCACCAAATTTCATAGGTAAATGATATCTTTTACTGCCCACAATTCGTCATGGTAACACAGAGTTTTGTAACATATGTACTGATGACTCATTCTTAGCTCGGCAAAACTATCACTTAGTTTTTACGGGAAAAAAAATAAACTTAATTTTATAAGATCTCAACAGAATTTTTTTTATAGATGCGCTGACTGCAAAAAGAAAAAAAAGAAAAAAATTCCAGGAAAAAATATCAGGACAACTATTAGCCGTGTAAAATGCATACACAGATCATGTCAACCCTAACATAATGCAACCACACCCATCCCCCCCACACCTCATTGAGTGTAAGTGAGGGCTGCCTCAAATTGGAGCGACGAGTAAAGTCTCTGAAGAGAGCATTCATGTAAGTCGGGTCCTCCACACGGGGGTCTGCCGCACGAGGACCCTCCACACGAGGGTCTTCCTGCTCCTCTCTCAAGAAACTCTGCAGCTCTAGGAAAGTCATGTTCTGTTTATCCTGACAATAGCTGTGGAACTTCTCGCCAATCTGAACACACACACACACACACACGTTACCAAACAAGCCCTTTAGTCACACCTCCTGCATCAACTTAGTTTCAACAAAACTAACAAATTACAGCTCAAAACTACAAACAACTGAAAGCCATTAGTTGCCTTATTAACGAAACCAGTGTTGCGTGTGTGTGTGTGTGTGTGTGTAAGCTGACTCACAGTCTTCACATAGATAATGGAATGGTACATATGAAGAAACTCATCAATCCCCAGGTAGTTGGCTTTACTGTAGTCAAAATCCTACACAATGACACACAACATAACATCACCCCATGAACTATCTACCATTACAAATGACACACCCCATTAAACACACTCTAATTTTTTAACTTTTTAAGTTTACGATGGGTGAATTTAAAGGTGTGCTCGCACTCTTCAAGGCTCACAACTAGCCATGACTGCCAGGGTGAGTCATACTTCTGTTCTACCCCAAGCTATGCTACTTCTGCAGGTCTTTTGTTAAAGCAGTCACACCATTCTAGACGAGAATGCATTGACAAGATTGTTGGAAATAAACACTTACAACTATACATTGTCATGTATTTAACCTAAAGCATTATGTATGTGCATATTGCCACAAGCTATATCACTAGATGCATTGTTTTGTGGTTGTCACCTAGTTGTATCATTTTTAGGTTTATCATATTCAGTTTATTGTGCTAGTCAGTTTTTTCAATAGGTTATGGGCCCAGACACTTGGGCAGAGATTTAGCTGGTGGATATTTAAGGACTGCTAGCTGTAGAGGAGTGAAATATGGCAGAATCAAAATCTGTCACTCTGGTTCCATTGAATGGTTCAAATTATCCAACCTGGAAAATTCAGTGTCGCATGGCATTGATAAAAGATGGACTATGGAACATTGTGAATGGAACAGAAGGTGCTCCTGGTCAAGCACAAGCTGAAAAATATGCGAAATTCATGAGCAGAAGGGACCGTGCTCTAGCTACTATTGTTTTGTCCGTTGAGCCCTCATTGCTGTATCTACTAGGGGAGCCTGATGACCCTATTGTAGTCTGGAAGAAGTTGTCTGATCAATTTCAAAAGAAAACATGGGCAAATAAGCTGGAACTTCGCAGAAAACTGTATTCATTGAGGTTGAAAAAAGGGGAGTCAGTCCAGAAGCACATAAAAGTTTTGACAGAGTTATTTGAGGGACTTGCTGTCATAGGTGATCCAATCAAAGAGGAGGATCGAGTGGTGCATCTTTTGGCAAGTTTACCTGAGCCTTTCAACATGTTGGTAACAGCTCTAGAGGCAAGTACTGACGTACCAAATTTGGACGTAGTAACAGAGCGTTTGTTACACGAGGAGAGAAAATTGAAGGATCGTGAAGGATCTGGATCAAGTCATGAAAAGGCAATGACAAGTAGATTCAAAAGGAAATCTGTGGAGTGTTTTCATTGTGGGAAAACAGGTCATATCAAGCGGAATTGTCATCTCCTATCTGGTGAGAAGAAGAAGTTTAGGCCTAACCGCCATGGAAAGCAGAAAGCAAACAAAGCTTCTGTAGTGGACGAGTGCAGCGCAGACAGCGAGAGTGATGCTCTGATGGTCAGTCACAAAGTGCTCTCAGCTAGTACTCCTAGTAAATGGATTATAGACTCGGGAGCAAGCTGTCATATGTGCTGTGACAGTGAACTGTTTGACAAACTTGAAGATTTGAAACATCCTATTGATGTTTCGATTGGAGATGGACGCACCTTGAAGGCAACTGGCAGAGGAATAATTTTTGTGAATATGAAACTGCCAAACAAGAAATGGAACGAGTGCAGATTACTTGATGTTCTGTATGTGCCAAAGTTGTCTTACAATTTACTGAGCATTTCAAAGGCGACGGAATTGGGCAACACTACTGATTTCAATGAGAAAGGTTGCCAAATATATAATGCAAAAGGGAAGTTAATAGCGGAAGGATCAAAAATTGGAAGTCTGTATTATTTGAATTGCTCAATGGGTAATGTGAAAGTCAATGTTGCAAATCGCAAGACAAATGAGAACATCTGGCATCGTCGTTTTGGGCATCTCGGAATACAAAATCTTCAAAGACTCGCAAGAAGCAAGATGGTGAGAGGATTTGATTTTAATGCATTGAAGCAAATTGATTTTTGTGAGGCATGTGTGGAAGGCAAACATCACAGAACTCAATTCCCAACTAGCAATAGTGGAAGAGCAAAGGAGCCACTTGCTTTAGTACATAGTGATGTATGTGGGAAAGTGAATGCAAAATCTTTGGGTGGAGCTGAGTATTTTTTAACATTCATTGATGATTTCTCCCACTACACATGGGTCTATGTTTTGAAGAAAAAGGATGAAGTATTCAATTATTTCCTGAAGTGGAAGGCTCTAGTGGAGAGATCCAGTGGAAAACACCTAAAAGTTCTACGTTCTGACAATGGAGGTGAATATCTTTCTACTGAATTCAAGGACTACTTGAAGTCAGAAGGGATACGTCATGAGCGTACAGTTCCCAAATCACCCGAGCAAAATGGTATAGCTGAACGGATGAACAGGACTCTAGTTGAGACACTGCGTTCTATGTTGGTTGATGCTAAACTACCTCAAGCATTTTGGGCAGAAGCTGTATCTACTGCAGTTTATCTGAGAAATAGAAGTCCGACTAAGGCTATTGAAGACATGACTCCATTTGAAGCGTGGATGAAACAGAAGCCACAAGTAGAGCACTTGCGTGTTTTTGGATGTGACGCATATGCTCATGTAGCCAAGGATGAAAGAAAAAAATTGGATTCAAAGTCAAGAAAATGTATTTTCCTGGGCTATGGAGAGGAAACGAAAGGTTATAGACTCTATGATTCGAGCAGATCAAGAGTGATTTACAGTCGAGATGTTCATTTCAATGAAAAAAGTACCAATAGTGAAATTGGAGAAACGTTGTGTACAGAAGAAGATAAACATTTTGTGGAGTTGGAACTTAATACTGAAGAGTCTTCTGATCATCTAGAAAATGAAGTTGCTACTTCAGAGGCTACTGTGCAGCCTATTCTGAGACGCTCTGAGAGAGCGAAGCAAACTCCAGAATTTTATGGAGAAAGAGCAAGCATTAGTGATAGTCAAGCAAGGGAGCCAACAACACCGACTACATTGGATGAAGCATTGGAGAGTTCTGATAAAGAAAAGTGGGTGGAAGCAATGGCAAAGGAGATTAAGTCTCTAGATGACAACAAAGTCTGGACTTTAACAGAATTACCAAAAGATCGAACACCAGTTGGTAGTAAATGGGTATTCAAAGTCAAGATTTTAGCAGATGGTTCAGTGGAACGTTATAAAGCTCGCTTAGTAGCTCAAGGTTTTTCACAGAAGTTCGGCACTGACTATGATGAAACTTTCTGTCCGGTGATTAGACTGGAACCACTTCGTGCTCTGATTGCACTGGCTGTACAGAATGACTTACAGATTCATCAGATTGATGTTACTACTGCCTTTCTCAATGGAGAACTTGAGGAGGAAGTATATATGAAGCAGCCAGACGGTTTCATCAAGAGGGGAGAAGAACATCTTGTGTGTAAACTGGAGAAAAGCATTTATGGTTTAAAACAATCACCTCGCTGTTGGAATTCTGTGTTGAATGATCAACTGAATATAATGGGATTTATTCAAAGTGAGAGTGATCCTTGTATCTACAGAAGATGTGAAGGAGAAATGTTCAATATTGGAGTGTATGTGGATGACATTGTTCTTGCAGCTAAAAAGGAGGAGCAATTGAAGAATGTTAAGCAAGCACTGGCCAAGCGTTTCGATATCAAGGACATGGGAAAGCTTCACTATTTCCTTGGGTTGAAAGTAGTTCAGAATGATGAAGCAAATGAAGTCTGGATTGGTCAGCCTGTCTACACTCAAAATCTTCTTAAAAAATTTGGCATGGAGGATGCTAAGTCAGTGAAGACTCCTGTTGACACTTGTACCAAATTGGTAAAGGGCACAGAAGATGAAGAGAAATTTGACCAAAAAATGTATCAGTCAGCTGTTGGAAGCCTCATGTATTTATCTGTTGGAACTAGACCAGATATTACATATGCCGTGAACAATGTTGCCAAGTTTTCATCACGACCAAATACTCAGCATTGGATCGGAGTGAAGAGAATTATGAGATATCTGAAAGGCACTACAAAATTTGGTCTGCTTTACAGCAAGGAAACGTCAAGCAAATGTGTTGGATACTCTGACTCAGATTGGGGAGGAGATTTGGATGACAGAAAATCTACATCTGGCTATTTTTTCCAGATTGGCAGTTGTCCAGTGAGCTGGAGAAGCAAAAAACAATCATGTGTTGCACTGTCAACAGCAGAGGCGAGTATATGGCTCTGGCAAGTGCAGGACAAGAAGCAGTGTGGATGAGACTACTCATTTCAGAGTTGTGTGCGAGTTCAGTGGAGGAGCTTATTGTCTATGAGGACAACCAATCGGCTATACAGATAGCAAAAAATCCTCAATTCCATGGACGTACAAAACACATCGAAATTAAATATCATTTCATCCGAGAACTTGTTCGTAATGGAGTAGTTCAGCTGAGATATTGCCCAACAGAGGAAATGATCGCAGACATGTTGACAAAAGGTCTTGGTCATGATCAACTTGTCAAGTTACAGTTTTTGGCTGGAGTTAGAGTCATGCCCAGTTGCAAGTGAGGAGGAGTGTTGGAAATAAACACTTACAACTATACATTGTCATGTATTTAACCTAAAGCATTATGTATGTGCATATTGCCACAAGCTATATCACTAGATGCATTGTTTTGTGGTTGTCACCTAGTTGTATCATTTTTAGGTTTATCATATTCAGTTTATTGTGCTAGTCAGTTTTTTCAATAAAGATAACTGCCACATGTACGCTGAGACACATGTATGCTGAGACACATGTACGCTGAGACACATGTACGCTGAGACACATGTATGCTGAGACACATGTATGCTGAGACACATGTACGCCGAGACACATGTACGCCGAGACACATGTATGCTGAGACACATGTATGCCAAGACACATGTACGCCGAGACACATGTACAATGAGATACTCACACTAAAGATAGCCTTGGCTCTGGTCTGTAGAGTTCTACTGTTGATTTTGGTTAAAAACTTCCTCAAGTCATTTGCACTAATACTACATATACATACACACATACATACACACATACATACATGTATACACACTTACATATATACATACATACATGCATATACTGTGGAATCATGAGAGAGAGGACAGGGAAGAGAAAAGGGAGAGAGAGGAAAGAACAGGGAAGGCAGAGAAGATAGAGAAGAATGAGAATGGGACAGATATGGAGAAAGGAAGAGAATTAGAAGGGAGGATGGTAGGAATTGAATACTTACGCTCCAGTGTTATTTGTGTCCAATAGTTTAAATTCTTTATTTAGCCATCTACATGTAAAGTAAAAAAATAATGACTATAAATACGAAACAAGTCATTACACACACTGTGATTAAACTGGACACACCTCAATCACATCATGGTCACCTGATCATGACTACCAGTCATGTGACCACCATTAACCGGGTCACCTGATTATGACTGCCAGTCATGTGACCACCACTAACCTGAAAGTGAGAAGATGAGATGCAAAGTTGTTAGGATGCATGACATGACGCAGAGCTTGCACCCAGTGATCACACTCCTCCCTGGATAAAGCTACACACACACACACGTACCATCCATGAACCATGAACACGTCAGACAGCCAGTGAGAATTTCATTAAGTGAATAGAGACAAGGCCAGCTACTGGCTGAGGGACGACAGATGCTATAGGATGTTCTAGCATTAGAATCAGGCTCTGCATTTAGCATTAGGATCAACTCTGTGTTTAGCATTAAACTCTGAGTTTAGCTAAGTCTGAAACATTTATTCATGAAGCTTACTGTTGGTGTTCAGAGTTATCGTGCCTATCCCATGGGTGCATGTTAAGGTTAGTGCTGTTACTCTAGGTTTGAGCTATATAATCAACACATGCCATGGCCTTAAGGCAGACCAAGAGAAATGAAAACTAAAAGTTCTTTCACATATTGAAACCACTCAACTCTCCCTAAGTTATGATAGTGGTTAATTGATACAACATATGAATGCTACCAATTCTTACACTCCCACAAAAACAAATAAGGAAAAAAAAATCAGGAAAGACAAAACCAGCACACACAACTAGATAATGCCCAACCAACATTCTCTCTTCCCTAAAAACTAATTTGCATAGTATCACACATGCCCCACAGCGTCACATGCCCCACAGCGTCACATGCCCCACAGCGTCACATGTCCCACAGCGTCACATGTCCCACAGCGTCACATGCCCCACAGCATCTCATGCCCCACAGCATCTCATGCCCCACAGCGTCACATGTCCCACAGCGTCACATGTCCCACAGCGTCACATGCCCCACAGCATCTCATGCCCCACAGCGTCACATGCCCCACAGCATCTCATGCCCCACAGCGTCACATGCCCCACAGCATCTCATGCCCCACAGCATCTCATGCCCCACAGCATCCATGCCCCACAGCGTCACATGTCCCACAGCGTCACATGTCCCACAGCGTCACATGCCCCACAGCATCTCATGCCCCACAGCATCACATGCCCCACAGCATCACATGCCCCACAGCGTCACATGCCCCACAGCATCTCATGCCCCACAGCATCTCATGCCCCACAGCGTCACATGTCCCACAGCGTCACATGTCCCACAGCGTCACATGCCCCACAGCGTCTCATGCCCCACAGCATCTCATGCCCCACAGCATCTCATGCCCCACAGCATCTCATGCCCCACAGCGTCACATGCCCCACAGCGTCACATGTCCCACAGCGTCACATGTCCCACAGCGTCACATGCCCCACAGCATCTCATGCCCCACAGCGTCACATGCCCCACAGCATCTCATGCCCCACAGCGTCACATGCCCCACAGCGTCACATGCCCCACAGCATCACATGCCCCACATTTCTCCCAAACCGCTTCAGATGACATGGAAAATATTGTACCAAATGTGAACAGATTACAATGAATGTCTGTAATCACACACACCTTGAAACCTTGAAACCGCCCACAGAATATAAACCGTGATAGCGGGCCTAGTGTAACCTAGGCTGGCAACGTCTAGCTCACACACACACACACACACATTACAACTGAGCGTGTGTTTGTGTGCATGTAAGAAGGACCCTGAACTATGTCAGTCTGTTTAAAATAGCAAACATTACAGCTGAGCACACTGTACGGATGGCAGGTGGACGGATGGATTGCTGACAGACAACAGATGTATGGATGGATTACGTAGAAATGAATAGAGATAGATTAAGGATGGATGAATGGATGGATGAATAGTTAGTGAACACTACACTATATAACTCACAAATAGGCATTAGCTAGTAACTTAAATTTCACATACTCTAGTTGAATTCTCTTCAATGATAAAAAAACAAAACAAACAAACTAGATGGGAGATCCTCAGACCTAAGGTTTGGAGATTCAAAGAACAAGGCTTGGAGACTCTCAGAATTAGGTTTGGATATGCTAAATACTACGTTGGGAGTAGACCGCAAGAACTAAGTTGAAGATCTAAAGAGCAAGGTTGGGAGATTCCAAGAACTAGTTTCAAAAGTTCGTCAGGTTTAGAGATTTAAAAAAAAAAAAAAAGAAGGTAAATTTGGTTATGTCTGTAAATATCAAGTAAGAATAACTAAACTCTTCATTTGAATATATCATTTCCTATAAAGTTAGCTTTACACAAACTTAAACAGCCTTAGTAGCCACTCCTTCATACCTACTAGCTGTCCAGTCTCAGGCAATGGAATATCCCAAAGCAAGGGCTAGAGGGATAGGGCCAGGGCTAAGTGGGATAGGACCAGGGCTAAGAGAGATAGAGACAGGGCTAAGAGGGATAGAGGCAGGGCTAAGAGGGATAGAGACAGGGCTAAGAGGGATAGAGACAGGGCTAAGAGAGATAGAGACAGGGCTAAGAGGGGTACAGACAGGGCTAAGAGGGATAGGGACAGGGTTAAGGGAGATAGGACCAGGGCTAAGAGGGATAGGGCTAAGAGCGATAGGGAAAGGGCTAAGAGGGATAGGGACAGGGCTAAGAGGGATAGGGACAGGGCTAAGAGAGATAGAGACAGGGCTAAGAGAGATAGAGACAGGGCTAAGAGAGATAGAGACAGGGCTAAGAGGGATAGAGACAGGGCTAAGAGGGATAGGGACAGGGTTAAGGGAGATAGGACCAGGGCTAAGAGGGATAGGGATAGGGCTAAGAGGGATAGGGACAGGGCTAAGAGGGATAGGGACAGGGCTAAGAGGGATAGGGACAGGGTTAAGAGGGATAGGGACAGGGCTAAGAGGGATGGGGACAGGGCTAAGAGGGATAGGGTCCGGGCTAAGATAAAGGATAGGGACAGGGCTAAGATAAAGGATAGGGACAGGGCTAAGAGGGATAGGGTCCGGGCTAAGATAAAGGATAGGGACAGGGCTAAGAGGGATAAGGACAGGGCTAAGATAAAGGATAGGGACAGGGCTAAGAGGGATAGGGACAGGGCTAAGAGGGATAGGGACAGGGCTAAGAGAGATAGGGACAGGGCTAAGAGGGATAGGGACAGGGCTAAGAGAGATAAGGACAGGGCTAAGATAAAGGATAGGGACAGGGCTAAGAGGGATAAGGACAGGGCTAAGATAAAGGATAGGGACAGGGCTAAGAGGGATAAGGACAGGGCTAAGAGAGATAGAGACAGGGCTAAGAGAGATAGAGACAGGGCTAAGAGAGATAGAGACAGGGCTAAGAGGGATAGAGACAGGGCTAAGAGGGATAGGGACAGGGCTAAGATAAAGGATAGGGCCAGGGCTAAGATAGGGATAGGGACAGGGCTAAGATAAGGGATAGGGCCAGAGCTAAGATAAGGAATAGAGCCAGAGCTAAGATTAGGGATAGGGACAGGGCTAAGACAAGGGGTAGGGCCAGGGCTAAGACAAGGGATGGGGACAGGGCTAAGATAAGGGATAGGGCCAGGGATAAGATAGGGATAGGGCCAGGGATAAGATAGGGATAGGGCCAGGGCTAAGATAAGGGATAGGGCCAGGGATAAGATAGGGATAGGGCCAAGGATAAGATAGGGATAGGGCCAGGGCTAAGATAAGGGATAGGGCCAGGGCTAGACAAGGGATAGGGCCAGGGATAAGATAGGGATAGGGCCAGGGCTAAGATAAGGGATAGGGCCAAGGCTAAGACAAGGGATAGGGCCAGGGATAAGATAGGGATAGGGCCAGGGATAAGATAGGGATAAGGCCAGGGCTAAGATAAGGGATAGGGCCAGGGATAAGATAGGGATAGGGCCAGGGCTAAGATAAGGGATAGGGCCAAGGCTAAGACAAGGGATAGGGCCAGGGATAAGATAGGGATAGGGCCAAGGCTAAGACAAGGGATAGGGCCAAGGCTAAGACAAGGGATAGGGCCAGGGATAAGATAGGGATAGGGCCAGGGATAAGATAGGGATAGGGCCAGGGCTAAGATAAGGGATAGGGCAAGGGCTAGACAAGTAACAAGGCTAGAACAAAGCTAGAAATAATCTCATTCTGCCCATATTACATTGCCACACCCACAATACACCTCTGCCCTAGTTTACCTGCCACACTGAGCGTCTTCAGTTTGAACTCGGAGCTGTAGAACACCACAAAACAAAACTGATCTATCTTCTTCAGTTCTGTTTGCTGCTTCTCAAAATCTTTGGAGTCTGTTCCTTCTCTGACTTCCTTGATCTCCCTAATATCAACTACGAAAATAATGAATAAATAAATGAGGAGAGTGTGAATTAAAACCTACTCCATAAAGGAACAACACATGCTATACCTGGACATGCTGACTAGCTTAGTTACACATGCTATACCTGGACATGCTGACTAGCTTAGTTACACATGCTATACCTGGACATGCTGACTAGCTTAGTTACACATGCTATACCTGGACATGCTGACTAGCTTAGTATACACATGCTATACCTGGACATGCTGACTAGCTTAGTATACACATGCTTCATTATGTGCATATACTTGTCAAATGAACATAGCAACACTCATAGGAAAAATATATATGATGGTAGCAACAACTAGGATTGTGAACTCAAAATGTAACGCTCAACCAGGCTACTCCGTAAACAACTACACACATCTGTTTATTACAACAATAACAATGTATCAGTCTAATACAGTAAAAGTAAAGACTTTCACTGCTAAACTGTTTCTAACTAAAGTTACAACACCCACTGTACATCTTTTACACTCTGACAAACTTCCTCAGTAGAAACATCTACAAAACTTTTTTATTTTAAACTTTGACTAAGAGTAGAAAAATCAGCTATACACTCCTACACTTTCACAATAGCATATTCAACATTCACAAGCTGTTTATTTACAACTCCTGAGGTGTGAATAAGTAAGCTTCCATAGCTACATGAAACTGGCCAGCATGTCCATAACAATAACACTGACTCACTCATATGGAAACACACAGGAAAGCTGGGCAGTTTAGCATATGCATAGTTAAATGACACGCAGTGAACATTGCACCTTTCTTTATTGAAAGAGAACCCAGATATATGTCTCAATAAGTAACAAAAATAACTTGTGTAATTTTCTTACTAGTCTCTTCACACAGAATTTGCTTTCCCTTAGTAACTGGATATTGCAGAATTTCAAAAGTTTCCATTTTAAGGCACAAAATTCGCTTTTCAGGTCTGTTCCCTTTCCTCCTGAAGAACCGTATCATGACGGTGCCCTGGTCCAGCGCCTGCAATATCTGTGGAACTTCCACCATACTGTTCTTAGCAGGACGCGACATATTCGCCTTCTCTTTCTACGTCCAATACAGCATTTACAAGGAACACGGACTAGTAGCAGGCAGCCAGTTAACAGACTTGGACTGGGGATGTCTGACGACAACACTTACTCCCCACGTATAGCCGAACTTTACCCAGTAACGTCTCAGGTGTAAACTCCGCCCATGGTCACAGTCAGCTGATTGCACGTGTGACACACTCATGACGTCATGGGTGTGGTTACCATATTGACACGCCCCTTTCCCCCTCTATGATGGCGAGCATGCGCTAAAGGTTAAGTCTCTTTTCCTACCGCGTGTGTTTTGGAATGGTAAGCCATAAGTTTGTATGACAGACTCTATCATTATTCTAGCTTTCATTGTGGTGCAGGTGTACAAGAGGTTTGTTGAAATAGGTCGGGTTGCCCTCGTCAATGAGGGTCCCGATCAAGGGAAGCTTTGTGTAATACTGGACGTCATTGACCAGCGTCGGGTAAGGGATGATTACTTTAATGGGTTTGGTTATATGCACAGTGGTGAAGAGGAGGCTGAATTGCTACTTGCTTTGATAGAAAAGAATGAATGTCCTAGTGTGTTGTGTACCCCCTCCTCTCCCCCACAGTATACTGTAGATAACAGACCCTTTCTGGTAAAGGTGGGTCAAACTCATTTTTGTCACACTGTAGCTGCTTGCTCAACACAAAGCATGCAATTACTAGCAACCTTTTACAATTCCTAGCCTTGTTGTAACCAAGTGGAATATGTATCACGCCCTTCCCCATGTCCTAACTTGACTCTTCACTTGCCCACCTGTAGGCACTAGTGGATGGACCGTGCTCGGGGGTGAACAGACAAGGACTCAGCTTCAGGAAAATGTCCTTGACTGACTTCAAGATCAAAATTTCTCGATCTGCACGGGAAAAGCAAGTGCGCAAAGCCTATGAAGCAGCAGACATCAACACAAAATGGGAGCAGACTGGCTGGGCAAGACGGCTAGCTATGAAGGCTAAGAGAAGGCAGCTGACTGACTTCGATCGCTACAAACTTAAAGTGTTGAAGCAACAGGTAACTGCAAGTTGTACGGATCATTCCGTAGGCATTATTATATAGTGTGATATTTTGCTGTTTTAGAAGAAGAGAATAGTGAATGGCTGTGTGTCCAAGCTGAAGAAGGAGACTCAGAAGTGAACATTTTTTTATGAATTTACTTTTGTCATCATTTCAACTGTTCCAACAATGAGTGTGTGCGAAATATGGAAGTTGTGAAGATGGGACCTATTTTGGCTCTTCTTAATTCCTGTTCTTGTAGATGTGGCTTTTTATATTTGCAAAGGAGGGAAAGCAGTTCCCCTACAGTATAATCAGCTCTTAAGTTACTGGTCAGTGCAAGTTACACACATGGTAAAGTATCATCAACCAATCTTTCAATTAGCTTCTGCCATATAGAACACTTGAACTGAGTGTGTCTGTGGTAGTGATAATAGTGGAAGGTGAGTTGGCTACAAGAGAGGATGGATGTTATACAGAGTCAGAAGTGAGCTGTGATCATGTCAATCTCCTTCAAATTGTCTAGGACTTGCTTGTGGTTAGTTCCTATCTGTTTGGTGAAGTCGAGCTTCTCCTTGTGGCTTAGCTGGGAGTAGCGTGCCAAGAGATTGCCATCCAGGATGTTCCGCTGAGGATTGTACAAATATTGATGGTGAGTTTGGAACATCCGATAAGGCTTGGGATTGAGGCCGGCCCAATGAGGCAGACCAGAGTTCATCTTCATTTGGAGCATCAGCAACCTCCGATACACCTTCTCAGGTATGGGAAGAATGTATCCTATTCCTCCATCTAGTGTAGCTACACACACACACACACAACTGGTATCATTACTCATCTCCATAACAACAGAGTATGTGCACTACAGCTACTTAGTCAGGCAATAGGTTGACTACAGACTCGAGGATCAGTCCCTCAAACAACTTCATGAAGAGTCAAGGATCAGTCCCTCAAACAACTTCATGAAGACTTCAAGTACAAGATATTACAACAATCCATCAATTATCACCTTGGGCATTGCTGTTGCAGAGTAACTGAGCAACTTCAGTTAACTCCAATTTAGACGCCTAAAGAAACTCTATGATTCAGTCCAAAAGAACAACAATCATCACACACATACACACACACATGTCTAGCCCCGCCTACCATAGTAAGTGGTGTGTCTCTTCTCAGCCATAAGTGCCTTGACCTCAGGGGAAGCCCCCAAGGGAGCAGCTGATCTGCAGTGAACTCGGAAAAATGAGTTGATATGACTACCAACATTGTAGTCACCACGCCGCATTAGGTACTGACCACCTACACTTTCTGGCTCTACACACGCACACACATAGACAGTCAAACATCCCGATCACATCTTCCACCTGCTGACTCACGTTCTGGTAAGTACTGGTAGATCATCATGTTCTTGTCGGCATCTGAAACTACAAAATAACAAGAAGACTATTAACCACTTCATCACACTATCTTCTGAATCATGTATAGGCTTTGGTAAATTATTCTGGAATAATTTTTAGAATAATACAGTAACCAAAAAATTGGCAAAATTACACAATTGCTGTGCAACTCTCTGGAACTGATTCTAATCCTGTGCAACTCTCTGGAACTGATCTTAATCCTGTGCAACTCTCTGGAACTGATCCTAATCCTGTGCAACTCTCTGGAACTTATCTTAATCCTGTGCAACTCTCTGGAACTGATCTTAATCCTGTGCAACTCTCTGGAACTGATTCTAATCCTGTGCAACTCTCTGGAACTGATCAATCCTGTGCAACTCTCTGGAACTGATCTATCCTGTGAACTCTCTGTTGCAACTCTCTGGAACTGAACTCCCAATCCTGTGCAACTCTCTGGAACTGATCCCAATCCTGTGCAATCTCTGGAACTGATCCTAATCCTGTGCAACTCTCTGGAACTTATCCTGTGCAATCCTGTGCAACTCTCTGGAACTGATCCTAATCCTGTGCAACTCTCTGGAACTGATCCTAATCCTGTGCAACTCTCTGGAACTTATCTTAATCCTGTGCAACTCTCTGGAACTGATCCTCCTGTGCAACTCTCTGGAACTGATCCCAATCCTGTGCAACTCTCTGGAACTGATCCCAATCCTGTGCAACTCTCTGGAACTGATCCCAATCCTGTGCAACTCTCTGGAACTGATCCCAATCCTGTGCAACTCTCTGGAACTGATCCCAATCCTGTGCAACTCTCTGGAACTGATCCCAATCCTGTGCAACTCTCTGGAACTGATCCTAATCCTGTGCAACTCTCTGGAACTGATCCAAATCCTGTGCAACTCTCTGGAACTGATCCCAATCCTGTGCAACTCTCTGGAACTGATCCCAATCCTGTGCAACTCTCTGGAACTGATCCCAATCCTGTGCAACTCTCTGGAACTGATCCCAATCCTGTGCAACTCTCTGGAACTGATCCCAATCCTGTGCAACTCTCTGGAACTGATCCCAATCCTGTGCAACTCTCTGGAACTGATCCTAATCCTGTGCAACTCTCTGGAACTGATCCTAATCCTGTGCAACTCTCTGGAACTGATCCCAATCCTGTGCAACTCTCTGGAACTGATCCCAATCCTGTGCAACTCTCTGGAACTGATCCTAATCCTGTGCAACTCTCTGGAACTGATCCCAATCCTGTGCAACTCTCTGGAACTGATCCCAATCCTGTGCAACTCTCTGGAACTGATCCCAATCCTGTGCAACTCTCTGGAACTGATCCCAATCCTGTGCAACTCTCTGGAACTGATCCTAATCCTGTGCAACTCTCTGGAACTGATCCTAATCCTGTGCAACTCTCTGGAACTGATCCAAATCCTGTGCAACTCTCTGGAACTGATCCAAATCCTGTGCAACTCTCTGGAACTGATCCCAATCCTGTGCAACTCTCTGGAACTGATCCCAATCCTGTGCAACTCTCTGGAACTGATCCTAATCCTGTGCAACTCTCTGGAACTGATCCCAACTCCTGGAACTGCAATCTCTCTGGAACTGATCCCAATCCTGTGCAACTCTCTGGAACTGATCCAATCCTGTGCAACTCTCTGGAACGATCCCAATCCGAACTCTCCTGCAATCCTGTGCAACTCTCCCTGGAACTACTGATCCCAATCCTGTGCAACTCTCTGGAACTGATCCTCCTGTGCATCTCTCTGGAACTGATCCCAATCCTGTGCAACTCTCTGGAACTGATCCCAATCCTGTGCAACTCTCTGGAACTGATCCCAATCCTGTGCAACTCTCTGGAACTGATCCCAATCCTGTGCAACTCTCTGGAACTGATCCTAATCTGTGCAACTCTCTGGAACTGATCCTAATCCTGTGCAACTCTCTGGAACTGATCCTAATCCTGTGCAACTCTCTGGAACTGATCCTAGTCCTGTGCAACTCTCTGGAACTGATCCTAATCCTGTGCAACTCTCTGGAACTGATCCTAATCTGTGTTGAACAGCTTACAGTAACTTTCCAAGCAAACTTTGATGAGAATAATGATGTGTTGATAAGTCTACTCTACTAACTAAGGATGGGCAATTTGATGATATATTGCATCACGGTATTCACAAATGAAACTATTTATACATTGTAAGAACACCAATAGAGACAGCAGCATTTAGACACACTAACCTACAATCCCTAATTGTTGCCCATCAATGATGAAGTCTGCCCCGTATATCTCAGCAGGAAACTGGTCTCGACTGACCAGAGAGAGGTTTCGAAGGTGCTCCTAAACAATATTGGACAATTACATCTCCATCCACCACATGATTGACCACACCCTCCACCATACTGGCCACACCCACCAATTGACCACACCCCTCACCTTGTATCGTAGAATCTGGATGCTCCTGTTAATGTCTGATATAACTACAAAATTCTTAAGTGCTATTGCTCGATGGATGTAGGTCTCGCCGTCAATGAAAGCCACACCCACCAGGTCTTTGTTATCTTTGAAATTCCACATAAATATCTGAAAATTAAACCCACACAGATGCTAATAACAACTCATCCCTCAAGGACTAGCCCATAGCCAGTGACCGGGCAGGACTAGCCCATAGCCAGTGACCGGGCAGGACTAGCCCATAGCCAGTGACCGGGCAGGATTAGCCCATAGCCAGTGACCGGGCAGGATTAGCCCATAGCCAGTGACCGGGCAGGATTAGCCCATAGCCAGTGACCGGGCAGGATTAGCCCATAGCCAGTGACCGGGCAGGATTAGCCCATAGCCAGTGACCGGGCAGGACTAGCCCATAGCCAGTGACCGGGCAGGATTAGCCCATAGCCAGTGACCGGGCAGGATTAGCCCATAGCCAGTGACCGGGCAGGATTAGCCCATAGCCAGTGACCGGGCAGGACTAGCCCTGCCTTCCAACCAACATACCCAACTAAATACACCTGACCAGGACATTCATGTATACCAAACAGACAGGTGTGGTTAGTTGGTATAGATGTTGTTGGTAACGCGTGATTATCATACATGGTTTGTATACCTTACCCACCACACCTCCCTCCACACCTACACCTCCGTCCACACCTCCCTCCTCACCTACACCTCCCTCCTCACCTACACCTCCCTCCTCACCTACACCTCCCTCCTCACCTACACCTCCCTCCACACCTACACCTCCCTCCACACCTACACCTCCCTCCACACCTACACCTCCCTCCACACCTACACCTCCCTCCACACCTACACCTCCCTCCTCACCTACACCTCCCTCCTCACCTACACCTCCCTCCACACCTACACCTCCCTCCACACCTACACCTCCCTCCTCACCTACACCTTACCTTCTGTCCCATGCCTACAAGCAGCAGTCCATCCACAGCTTCCAGAGTAGAGATGGTTCCCTTCTGCTCCGAGTTGTACAAACTCTGCACACAGCAAACACTCCACCGTTACATACTTGATTGCTCTACCTAAACCACACCCACCTTGAGTTTGTGCTTGGTGATGGGCTTGCCAGGTTCAGGGATGACTTCTATCACATCAAATATTCGAATCTGAAGCAACACACACAGGATCAACAGTGAGACCCAACACACAGCAGCAACAGTGAGACTCAACACACAGGAGCAACAGTGAGACCCAACACAGCAGCAACAGTGAGACCCAACACACAGCAGCAACACACAGGAGCAACAGTGAGACTCAACACACAGAAGCAACAGTGAGACCCAACACACAGGAGCAACAGTGAGACCCAACACACAGCAGCAACAGTGAGACCCAACACACAGCAGCAACAGTGAGACCCAACACACAGGAGCAACAGTGAGACCCAACACACAGCAGCAACAGTGAGACCCAACACACAGCAGCAACACACAGCAGCAACAGTGAGACTCAACACACAGAAGCAACAGTGAGACCCAACACACAGGAGCAACAGTGAGACCCAACACACAGGAGCAACAGTGAGACTCAACACACAGGAGCAACAGTGAGACCCAACACACAGGAGCAACAGTGAGACCCAACACACAGCAGCAACACACAGCAGCAACACACAGCAACAACAGTGAGACTCAACACACAGAAGCAACAGTGAGACCCAACACACAGGAGCAACAGTGAGACCCAACATACAGGAGCAACAGTGAGACTAAACTCTGCCTTATCTATTCGTAATGAATAAAATACAGAATACTATAGGCCTCCACCACCCCCCATTAAAATTACAAACAAACAAAAAATTAATTAATTAAAATAATAAATTTAGTAAAATTCTCAAGCTGCTCCATTAGGGTAAAATACCCACCTGGACTACATCCTAAATAGAACAGATGCAGAAACTAACAAGAACAATTCCTGCAGTTGGACTGAAAGATGAGAAGAGTGAACTGGGTCAGCTCTCAACTGAATGCCAGTTATCTAAACACGTTGGGACCGAGAGCTATTCGGGTAACTAAAATGTTCTGATAACTCAACACCATAGAAAATGTATTATAAAAAACACTTATGAAGGGGTGTGGTCAAGCAAGTCTTCATGTCTGCATGTGCTACTATCAGATGAGTGGGTTCGGTTAACTGAATTGTTCAGATAACAGACATTCCACTATAGTTGCTTAGTTGCTTAGTTTCACTTGGACACGTGACTGAAACCTAGCTCCTCTGTCTCTAGTTGCTGTGGTGTCTCTTACCTTCCCTTTGCTTTGTATGTCTTCTCCATAAACTGTGGAAGAACCAATCACTATCATCTCCTTGCGACCAGACATGGTCTCCTGGCTACGTAGTGGCAACACCTTCATACACACCACGTGTTCGAACCTCTCCATGTCAACCCTACACATGTGAAAGGACATGTACCAACACTCCTGGAATATGACCTACCAGGGAGCATCCCACGTGTCATTCTGTTCCACTCTAGTGCATTAAAAACCCCGATTGCATGGACAACACATGCCCATTGCAATGGCCACCACCAGGTGTGTGGGTGTGCACGCGTCATTCTGTTCCACTCTAGTGCATTAAAAACCCCGATTGCATGGACAACACATACCCAGTGCAATGTCCACCACCAGGTGTGTGGGTGTGCACGCGTCATTCTGTTCCACTCTAGTGCATTAAAAACCCCGATTGCATGGACAACACATACCCAGTGCAATGTCCACCACCAGGTGTGTGGGTGTGCACGCGTCATTCTGTTCCACTCTAGTGCATTAAAAACCCCGATTGCATGGACAACACATGCCCATTGCAATGGCCACCACCAGGTGTGTGGGTGTGCACGCGTCATTCTGTTCCACTCTAGTGCATTAAAAACCCCGATTGCATGGACAACACATACCCAGTGCAATGGCCACCACCAGGTGTGTGGGTGTGCACGCGTCATTCTGTTCCACTCTAGTGCATTAAAAACCCCGATTGCATGGACAACACATACCCAGTGCAATGTCCACCACCAGGTGTGTGGGTGTGCACGCGTCATTCTGTTCCACTCTAGTGCATTAAAAACCCCGATTGCATGGACAACACATACCCAGTGCAATGTCCACCACCAGGTGTGTGGGTGTGTGGGTGTGTATGTGTGTTAGGTTGCACAAAAGCTTTTCATTTGGACAGCCACACAGCTCCTCATACTAGAGACCCTTTACCTTACAAGAGACTCCATATTTTGTGTATAGCAGTAGTACATGATAACCAGCATTGACGACCCCTTACCTGGTGTTGGGGACCGCCTCCCACACTTCAGGAGAGTACAACTGCATGAAGAACTTGTCCTCCATTGGCAAAATGAAAGACTCGTCTACAACAAACACACACACACACACACACACACACACACACTAGCTGTTACAACTCTACAAAGCACTCCACTCTTCTCCCCATAGTTGCCATGCAACTAATCTTACCTTTGTCTATCTTCTGCACATCGTCAGGTCCGTCTCCTGTAGGCAGATGTGTAGCTGGCAGTTGCTCAGACAGCACCACGGCATGTACCTTCCCCTTCATGTGATAGGACACGAAGTGAGGCGTGCAATGGACAGGGACCTTCCTTGTAGGCCAGTGGGCATCATAACACATGTGTGAGGGCAGTACGCAGATGCGCAGCTCACCCTGTACGTCACCATGGATACAAGACACGCCTTTTAATCCATCAATACTATGGACACTCCTTGTAATTAAATGCACGTATAGACTACATGTATAGACTGCATGTATAGACTGCATGTATAGACTGCATGTATAGACTGCATGTATAGACTGCATGTATAGACTGCATGTATAGACTACATGTATAGACTGTTGCTTTGGTTTAGTACATTGGCCAAACCCATTGTTATATATAGCATTCAGATTCTTAATAGAGCCCACCACTATATTCATCACAATACCTTATCAACCTCCCACACCATCTAATGCCACACCCTCAAACTGTCCGCCCACACTAAGTGCTGACCTCAGCATTGAAGTAGAGAAACCCTTGGGGACAGTTGACGTTATGGAAGGAAGTGAATGAGGTGATAGGGCCGTCCACTAACATGGGATGGAACCTCACCACACCCCTCTCACTAGACATAACCCAGTGCGGGTATGAACCACACACAAACACCTAGAAACATACACACACAAACACACTCATCACATCCCTCTCTCTGCTAACACACACACACACTTACCCCAGAGTAGCCAGCCACGCCTTCAAACACTCGCAAGTGCCTCACAAACCGATCTCCCAGCTGCTCCTCCTCTTCTGTCTTCTCCTTGGACTGCTGACTCAGCATCCTCACCGTCCTGGCTCCACTCCTGCTGTCTTTCAGGATAACATCATGGTGGACCTGAACACAGACACAAGATAAGATCAGATGAACCTGCCACCAATACACATACAAACACATAAACATCATACACACAGTCTTCAACATAAACACTATATCAGTTGTCATGGCAATGGATATATTACTTGTTGCCATAGCAATAGATACAATGCATGTTGTCAAGACAATGGGTGCATTACCTGTTGCCATACCAATGCATAAGGCAATACTTTCAAAAGCAATTGATAAATACTTGTTGCCACGGCAATAGACAATGCATATGACAATGGAAACTATATCTGTTGCTTTGTCAAAGGATACAATACTAATTACCATACCAATGGATTCATTACTTGTTGCCATGGATTCATTACTTGTTGCCATGGATACCTTACTTGTTGCCATGGATATATTACTTGTTGCTATTCCAAAAGACACAATACTAGCATCCCAGCAGTGGAATACTTGTTGCCATGCCATGGTAGTGAATTTATGTCTGTTGCTATAGTAAGGTACATAGCTATTGTCAAGACTCTCCTATACATTCTGTCCTCCATTGACTAACTCTACCCACAACCCTACAAGCATGACAGAACTACTAGGCTACTTGAGATATTATATCCATTCCCTTTTCTCATTCCAAACATTTGGTTACAGAGAGCCCCAGGTTCCCTCATTCCAAACATTAGGTTCCAGAGAGCCCCAGGTTCCCTCATTCCAAACATTAGGTTCCAGAGAGCCCCAGGTTCCCCACTCACCTTGCTGAACCTGACATGCAGGTGGCCTGTAGGGACCAGGTCATGGTAGGGAAAGGCACTGTACACCACCAGGTCACCATCCACCAACGCAAACAGGTAAGGAATGGTTTTGTGGGAGGGGCCAAGAGCTACTAGAAGAATCTCAGTGACAGTTGTCTCAGTGTTCTGCTGATGTCTGAAACACACACACACACACACACACACACACAACGGCTATATTCAAATAATACCCAACACACACACACACAACTAAAGTTGCATAGATAATCTATCGGTCTATCGGCCTACTTTTTCGATATCGGTATCGGTTGTCAACACTACCCGCCATACCGATAGAAAAAATTTCATACGCGCCGCGTGGACACTGAACAAATGAGTTCTACTTGCTCTTAGACGGCGTAAAGACAAAGAAACTTAACTACGATGTCTAAAAAGAGGTCACCAATTTGGCACTATTTTGTTCCTGGCGCTGAAGACTCTAGACTAGTACCATTATATTTCTAATTATGTAAAAATTAAATTTTCAAAATTCAATGACTATATCTATCTGTTATCAGTATCGGCCTCTATTCTAGATACAATATTGGTTATCGGTATAATTGGTAAAATCTTCTATCAGTGCAACTCTACACACATCAACACAACTGCCACATAACACACACCCAACAGCCGCTCATCATTAGCCACACCCACCAGTAGTTAGTCACACCCACTAGTAGTTAGCCACACCCACCAGTAGTTAGTCACATCCACCAGTAGTTAGTCACACCCACTAGTAGTTAGCCACACCCACCAGCAGTTAGCCACACACCCCAGGGTTAGCTACTCACTCAGACAGCTGAGGCCCGCTATCCTTGAGAGTGTGCGGTACAGCAGAGAAGTTGCGCACACAGAACACGAGAGTGCAGAGGTCACGGTTGAGCTGGTATATCTCTAAGGTGCCGTCCTCTCTAGCCAGACAAAACCAACACGTAGCCACCACAGAACCACTCCCATCAGCCACAAGGGGCGGGGCCTGGAAAGACGAAGTAGGAAGAGGAACAGAGGTGACGTTGCTAGGACCAGGTTTGCTCTCTGAGATGTCTCCCCCACCGTACAACAGTTCGTCCTCCTCGTCCATACTGCTACGAGACTCCTCCTTCACATCCACCACATTCCTCAGCTCCTCCCC
>WLWD01003020.1_pt1 | contig 52152 bp, 25 predicted proteins | sample 6712731 | NCBI WGS metagenome assembly WLWD01 (sample SAMN12718690, study PRJNA576275) | sponge metagenome | isolation source: marine sponge | host: Mycale hentscheli | place: New Zealand: South Island, Marlborough, Capsize Point | collected 2014-11-01
AATGTGTGGGTGTTCTTAATTATTTTTTTAATTTTTTTATTACCCCGCCTCCTCCCCTCCCCACGGACACCCCTCATATTTTGAGGGTTCTATAAGATTGCCCATTGTCTGCTTGTTAAATATGAAAACTTTAAATAGTCCAGCAGAATGTAAGCCGCACCTCACAATCTGTTATATAGTTTGTAGCTGTTTTGCATGTAGCGAGTTATATAAAATCACTTGCTGAACATCTGTCAGCCATGGTGAACTTTGCGATAGACAGAAAGCCAGCAAGTTGTTTTAAAGCTGACTAGCTACACGAAGAGCATTTTAGGGCAAAAACATGAACTACATATATACTCCGATGAAAACTTTTAAAAACTTTTCCTCCAAACTAAAACCTTCCTTGTGGTTGAATAGTCAGCTGGCCTCTTCATGTTAACAGTCACATGACTGGCACATGCAATGATGATGAGTTGTGTCGAGTTTCTCACAACAAGTGCTACAAAATATACGCTCGAATTTGACATATATTTGTGCTCAGAAGTACATAGGTGTCCAGAAATGCCGTGCCAAACAAAGTGAAGTTGTTGTAACATAGGATGTATTCTCTGTCCTTCACAGGCTTTTTATTTATTTTATTTTTTTTATTTTTATTTTTATAACAATACAGAATTAAAAATATTTGATCGCCACCCGGAGTCAAACTCAGGACCGCTTGTATAACCCACAAGCGCTCTGCCACTGAGCTACGACAACCAGCCAGTGAACAAACACTCTAATTCTGTATTTATACTGTTAAAGTGGTACTGCTATGCTACAGTCTCACTCTCAACAGACCAACGAAAATTCTCTAGTGTAACATTGTTTCCCACATGATCACTTCATGGTGCATGTAAATAACATGTATCCTTAGATGTAATGATTAATCGAGATTTAAAATTAGATTTTTTCTATTTGCGCTCCTTTTTACACCTTACCTGCTTTAAAATGTTGACTACTCCCGTTGTCATGGTTACTGTGTGTGCTTTTGTGATGTGTGTGTAGGTGTCTCTATGGAAGGAGGGCGGAGAGAGAGAGTGGGAGTGTGTGAGTGAGGTGGATAAAGGGCAGCAGAGACAACAGGAACTACAGCAACAATGAATCTAGAATATCAACATTTTTACCATTTAGTAAATTATTTCTACTGTAATGCAAAATCCTTATTAACTATATACATATGTATGTATGTATATACTGTAATACATGCAATGTATTGGGCAACTTGCTGCTGCAGGAGTCCTGTGGTGTGGGATCGTAGAGTTGGTGGGCTGGTTTAGTGACTACACTGTGAAAAGAATTCAGTATAAGCTATCTTATAGCAGTAGTTTATTGGTGCACTCTAAGCAATATCTTGTAACCAATACACTACACTTATGATACATATGTATGTTATAAGGTAGATAAGCTAGTCATATTGTACCTTATAGCATACCAATAATTACCAATAAGCAATTCATACAACAGTATTACGAGGCAGTTAGAAATTTTTTCATAACTGAATTCTTCAGAAACAATAATGATCAGTATAAGTAACCTTACACATTAGTTACACTTCTAAAATCAACATTTCTCTAGTTCTGGTCCTTTGCATATATGCTGTAGTGTTTGTATAGTGACAGAGAGACTTTATATTGCTTAGGTCCTCCAGAAAGGAACACTATAAACTTAGTTTCCCGCCCGCTTTGAAGGCAGGGTCAATTTGTGTCCCTCCGATTCCGTTTAGAGTCTCTCCTACTGGGTTGTTAAAGAGCAGTCGCTACATTCTAAATTAGTTAGGCGCTGTGCAGCCATCGTGAACTACTGTTTATAGGGTCCCTCAGGCCCTAAGTAGTGCGCTTGGGATGTAAAAACCTAATACCTCCAAGACCCTAAAATTAGTCTTGAAGGCAGTGCCTATTATATAGTTTGTCAAGTTTTCATCTGAAATCTGTTTCACAGTCTCACGGTCATGACTTGACCATATTATGTTGATAAACTGTTGTTTTTGTTTTTGCGACTTGACAAAATCCCCCCCCCCCCCCCCCAGCAAAAATTCCTGTATGAATCCCTGGTGTTAGTAGGCAATTACTGTATGAATTGTGCAAGGCTTGGGAGTAGACTTGTGTAAGAAACTCATTGCATTGCATGCAGTAGCAAAGCCCAGGCATTTTCACTAGGGGTGTGGCCACACTTCATAGGCATAATAAATCGTCTTCACAATTATCACAAAAGATTGCAAAGATAAAAGTATAAAGTATCATCTTATATTTTTAATCTTGACTTGCCATATAACAGGTAAAGGTATAAAATAAGACTACAAATGAATAAGAAATTAATTAAAAAACAAAAAAACAAAAACAAAAAACATTAAAAGGTTGTTGTCACACGTCTATTGTGTGAAGGGATACAAACAAAATGAAGTCAATCTGTTTCTTCACTACAACTGAAGATCTTTAGCCAGTTGCGTGGCTGCTACCGAGTGATAAAAGGCACGATGGGAAAGAAACGTCTCCTTGGCCAGCTCCTTCCCACCCTCACTGCAGGCATACAGACACCTGAGACAGAGAGAGAGAGACATGAACAAGCAATACAATACTTGAGCACACCTGCATTACAAGGCTGTTGAGGAGGACCAAAGAAAGGACAAAATAACTAACTCCCATCTTCTCTTATCCTGGTGCATTGAGACTGAACACGGTAGCCACTCATAAATACATGTGTATGCAATTAGGAAAATAGTTATACAGGACAACTAAAACTTCATACGATGTGTTTGCATTGCAAGAATAGTTTTGTTTTGTGCAGTGACTAATAAAAAAATATATATATTTTTTTTAATTAAAAAAAGAAGAAGCTAACCATACAAGATTAATTCAACCTGCAGAGAACTCTTTATCAACAAGTTTTAGCTTTTTGTAGGTAAGGGATCACAATTTTTGTAGGTAAAGGATCACACTATTTGTAGGTAAAGGATCACACTATTTGTAGGTAAGGATCACACTATTTGTAGGTAAAGGATCACACTATTTGTAGGTAAGGGATCACACTATTTGTAGGAAAGGATCACACTATTTGTAGGTAAGGGATCACACTATTTGTAGGTAAAGGATCACACTATTTGTAGGTAAAGGATCACACTATTTGTAGGTAAGGATCACATTTTTGCCCTGGTAAAAATCATCGCGTAGCCTATAAAGGTAGAGAATTGCCTGGATTTAGAAATGGCTGGATAAGAGAGGACGGAATATACATACTACAGTTGACACACGTGTACAAATTTAACAGGACTAGCACACACACACATACGTATGTACTCGTGTAACATACCTGTAGAGAGGTCTCACATATTTCATTCTCCCTTGCTTGGTGACAAACTCGACAACCAGAGAAAACACACGCTCCAATCCTGACTTGAGACACAACTGGAGCCACCTGGAATAGGGTTGGATATTATACACATAGAGCCAGTACAATCAATACTGTAGGCCAAATACATATATTGCTATATCTTTATAGCACATACTTGTACGTGTGTATAGAGGTTAATTACGTAACATAGTCAATAAATAATCATTGCCTAATTCTTGTACATGTACATAGTTTCTTCCATCTTCAATTTTGATTTCATTATTGATTATGTGGCAGACTGCCATGTAGCTGATATATCAAACAGCGGTAAACATGTGTAGCACACGCACACAGATACATACGTACACCTTGCAGCACACGCACACAGATACATACACCATGCAGCACACACACACAGATACATATGTATACCAGCACGTGTAATGTTTAATCCACCCTTCCTTCTCCTCACTTAGACTTGACGTCTGTGTTAGGCTGAGCGGACATGCCGTACTTATTATCCATAGCATCCAACACTGGGACAGGAAGTGGCGCCTGCAACATACACACACAAACAGACATGTCACTAATTGACTCTCCCACTCCTCATAAAAGATGAAACATGTAGTACCAACAGCAAATTCATACCACACCTTACCTAAAGATTGAATGTTTTAATAGTTACTGCAATGTGGTAGTGTATTCATAAATGCACATCAGATCTCGAAGAACTATGTAGGCTAGAATAAGGATATCGTTCTGCCTGCCCTCACCAGCTCATGGAAAACAAACTGCTTGTATAAACTTGGGAAAGTGAAAGCCTTTACCCGTCCTAATTTTGTGGGTAATATTACGAGATATAATATTCATGCTAAAGATGGCGGCCAACCTTCCTGAGGAGACGGTTGACAAAGTCCTGCAACATTTCTGAACTGATCTCCACATCTTCACTGGAAAACTGACTCAAAACAGCTTCATCTAACTACAACAACCAAAACAACAACAAACAACAACAAACACATATAAAACCATACACACAATATAGCTACATATGTATACTACATATACATGTATGTACTTCTAAAATGCTAGCTACATATGTATAACTCACTGTCTCCTCTTTGATGTCTATCCATTTTTCAGCCAGAGACTGAGTCACATTGGCAAGAGTTGTGTCATAGCTGACAAAAATAAATAAATAAATAAAATTAAATTAAAAAAAAAAAAAAGAAAGAGAAAAATAATAATAAAAAAATGCAGTAATGAAAGAAAAACAACAACACTGGTATAAATAACAACAACAACACAGGTATAATAACAGCATATTTTATCATTCTAACAGCCAATATTAAGTTAATTACAACTTAACCCTAGTTTTAATTAACATAATATTGGCTGTTAGACTGATATTATTATAATTATTTCAGCCAAGAATGACTGAATCACAGGTATGTACTGTATGTATATATTACTTAGGAGTGTATGGAGGCATCCCAGGCTCATAGAACCACTTGTCCCACTGCACATGCTCAAACAATCCTTCTGAAGACTACAAGGACAGATTGCCAACACTTTACAACAGGAGTAGTGTTAATAAAATATTCTAATCCCCACCTCCTTCTTGAAGTAGTTGAGGAAGAATTCCTTCCATGCATCAGTGTGGACGGTGGAAAACTTGTGGGAACTCAAATACTCCTTCATGAAACCATCCATGGAACCTAACAACAGACAGACAGACAGACAGACAGACATGCAGACACATAGACAGACATGCAGACAGACAAACAGACAGACAGACAGCTACCAACACTTGGCACTAACTCAAGTGCAACTACTTATACATACCCTTTACCATATTATGCTAAAACAAACGAGTCCAAGAAAATACCCTTTACCATATGCTGTAACTAAACATGGTGTCTTACATGCCGTATGAGAAAAGACTGTATGAATGAGTCCCAATAAAATAAAATAAAAAATAAAATAAAAAAAGGAAAAAACAAAACAAAAAAAAGACAACTACTTATATTAGCTTGAATTGTATTGTATGTGCTCCATGTACAGAATTGATATGTTGACCACATGGACTGTGTACTGTACCTGGTCCACCCAGCACGTGGACTGTGTACTGTACCTGGTCCACCCAGCACATGGACTGTGTACTGTACCTGGTCCACCCAGCACCACATGGACTGTGTACTGTACCTGTCCACCCAGCACACATGGACTGTGTACTGTACCTGGTCCACCCAGCACATGGACTGTGTACTGTACCTGGTCCTCCCAGCACATGGACTGTGTACTGTACCTGGCCCTCCCAGCACATGGACTGTGTACTGTACCTGTCCACCCAGCACACATGGACTGTGTGTACTGTACCTGGTCCACCCAGCACATGGACTGTGTACTGGTCCACCCAGCACATGGACTGTGTACTGTACCTGGTCCACCCAGCAGAGTTTCCAGATAGAATAGGAGCAGAGATCCTTTCTCATACGGCACAGAAGAGAAGGCGTCGTCCGGGTGAACGCCGGTGAGACGAGGCACTAGGGCAGTCAGAGGGAGCTGGTCACATGACCTGAAATGCTCCACCTATAAGTATAATTCATAAATTCATGCAGCATACAACAAGTTCAGGCTTTCACACAGATGGTAAGCTAAGCATGCCATTCTGTGCTTTAAAAGACACACGACTGCCCTGACCCTTTAATGAAACCCTGCCTTGAAATTGCCTCCCCCCAACTCGCGCATCACTTACTGCATCCTCTAGAGCTTTCCAACCATCTAGAAAATGAAAAGATAAAAATAAAAACAACAAAAACAATAAACAAACAAACATGGTTCAATTTAGAAAAAAGTTGTTTAGGGGGGGGGGGGGGGGGGGGGTTGGCTAAGTCCTCTGTATCTATATAATATACTAAATTTGCAAGTCTAAAATGGTATTTCTCTTTAAATGAGGGAGAGTATTTAGCATGAAATTATTTACAGCCAAGTGCAGTCATGTTGGGTTCAGCCTAGCATTATACAGTACACAAGGTCCAAATAATAGAGGAGAGCTGAGAATTTCAGGGGAAAGCTGGGAAATTTGGGGGGAAAATCTCTCCTCCCCCTAGATAGAACCCAGATAGTGTGTTAAAATGTAAGAATGAAATTAAGTATATAAACCCCGCCCTATATAAACCCCGCCCTTCTTTCATGCATCCTCTCATTTCATCTCTCCTTACTGATGCAGCGAAGATGTCTCTCTGGTTCTCCGTGTAACTGGGCAATGATCTTCCTCTCCAGGTAGGTGGTGCAGCCTTCATTCAGCCTTGCACACAAACAAACAAGCAAACAAACAAACAAGCAAGTAAACAAACAAGCAATGTAAATAACTCAAGCAAGCCATTCATGACAATGCATGTCAGTATGGTACACTTTGAGGGTAGTGCAGAGAATCAGACCTGTTGGGGGTGGGGCCAAGTTATTCAGCAACTAAAGCAAATCTCCCATAGTCTAAATATTTTTTTTATTTGTATAACAGTCTAAAAATCTACTTTCATCCGAAATTATAGTAACCTTTTAGTTTAAATTTAAAAAAATACAAAACAAAATTAATGTAATTAAAACTGTTTTCTTCTTTTCATACAGTAACACATGTTGAAGTAAACTTTCTCGATTTCTGAAGATTTGTTATCCAGTTAAAATATTGCTAACTTTTGACAAGGGCATCCTCTCAAGGATTCATACAGGATTTTTTTCCAGGGGAATTTAGTATAGAGTAACCAAAAAAAAACAAAAAAAAAAAAAAAAAAAACAACATCTAGCACTTGAAATTGAAGAAGTCATGACTACATATATGAAACTAATTATCAGACGAAAATTTAGACAAACTATTACAATTGCTATTGAAGGACCAGAACTAGAAATAGTTGATTTTGAAGAAGTATAGGAATTTTAAACAAATTAACAGGCTATAATGGGAAGGGAGGGGAAGTCATTCTAGGGCTCCCATAGCCTGTATGAAACCAGCAGATGCAATAATGTTAGGTTAACACCTTAAAATGCCCACAATAAAATAAACAGACCCTTAGCTATGTATGTACATGTATGCTAATTAATACAACCAGTAGACCGTTTCGCTTTTTTTAAAACTAGCAAAAATATGTAGTAATAAATCTCACACACAAAAAGCATACCAAAAGTGTTCCCAGGACACATTAGTGACCAGGTTCCCAGTCCAGCTGTGAGACACCTCATGAGCCACAAGCAGCTGCACGCATAGACACAGCACAAGATGCAAAAGTCATATAAATTTTTTTAAATTTTTTAATAGTTTGTCAAGTACATTGTATACACAACACAACTGCTTACCGTAGCTTCTGATTTATCACCTTTCTCAATAGACGGCGACTGCAAACAAGTGAAAATACGGTGAAATTGAAAGTAAACAATAATAAAATAATAACAAATATTTCTATTAAAGAATAGAACCGCTCAAAAACAAAGCACAACCCGTCTTGCCACTTTGAAATAAATTTTTTTTTTTAAATACAAAGACAATTTGTTGGTCTAACTTTAACTGTACATGTAGCTGGATTAGTGCAAGTGCATGCATAAAGCAAATTATTCCAAACTAAAATAATTTTCAAATAGGGACGGGCAAATGGGCAGTGTGTGTTGGGATATGTTTCACAACTAAAATTTATAAACAAGAAAAGGATATAACAATATAAATTAAAAAGTTAGCTGCTTTAAGGACATCACACCCTCAGTTACTGCAAGGACATCACACCCTCAGTTACTGTAAGGACATCACACCCTCAGTTACTGCAAGGACATCACACCCTCAGCTACTGTAAGGACATCACACCCTCAGTTACTATAAGAACATCACACCCTCAGCTACTGTAAGGACATCACACCCTCAGTTACTGTAAGGACATCACACCCTCAGTTACTGTAAGGACATCACACCCTCAGTTACTGCAAGGACATCACACCCTCAGTTACTGTAAGGACATCACACCCTCAGTTACTGTAAGGACATCACACCCTCAGTTACTGTAAGGACATCACACCCTCAGCTACTGTAAGGACATCACACCCTCAGCTACTGTAAGGACATCACACCCTCAGCTACTGTAAGGACATCACACCCTCAGCTACTGTAAGGACATCACACCCTCAGCTACTGTAAGGACATCACACCCTCAGCTACTGTAAGGACATCACACCCTCAGCTACTGTAAGGACATCACACCCTCAGCTACTGTAAGGACATCACACCCTCAGCTACTGTAAGGACATCACACCCTCAGCTACTGTAAGGACATCACACCCTCAGCTACTGTAAGGACATCACACCCTCAGCTACTGTAAGGACATCACCCCCTCAGCTACTGTAAGGACATCACACCCTCAGCTACTGCAAGGACATCACACCCTCAGCTACTGCAAGGACATCACACCCTCAGCTACTGCAAGGACATCACACCCTCAGCTACTGCAAGGACATCACACCCTCAGCTACTGCAAGGACATCACACCCTCAGCTACTGCAAGGACATCACACCCTCAGCTACTGTAAGGACATCACACCCTCAGCTACTGTAAGGACATCACACCCTCAGCTACTGTAAGGACATCACACCCTCAGCTACTGTAAGGACATCACACCCTCAGCTACTGTAAGGACATCACACCCTCAGCTACTGTAAGGACATCACACCCTCAGCTACTGTAAGGACATCACACCCTCAGCTACTGTAAGGACATCACACCCTCAGCTACTGTAAGGACATCACACCCTCAGCTACTGTAAGGACATCACACCCTCAGCTACTGTAAGGACATCACACCCTCAGCTACTGTAAGGACATCACACCCTCAGCTACTGTAAGGACATCACACCCTCAGTTACTGTAAGGACATCACACCCTCAGTTACTGTAAGGACATCACACCCTCAGTTACTGTAAGGACATCACACCCTCAGCTACTGTAAGGACATCACACCCTCAGCTACTGTAAGGACATCACACCCTCAGTTACTGTAAGGACATCACACCCTCAGTTACTGTAAGGACATCACACCCTCAGTTACTGTAAGGACATCACACCCTCAGTTACTGCAAGGACATCACACCCTCAGTTACTGTAAGGACATCACACCCTCAGCTACTGTAAGGACATCACACCCTCAGCTACTGTAAGGACATCACACCCTCAGCTACTGTAAGGACATCACACCCTCAGCTACTGTAAGGACATCACACCCTCAGTTACTGTAAGGACATCACACCATCAGTGACATATAAGAACATAACACCCTCAGCTTACTGTAAAGGACATCACACCCTCAGCAATGAAGACATCACACCTCAGCTACTGTAAGAGACATCACACCCTCAGCTACTGTAAGGGCCATTTTCATCACACCCTCAGCTACTGTAAGGACATCACACCCTCAGTTACTGTAAGGACATCACACCCTCAGCTACTGTAAGGACATCACACCCTCAGCTACTGTAAGGACATCACACCCTCAGCTACTGTAAGGACATCACACCCTCAGTTACTGTAAGGACATCACACCCTCAGCTACTGTAAGGACATCACACCCTCAGCTACTGTAAGGACATCACACCCTCAGCTACTGTAAGGACATCACACCCTCAGTTACTGTAAGGACATCACACCCTCAGTTACTGTAAGGACATCACACCCTCAGTTACTGTAAGGACATCACACCCTCAGCTACTGTAAGGACATCACACCCTCAGCTACTGTAAGGACATCACACCCTCAGCTACTGTAAGGACATCACACCCTCAGCTACTGTAAGGACATCACACCCTCAGCTACTGTAAGGACATCACACCCTCAGCTACTGTAAGGACATCACACCCTCAGCTACTGTAAGGACATCACACCCTCAGCTACTGTAAGGACATCACACCCTCAGCTACTGTAAGGACATCACACCCTCAGCTACTGTAAGGACATCACACCCTCAGCTACTGTAAGGACATCACACCCTCAGCTACTGTAAGGACATCACACCCTCAGTTACTGTAAGGACATCACACCCTCAGCTACTGTAAGGACATCACACCCTCAGCTACTGTAAGGACATCACACCCTCAGCTACTGTAAGGACATCACACCCTCAGCTACTGTAAGGACATCACACCCTCAGTTACTGTAAGGACATCACACCCTCAGTTACTGTAAGGACATCACACCCTCAGTTACTGTAAGGACATCACACCCTCAGCTACTGTAAGGACATCACACCCTCAGCTACTGTAAGGACATCACACCCTCAGCTACTGCAAGGACATCACACCCTCAGTTACTGCAAGGACATCACACCCTCAGTTACTGCAAGGACATCACACCCTCAGCTACTGCAAGGACATCACACCCTCAGCTACTGCAAGGACATCACACCCTCAGCTACTGTAAGGACATCAAATCACAACGCCCCTCAGCTACTGTCAGGACATCACAGGCCCTCAGCTATACTGTAAGGACCCTCCCCCCCCACAACCCTCAGCTACTGCAAGGGACATCACACCCTCAGCTACTGTAAGGACATCACACCCTCAGCTACTGTAAGGACATCACACCCTCAGCTACTGTAAGGACATCACACCCTCAGCTACTGTAAGGACATCACACCCTCAGCTACTGTAAGGACATCACACCCTCAGCTACTGTAAGGACATCACACCCTCAGCTACTGTAAGGACATCACACCCTCAGCTACTGTAAGGACATCACCCCCTCAGCTACTGTAAGGACATCACACCCTCAGCTACTGTAAGGACATCACACCCTCAGCTACTGTAAGGACATCACACCCTCAGCTACTGTAAGGACATCACACCCTCAGCTACTGTAAGGACATCACACCCTCAGCTACTCTAGTTCCTTACACCTCGCAGTTTTCCCATCAATACAAGTTGATTGGCGGTCTCTATTTTGAGTATGATCGACCAGATTGAGAACTTTTCAGCAGAGATTAAAAAGTGGAGTGCATAGCCGGGCTAGTGAGTAGCCCGTGCTAGAATGTGCGGTATGGATGCATGTAATGTTTAATAGCCGATTTCGAAGAATAGGATCAACAGCATCAACAGCCTACTAGTCTTCTTCCTTTCTATTTGCCAATTGCTCCACATGTCATTCCTATCCATTGGCTTCTTGCATAACTCCAGTCTCTAGCCACCCGGAACAGTGTTAACCATAACCGTGTGTAAATGCTTCTCAATTAGAGACACAAACTACAACACGGTGCTGTATGCATTTGCACCAATGATGACACAATAAGCATAACAATATTGACTACATATGTGTTGGTATATTGCCCAATTCTAACCAGTGAATGAATTAATTTATCCTTTCATTCACAAATGAAGTCATCAAATTTTTTAAAGTGACTTTTACATCCTACCAGCGCAGACCCACTCAAAGGTTAAAATACACACTTAAAAACAACAACAACAACAAACAAACAACAACAAATTACTCACCAAAATAGTAGGAGTGACAAAGGTCAAGCACGGATTTTCCATTCCTCCGTAGGGAAAAGATGGAGGAAGAACGAGAACATCGTACACTCCCCATTCATACGGACCAGCTAGAGATTCCGCCACTTCCAACACCTTACCAGTCTACAACCAATCAGTAAATTAACTCAAAATATGTGTAACTACAAGCATCCCAAGAACCAACCCACTATGTACCTACATATAACCATGACAACATCTGGTATGCTTAAACTGATCGTACTTTAAATAAGACAAATGTGGTCTAGAAGCTGAAATGTTGGGGCTTTTGCTTTGTATGTTGCACCGATTGTAAAGAGGTGATCATTAATAAAGGAAGAGGACATTCCCCCCCCCCCCCCCCCCCCCCCCTCTCACCCCTTTTCTTAAGCTTTCATGGTGAATTATATTTTTGAGGTACAGTATACAATATTGGAAGCTTGGCAGATATTTCACCTTTAGCAATGGGTTGGCCTACTCTATATGGTTACATTGTACAGAAATCAAACCTTCTCTCCCTTGCAAGTTAGATTATTGCCAATAAAATCTGATGAATTGACACCCTCAGCTATACACGTATGTTGGGATCAATTCAGATACATCACCACAATGTAGTACACACCCCGTTCACACACACACACACACACACACACACACACACACACACACCTCTGAGAAGTCCCATGCTGCTTGCTCTATCATCTCCTTCTCACACCAAACTTTACTACAGCGACCTACTGACCTGTGAAGACAAGAATAAGTAAACACAAACATAAATCATTTGTTAGATACAATATCCTCCATCAACGACCCCTTACCTGCTCTCTAGAGCGTCCAAACAATAACCACTCCCCAGTCAGTCAAGCTTCCCCTTACCTACTACAATGTTACAATGATAAACACTCTCCCGTTATGTCTAGCAACCCCTTACCTACTTCTATAATGAACACTCTCCACCCATGTCTAGCAACCCCTTACCTCCAGCCATGTCTAGTAACCCTTTACCTACTCTCCAAAACTCCCTTATGATAAACTCGATCATATCGACCTGAGCTTCCAAGGGTTACATATGTATACAGAGAGAGATAAGCCCTATAGAACCAACCCTCCTCCCCCCCTCCCTCCCACACCATACATTGGACAAGTAGTAAGATTCTATATGTAACTAAACAAATGATTGGTGACAAGTATACAGTCTCGTACAGGCATGTGCATCAAGTAGTGTGGATAAAATTCTAAAATAAAACCCCAGCACACAATACTCGCTCCAAGGTCAACCCCTTACCTACTCTCCAGAGCTCCCACCACCAGTGCCAATAGATAAGATGGTATTGGCACTTTCTGAGAGAAGCTAGTGACACTCTTGCCCTGAATGGTTGGGTGAGGAGAGACACTCTCTCTGAAGGCCCCCATTAGGACTGTCAGGTCACTAGGAGCAGTCACCTTATTGGAAAACAAACAAGAGACAACAACAGGTAAACAATGAAACAAATACTCACAAATGATAAACAGCCACTCCAGCAATCTCAAAATGATGCAATTAGATAACCCCAAGGTAGTACACACACACACACACACACACACACACACACACACACACACACACACACACACACGCACACGCACACACAGTATACTGTATATTTAAATGTGCACATAATACTAACAAAAAAAAAAAAAGGAGAGAGACAGTTGTTCTTCCTTCCTGTGATGATTTCTCCTTTTCACTCACCTCAGCCGTATATGTAGACTTGATAGAGGGCGTGTCCATACAAGGCATCAAACTGCGAGCATGGATAGGCTGAAATACAGCAAAAAAATTTAAAAAAAATTTTTTTAATAAAAAATAAAAAAAAACCAACAAACACATTTGAAGTTATAGGTCACAAAAAAGTTTCGTTTTTATCATTTACTTTTGTTGAAGTGCTATGGCTATATGACAGGTGGACAGAAAAACAATCCTATGTAAAAAGTCCCGCAGACAATTACAGGCCTGTTGCACCCAACATGCATGAAATACATGTTGTATACTACACATGTACTACTGTAACATGCCTGTTGTACGACTGTTGGGTGTTTACACGTCTGCTGTGTGCATGTTATATGACTGTTGAGAAACATGCATGTCAGTAGCGCCTGTAACACACCTGCTAGGAAGAAGTTCCTTCCCCTAAATCTCAGAAGGTCAAAATGCATTGATTAATTACGACAGTATAGCAGAAACGTCAACAACTATAAGCATATCTGAATTGTACTCATCTGATTTTATATTTTCTCTCTTTCACAGGTTTTAAAAACAGAATTTAAAGAAAAAAATGACTGTCCGTGAGGATCGAACCCAGAATCATTAACACAATGCACTAATCTTTTCTTCCCGATTTTAAGTTGCGAAATTGGGACCACTACATTTATAATAGAAGTAAAGTATGCAAGCTTGCATGACAGCACTCACCTGGCACTGGGTGTAGAGATATGGGTGAGTCTTGCCTGCTGTCTGAGCCGGCTCCAACCACTGCACCGCCGAGCATGTGGGTGTGGTTTCATAGACGATGGTCACTTGAAAGTCCTCTCCTCTGCACAGGTCACACACGTATGGAATAATTATAGGACAAAACAGGAAGACAAAACAAGTGCTGATAAACTCAAGTGGCTACGATAGTGGTCGAAATAAACCTGACCTTCGCTGTAAATGTGAGAAATTCAATTCACACAAGCCACAATAGATAAAATAATAATAATAATAATAATAATAATTGAGTGAGCGGAGCGAGACTCTCACTAACGAGTCTCAATTGAGATTTTGGCATATACATATAATATGACAAAGTTCAAAGAGGTCAACGTGTGTCCACCCCTGGAGGCTACTTAAAAATGTAAACATTAGCGCGGGTGCAAGAAATTCGGGAGAAAAGACTTCGAAATAATGCGAGGAAAAGAAAAAAAAAAACGACAAAGAGCTATGGAGACAGAATGGGAGAGACATTCGCAGTTAAGTCTTCCAAGGTTAGCCGAGTTATTTATGCATTTTAGCGGCGGTGATAAGTTTAATTCATCAATGCGCTGTTCGCCATAGCTATACGCCTTACCTAACAGATTTTGTTCTTACTAGGAAGTCCAAAGTCCAATAGTCAAGTCACTGAGAGAATACAACGTAATACTATATCTACTAGAGCTCTGGTACAATAGAGCTTTTAAATGGACCGTACTTTGGAAAGGCAATTAGCTCAAACGAAAGCCCGTTAGTTTACCGATCTTTACTCATATCATCCTTGGATATTTGATTGCTTAAAAATCATTTTGTCCAATAGTCAAGTCACGAAGAGAATACAACGCAGGTCTTGTGCTGGTACATCCAGTGAACAAGTATCTATGTATAAAAGTGTTGTGTGTCGCTAAAGAATAGCAATAAAATAAACAAAAATATTTTTAAGTAACAAAAATTATTACCAGCTAGCATTCATATTTTAAATTTCAGAAGACCATTTGTGCTGAAGCACATCACTAGTAATAATAATTTTAAAAAACCTACAAATACAAGATTCTGCCTTGCCACTATAACTAGAGCACAAAAGTGCACCCAGTCCAGTGATGATTCCTTACCAAACAATAATGTTGAGTGCAAACAGAAGTTTACCCCGCCCTCTCTAAGCATCCCATAAACTAAGAAAACTTACACAGCAGGGACTGCACCCTGAGGCAAACTGATGTTGAGCACTGAGCCCCAGGCCCCTTCTGGGGATATAATGTCGTACTTTAGACTCTCTCCATTCGCCGAGTTACACACAGAATGAATAGTGAGATCAGACGTATCTAAAGACTGCACACACACACATACAAACAAATTTAGCTGATACATGAATACACACTGTATAAGACTGTACCGAGTCTGTGCAATAATCAATAGATTGGAGTGTGCATTAGAAAAAGAACACTCGAGGTGTGTATAAACAAAGTATAGTTTGAACAACTGCGAATTAATAAAGCATAAACGAAACAAATTAAAGATGCTCACTAGAGTCGAACATTCTTTTTGGCGCGCTGTAACTGTCAGTGTGATGCTGCATTTCAGCTTCTTCTCAGTGAAGTCCACACCAAAGTCCAGGTGATAGTGTTTCACAGCAAATGTTTGATAGCTACTTTGAGTACTTGGATCCCTGGGGGACATTATGTCTCGGTCAGGCCAACGATCTGTACTTTCACTTTCCCTTCGCTCCCCGTCAAATGCTCGTCGTTGTTTTACTAAAACCTTTACTCAAGATACCTCAGTACACAAGAATCCCTTTACCCACCCTGTACGCAAGATATCCTTTACCCAACTACGCTAACCAAACTGTTACGATAAATCCCTTTACCTAACCATTACGCTAGACCCTAACTGCCAATCTCTAAAGTTAATCTGCAACATTGGTAGCAGACTTTCACTGGACTTTGCTCTAGACTGTTTAGTAATCCTTCTCTGCTTCACCTAGTGATTGTCCTGCATATTCATCCAACCTGCTTTTAATGACACTTTTATATATATTTGGTAGAATGACTAAAGTCATGATTGTATTAAAATAATAGCCTGCATGTTTATTATAGCATGTTAGAAGATAAATGTTTTTAGCGTATCAACTACGTAATTCTTGATTTTGCAAAAAAAGGAGAAAAAAATTTTTTTTTTTAATAAAATAGGTTTATAACATAGGTACTGACAGCTGTAATTAGTATTAAATGAAACGATTCACACCTTTCATTGTACATAAATGTCTATCCTTGAAATTAGTTTGTCTTCATAGTAAGAATTGTAGTAATTGCATAGTCTTATCTCCAGGTCATCACTGGTGGGACGAACATCAGACTTACAAAACCAGGGAGGAGAGTTGAAGGAACAGCAAATGCTAGTGGGACCACACCCCTTTCCATCCCACAGAGGGTCTTCTGTGTAATATTGAGCTGATGAGTGATAACTTACATTTTTTACAGCATCACAAAAATAATTGTTGTTGATAAAAATTGGGATTTGATCGGACTGAGTACTGGCGTTATTGATACATGGGCATGTGCTATAAGATAACACATCAGGTGATTCACTGAAGGCTCCCACAAAGCTCCATATGTGTGTTCTATTACCAGCTGGTCCATGAGTCACCGATACTCCTGATAAATAGGACTGATCTAGACCAATACTATATTGCACATAGTTTCCAAAAGCAAATGAATCTCCTTTCTGGTAAGCAATAATTCTACCGCACACGGAAGAATAGTGATGTCCATTGACTGGGTAGATCACAGAGTCACATGTACGCCATTCATTAGATGATCGTCCACATCCTCTCACAGGAGATGTAGTGAGGTTCCAGTTAGTGGGGCACTGTTGATTGGTGTCTTCCATATTTAAGTGTGCTACTCTAGTCCAACTTGGACCTCCGCAATAACATGGTCTGTTTGCGTAAGTGTGTTGGTTCAACACATAGTCTCTTATTCTGTTATGCTCCTCATTGATGGTGTCCTGTGAAGGACAAGTGGATCCACTAGAGTCTGGACTGGAGTACACTGTAGTGGCAGAAATAGGGAGAGGCTGCTCAATGGAGGAGGGAATGGAACACAAGGCAATAATTATTGCAAACATCTCCAAGTTATTATGTGCTTCAGAAGTCTGCCTACTGAGCTTGTCCGACTCATTTATAGTCTCCAGCGAGCTAGCATGCTATAACCAGTTGATGAAATAATAATAAGGTAATGTAACGAGATGTTTGGGTGTAGTCTTGGTATGCAAAACTCTCCTAATTAGCTAGGCCCTTGGTATTTCTTATGTTTGTCTTTCTTAGTCAAAGAAAAGTTACTTCTTTCGAAATGTTGATTATACTTAGCAACAAAAAACAAACAAACTAAATTCCGACAATAACCTCTATGACATCATATTAGCCAAGTTTGTGAGGGTCACCCATGTTGTTCAGCTAGTGATTTAATATTAAAGTCAAAAGTAACCTGGTCATTATATTCTTGAAAGTGTTAAAAGGTAGTGCGCTGTAACTTATTGTATGGTTATTACTACACTGTACCCAACCATATGCATAACTCTCTGTTGCAATCCAGTAAGGACATTACCAATGCGTATTGTTACGTTAGTGCAGAGGCAATATTTTGAGTAAACAGGTGTTTGTTCTCCATCAAGTATGAATATTAGGTAATGACATTTTTCACCTCAATAGTGAAAATTAAAATTTTAGTGCTTGCAAAAGCATGGAAAGATTTTTGAGAATATATAATGAATCCATTGTTTTTAAATTACTCTATAAAGGAGCAGTGTCAATACAAGCTGCTATCGTAACAGTCTGATTTTCAAATTGTCCTTGTTGTGTAATTAAAAAAAGGTTTTGTATGACTACAGCTGTATCATAGTCAATTCAGTATATTGAATTACAAGTAATCAAAACTAGAACTATATTGCAGAAGCCAGATTATAGAACTTCACATGAGACAGTTACCAAATTGCTGTTGTTCTATCTTCATGAAATACCTAGAATCTAGTTGGAATAATATCATTATTGTAAATTTCAGCAAAAAGTCAAGATTCAGTGATTGCAAAATACTGGGAAATTTAGTGTAAATATGGATTAAAATAGTGAAATTGTGAAATTTTGTTCTTAAGACTACGTACATTCCAGAGAAAGAATGTAGCTAATATCTGTTGAGTGACAGCCATTCAGTTATTGTGATAATATGAGCAATCGATCGATGATTTTGAGTGAGTAGGGGGCAAAGAAGAAGGAAGATCCATCTCAGATCTTCCTTCTTCTTTGCCCTCTACTCACTCAAAATCAGCCTGCTCATGAAACATTTCGCCATATCACACTCTGACTCAAATAAGTACTATATATATATATTATATCAATAACTATATTTAATCATATTCACCCAGCTATATCTTTCTAACTTATTATTGGTAGAAAATCCATTCCAAGCAACGCAAATTTTTTATTTGTACCATTTCACACAATTGCTCTGATTTATGTAGTAAAAAGAACTATGACACTACTGTAAAATTAAAAGTAAATAATACATTTAGTGGATTCCTGTTTCTAGTATTTCCAAAATGTAAATTGGAAGTAGACAACTGATGCCTTATCAAATTGAAAGATATTAGCTATGTTTCTAAATCAATTAATTCAATAAATGGCTACCTATTTCTAGTATTTCAGAATGTAGCTAACTGAATAAGACAAGTATACTTAGTGTTCAACCCAATATTTTGCTTCTTCCAACTCTCTTACACCACATGCAGAAAGCAGATGGTGTATTGCTTATGCTAACTACACCACAATTACCATTCTGTTTTAATGTGATATAAATTCTGAAGTTATAAATAAATGCAGTATTTAAATCAAAGTCATATTTACCTTGCTTTAAAAGTAATAGTTAGAAATTAGTCAGAAATAACAGCTATAAAGCAATGGAGTGATATATCAATGTCCCATGCATACTGGCTCTGAATTCAGAAATAAATCTTATAGATATAAATTATCAAACTAATGCTTAGCTAAAATTAATGCAAGTTTACTAAAAAAATAGTATTTATAGCTATGCTGTAGCTTATACAATTTATGATATTAAAAGTAAAAATTTTGACTAAGTCCTTACGTAGAAGTAATCCTATTGGTAATTAATTAGTTCAATTGTGTAAATATTGCTGTTAAATACAGCTCTCCAAAACACAAAGTGACATAAATGAAAGTAGATAGTGGTATTCAGTGCTGTATCTCAAACACTAGACATGGCTAATAACTTGCTGATGGTAATGGTTTTCACTAACAATGTTTTCATCTTCTGTGTTGGGCAACCAGTAACTGTTCCTGCCATAACGTACTCCACTCCATATTCCAGTCTTACCTGTCATTCAGAAGATATCATCAACAAGGAGAGTAGAAAAGCTAGAGCAACTATTTTGTTGGATTTTTTCAAGGAAAAACGTCCATGTTCCTGTGGAGGTCCAGGATGGACAGAAGTAGCTCATCTAGATATGTCAGACACTAATCAACAGTGCCCCTCCAACTGGAGACTAGTTACTTCTCCTGTGAGAGGATGTGGACGATTGACATCTTTTAGTGGGTATTGTGACTCTGTGGTGGTCTACCCACTCTTGCCTCCCGTTTCCTACTCCTCTGTGTGTGGTAGAATTATTGCTTATCAGAAAGGACAATCATATGGATTTGAGGATTCTCTTATTTCTCCTCAAGATTACTTGGTATATTTTGACATTAGCTATTTATCAGGATTATCAGTGTCTCATGGGCCACCAGGTAATAGAAAACACATATGGAGTTTTGTGGGAGCAGAAAGTGAACTAAACACAGCTAACCCACTAAACACATGTCCCTGTACTAACACTGATATTGCTTGGCCATTTAAAGACCCTTATTTTGTTGGTACGGATTATTTTTGTGACACTGGAAACAAGGGACTTCATAATGATACTCAATACTACACCGAAGATCCTCTATGGGATGGGAAGGGGTGTGGACCTACTAGCACGTGCTGTACCTTCAACTCCCCTCCCTGGTTCTGCAAGTCTCTCCCTCAACGTACAAATGAAGTATTGGAGATCAGACTGTGTAATTTAGGTGATGAAGATAAAATAGTCACACAAATAGACATTTATATAAAATGAATATTATTGAAACATTCCTTACAGTCTTTAGTTATTAATTAGAACCCATGAATTCTGTATTTTGAATAATTACCTTGTACGTACATTTTATGCCAGGCTTCATAATCATGTATTCTCTCTCTTTCAAAGGCTTTTTTTAAACATTGCAGAATTAAAAATATTTGGTTACCACCTGAATCGAACCCAGGACCAATTTTGCTTAATTAACACACAAACACTGCCAACTCCCTAAGAGGTAAATTATGTACACTGTTAAAAATGAGGAGTTAGAGTAACTCCTTGTGGGAGTAATTTGTGGGAGTAAATCAATAAAGGAGTTGGTGGAACTCCATGGATGGTAATTAAGATATTTTAATGATATTCATGGGTCTAGTAAAACCCAACGCAAAATTTTTTGGGATATTCTTAGCGTATTACCAACACTACAGCTATAATGCACTCTGCTAGCTAAATGCTGGCATGATTTCTATTCACAGCTCAGCATTAGTTGTTAAATAGGTAACCTGCCTTATTAAAGGATGTATTGTGACATTTCCTTATTTCCGTAATGTTGAGGAAGAATGATTGAAATCTATTTAAAAATTTATACTACTATAAGAAATAGAAAGCTCCTTTGTAAAATTGGAAGTAAATAATCTATGGTTAATTAACTTCTCTACAATGATTTATTACAGTAACTCCCTATTTCTTGATATATAGATGCAAAAAAAAAGTGTTCAGAGTTTATAAACCACATATTCTATTATAATTGACACATGATATAATATAAGAATACAACCAGTCTGTGTGCTGTTAATTCATAAGCAAAATATAGCTATATTAGCGCACAACTAGAAGTTAGTGGGAAGTTTAACTCAAATATTTTTGCTTTAGAGTAGTCAATGCCTTATCGTTCTGTCCTGGCAAAATCACAACCCATATAATTACAATAGCTAAACTATAACTGTATATATGACAATTATGACTTCTATTGGGTTTCAGAATCGCTATCATTTGTAATTATAGTAAAATGTGTAAACACTGCAGCAACAAATAGCAACAGCAGAACATATGGAATTTGTTGATGTAATGGTGGGTCTCACAATGCAGTTTCAGATGTACGCACTTCAATACTAATGATATTCATTCACATAAGTCCCATAATTATCAATGGAGTAAGCAATAAATACATTTTAATACAAATTCAATTAAACAAACTAAGGCAATTAATATTGGATGGTCTTTTTCTGCTTCACTTCCTGGATTTAGTAGGTCCTGTGCTAGGTCTCGTTTTATTGCTTTGCTTGTGTAGAGAGGCCCTGCACTGCTAGTATAAAGTGTCAAATTAGCAAATAAATGCATACATTCACTTCATGACGCTTTGTTGTTTCCTTTCAAAATGTGAATTAGTTACAATCCATTATGCATTTATTCTTAGCATGGGATAAAATTGTATCCCATGCTTTGGGGAATTAATGCATATCATACAGGCCATTACTACTTATATTGATATTAACTGGGAATGGCACATTGCATTACCCTTCTTATCTTATGGACTACTCATGTTTGTGTGGGCAATAGTACGATGTACTTGACAAATTTGATGGTCATTTTTAAGTTGCAATGGGTATAGAATGTATTATACACATTGTGTGTGTGTCATTTCAGAAAGATTTCAAAATTCTTTTCACTGCAGTCATTATAATAATTATAGTTAATAAAGTTTCAAATCACTCTCATAATTTGTCTATTATCAACTGCAAAACTTGTCAAGTATACATGAGTATCAGTTGGACAAGCTTACACAATAGAACACATTATGAAACTTTGCAGGAAATTGAAGTGAATCTTACTATTCATCAATACATGTCCAATTGTGTTAAAAATAGTACATTGTCCTGTCAAATCCTACCATTTATCAATATCAGTTAGGTTTGTGATACTGTAACCACTGGAGAATGGTATCCATAAAGCACTCAATGGGATGTCATTTTAAAAATTCATAGTGTTTCTTCTGCCCTTGTCCCTGTTTCTTTGTGGTGAATCACTACATTCTGTAGACAATAATGTCTGAATTAGCTCAACACTCACATACCACATGATGTATGGTATGTGACTTTGCTTACATGAGCTGCCTCCAGTGTGCATTATTTAGCATTCACTTATGATTAAAAACACTTCCCCTCACCTCACACTGTGCATGCTAAGACTTACATAGCTATCAGACAGTTTTGAATAATTGGTGCAGTTCGGACCATATTGAAATTTTTACGTAGCAAGTGAGTTGAACGCTATAAGTTGCTACATTGTGCCAAACTGTATAGGAAACAAGTTCTTATCAGAAATTCAAGGAAAATGAAATTAAAAGTAAACAACAGATCGTGAGCTAAAGTGATTTTGATACTACACTAAAAGTTACTATGTACTACATAATATTAATAAATTAGCTAATTGATTCAGTGACTACCTGTTTCTAGTATCTTCAACATGTGTAATTGGAATTGGATTATTGATTTTTTGCATTGAAAGTTTACTATAATGTCCTCTAAAATCAATTCTGAATCAGTCAGCTACCTTTTTTCTAGTATCTTCTGAATGTAACTAGATACAATAATATTTACTTAGTCTAAACTTAAGCTAGTATTCAACTCTCTTACACCACAACTATGAAGTGTAGAAACTGTGGGAATGCCCGCTATTGTGGCATAAAGGGTGTAAGTGAAGACTTCATTAACGCTTGTATGCGTGTATGTACAGCCACGTAGTAAAGTTGTTAATTTCTGTATATTATTAGTCATATATGGCCATATCAGAAGATTCCTTGTATTGTTGGCCCATCACCTTTGAGAGCTGGAGTGCGGTATGGTTTTATATACTGCGGCTGACCACACTGTTTTCAGAGTTGTGCTAAGTGAGAGTTCGTAAAGGTAGATCCATCTGTGTCTCCAATAAGCTATGCAACCTAAGGCTGGGCTTTGGGTCCCCTTGACCTGGGTGCTAGATAAGAAACACCTATATCTTCTACTGGCATTCTCTGTCTGACTCTCTAGTGCCAGTGGAGGATGCTACCTCCACCCCGATCTCACAGAAACTATGTAAAAAATGCATGGGCTATGCTAATTAAAACCAAACTATTTAGACCTATTCTGTCCAACTATAAATTGAAATGACACGAATTATAAATTAATTAATGCTATATATTTATTACTGCCATATTTTACCTGCTTTGAAGAATTATTAAAAAAAATAGCTACAAAATATTGGATGGATATATACCACATGTATACTGACTGTTAAATTAAACATAGCTATCAAGTTAATTCTATGCACCGCTTGGCATAAAGTTAGTGTTAAGTTTAATTGAAATCTATGTGTTTTGAGAGCTCTAGCTTAATTTACCTATACCAACAAAACAGCTAATAGTTTTTTGTAATCTGACTAATAAAATTTAAAACAGGAAGCATTGACTTGAGCAGAAAAAATAAATGCCATTGAATGAGTGTATAAACACTGCCGCTATAAATAGCTCTGAACACTAGTTGGTATGACTCAAAGTAGCTAGCTGTTATTAAATGCTGTATCTATAACACTAGCTATGACCAATAACTTGCTGGTAGAACTGATTGTCGGTAGCACTGCGTGCTTGCTTTGCATCGTCTGTGCTGGGAAAACAATTATTGTTCCTGCCACTGAGTACACCAGTGAAGATTCTAGCAGTCATACTTGTTCCTCAGAAGACACCATTTACAACGAGACCTTAAAAACTAGAGCGACTATGTTGGCAAATTTTTTCAGTCGAACACATCCATGTTCTTGTGGAGGCTCAGAATGGACCAGAGTAGCTCATCTAGACATGTCAGATACTAACCAACATTGTCCTTCCAATTGGAGACAAACTACTTCTCCTGTGAGAGGATGTGGGCGCACATCTAAGGAAGCACTCGCTAGATGTGATTCTGTGATTTACCTAGTCAGTGATCGAAATTACTCGTCTGTGTGTGGAAAAATGGCTGCCTATCAGAGAGGACGATTATTTGCATTTTCAAATTCTATCTACCAACCTGAATATTACTCTTTAGAAGAAAACTATCTATCAGGATTATCAGTGACACATGGGCCAGCTGGAAACAGAACACACATATGGAGCTTTGTGGGAGCAGACAGTGAACTAAAGACAGCTTATCCGCTATTCATCTGTCCCTGCACTAACACCGATATTTCTTGGCCATTTAAAGTTCCTAAATTTGTTGGTATGGACTATTTTTGCGACACTGGAAATGACGGACCTGGTAAATATACTCAATACTACACAGAAGATCCACTCTGGGATGGAGAGGGGTGTGGTCCTGCCAGTACATGTTGTTTCCCAAAATCTTCTCCCTGGTTTTGCAAACATCTCCCACGATCTACGAGTGATGACCTGGAGATAAGACTGTGTAATTATGTTGGTGATTGGGCTGAAGATATAATAGTGACACACATAGACATTTACATAAAGTAAATAATTAGCAAAACACTTATTATTGTCTGTAATTGTTATGTTAGGTTCTAGGAAATTTACAGTTTTAATTACCTTGTACATTTTTGTTTAGCTTTATGATTTTTCTAACTGAAAAGATAAAAGAATTATATGATAGATGAAGCACCAAGGTGCGAACCCTCAGTACTATTATTCACTAGCTAGCTGTAACTAATTCAATTCTCGGACCCAAAAAATATATTGGCTATCCTTAATTAATCAATATGGCTCAAGCAATGAAATAAGTAGATTTAACTAATTGCTGTCTAAAAGAAGTAGCTAAACATGCAGGAGCTCTCACAGGTACATAGTTACAACATAAAACTCCTAAATTCCAGCACTGATTCACGTTCCAACATAAAGCAAAATCTATGGAAAAAGTAATTATTTGCTCTTGTGATTGCAATGTGACAATAAGGGGGTTTATCAACGAAAGGTTGAACCTACTTTTTACTCAAAAATCAGCCTGAAATTTGAAAAAATTGCACAATAAATGGTTTAAATTGTCGTTCTGAGTAAGTATGCCTCAATCAGCAGTTAATTGTCAGTAATCTCCAAAATCAGTGCATGACAGACAGACAGATGAACAGAGAGACAGACAGACAGACAGACAGACAGACTGACAGACTGACAGAGAGAAAGCCAGACAGACAGGACACGCATGCATGCTGAGGGTTAGTAACTAATTTAATTCTATTCATGACCTAGAGACAATGGACATCCCCATCAAGAACACATGCCACAACACACACATGTAAATGAGACTCAAGAACGTTATAACGTACATACTGTGATGGTGATAATATTATCTTATTTAATGTCATAACAATAGTGTTATATGGCAAATTATTTCACGAGCAGGCTAATTTATTTTCATGAGCCAGAGGTGAGTGAAAATAAAGCCTGCAAGTGAAATATCTAGCCATATCACTCTGACAAATGTAATAAGTGGTTTATTCCTTGATAGATATTCATTGAAGTAGTTCGTACCGAGGACTAGTAATTCTAAGTGTGAAGTTGGTTGTATAACTCTCTAGGGGTTCCCCACACTCCCGACCTGATATCTGCTCTAACCTAGTTGTCTGGAGGTAGCAAATATTCAGAAGTGTCTCCCACTACCGAGACAGCTGAACATTTTCAAGATATTTTTCCAAAAGGAAATAAAATAAGTCCTGAACTCCTGTGTTAGTATCCTAGCAGCTTATTCATGTTGGAATACCCTAGTCTGGCGTTGCCGACCCATTTCCTTCCCAGGAGAAAAGGCTAACTGGGGTGAGTGCTGCTATACGGTCAGGCCCATTCAATCGTTCAGCTGACATTTAGAATCGCGCGGTCAATTACCGTTAGCAAACTAGAGCACTGAAGTGCAAACCCTCAGCGCTAGTTAGCTAGTATGATGAAGAAAATAATAACAAAGGAAAAGTGTAGAAACAAAAAAAAGAAAGAGAAGTGGATGAAGAGAGGCAGGAAAGAGAAAACGACAATGAAGAGGGACAAAAGAAAGAGGAAAAGAAAGGAAAAGGTAGGAAAGAAATAAAAACAGTAGGAAGAAAGAGGAAAATAAAGAAAAATAAGGCAAGAAGACAAAAGGAAAAAAAAAAAAAACAGGATAAAAAAAAAAAAGATGAAAAAAAAAATATCGTCGACAAGGATTTGAACCAGAGACTTTTAGGTTAGGTACTTGCTCACTCAACAACTACGCAACGCAACACCTCGCGCTGAATGCATGTAATTGTTAGCTATTTAAAAGTGATTTGCAACCTGCAAGCTGGCTCACGTGACAAGCACGTTTTTTTAAGGGGCGGTTCCCGCTGTAAGCCTACGCTTGCGCGGCTCTGGAAAGACTCGCTTTTTTCTGGAAAATGAAGTCCAAAATCAAAATTCTGGCATATTAAAGGAACTTACTTCGTGAAATACTGCTGTTTGATGCCGTTTTCAGAGCCTGGCTGGTTCCTACCTTCCAGAAGTGCCTGTTGACAGACAGAGTGACAGAACGACTGACACTAGGACTACTGTAACCCTCTGGGCGCATGCGCGCTGAGGGTTAATTACCCAGAATAGCCCCCCCTCAACCACAAATAGAAATTCTTATGCATATGAGCCACCCTTTCCAACGCTAAGTTTAGCAATTATGGCTAATTTGCGGTAGAAGTTCAGGTATAAAGGACTATGTTCTCTAACTCAATTCATTCTTTCAGTGGCTACCAGTTTCTAGTAGATGGAAGTGAATAATTTGTTTACATTGAATGCCATACGTCTTCTAAATCAATTAATTTTTAATCAGTGGCTACCTTTTTTGTCTAGTGTTCTCAGAATGTAACTGCATACATAAAATTTTACTTAGTGCATATAACCCACCTTTTGCTTCTATCCAACTACCACATGCACTGGTGCTAGAATAGTAACAATGAAAAAAGAGCACACTGGCTATGCTAATTCAACCATATATTTTAGACCAAACATTTTCAATTATGAGTGAATTAAAATCATACTAGTTGTAAAATTATTGCTGTATTTGGATTGACATAACTATACCACATGCAACTGACAGTTAATTCGGACATAACAAGCTTATAATTGTATATGCTGATTAGCTAAAAGTTAGGGGGAAGTTTAACACAGATCTAAGTATTTTTCAGGTGTCTAACTTAATTCATTTGTTCCAGCAAGACCAGCTAATAGCTTCCGTGTCTATACTATAATCTGATTTACGAAGACATAAACACCAATGCTAATTACTATACACACATGTAAACACTGCCACTACAAATAGCTCTGTCAACCTCTAACACTAGTTGGTATATGAAAGAAGCTAGCTGTCTTACATGCTGTATCTGTAACACTAGCTATGACCAATAACTTGCTGGTAGAACTGATTGTCGGTAGCACTGCGTGCTTGCTTTTCATCATCTGTGCTGGGAAAACAATTATTGTTCCTGCCACTGAGTACACCAGTGAAGATTCTAGCAGTCATACTTGTTCCTCAGAAGACACCATTTACAACGAGACCTTAAAAACTAGAGCGATTATGTTGGCAAATTTTTTCAGTCGAACACATCCATGTTCTTGTGGAGGCTCAGAATGGACCAGAGTAGCTCATCTGGACATGTCAGATACTAACCAACATTGTCCTTCCAATTGGAGACAAGCTACTTCTCCTGTGAGAGGATGCGGGCGCACATCTAAGGAAGCACTCGCTAGATGTGATTCTGTGATGTACCCAGTCAGTAATCGTAATTACTCGTCTGTGTGTGGAAAAATGGCTGCCTATCAGAGAGGACGATTATTTGCATTTTCAAATTCTATCTACCAACCTGAATATTACTCTTTAGAAGAAAACTATCTATCAGGATTATCAGTGACACATGGGCCAGCTGGGAACAGAACACACATATGGAGCTTTGTGGGAGCAGACAGTGAACTAAACACAGCTTATCCGCTATTCATCTGTCCCTGTACTAACACTGATATTTCTTGGCCATTTGAAGTTCCTAAATTTGTTGGTATGGACTATTTTTGCGACACTGGAAATGACGGACCGGGTAAATATACTCAATACTACACAGAAGATCCACTCTGGGATGGAGAGGGGTGTGGTCCTGCCAGTACATGTTGTTTACCAAAATCTTCTCCCTGGTTTTGCAAACATCTCCCACGATCTACGAGTGATGACCTGGAGATAAGACTGTGTCATTATGTTGGTGATTGGGCTGAAGATATAATAGTGACACACATAGACATTTACATAAAGTAAATAATTAGCAAAACACTTATTATTGTCTGTAATTGTTATGTTAGGTTCTAGGAAATTTACAGTTTTATTTACCTTGTACATTTAATAGTGACACACATAGATGTTTATATAAAGTAAATATAATTAATAAACACACTTCTTATTGTCTGTAATTGTTATGTTAGGTCCTATGAACTTCACATTTAATTAATTACCTTGTAAATTTTTGTCTAGCTTCATAACTAATTTGCTAATGGAGTAGAAAAAAGGATCAATATACATAGCTAATTAAATCATGTTTGGGACCTACTTCAACAGAGATGGAGTGAAGAGGGGCACCTCCACCAGGAAGAGATGCCCACAGCACAGAATTATACTAAAGGGAACTAGAAGATTTCAGAGTGACAGACAATATCGAGCACTAGCAAGTACCCCACCACACTGAGGCACTTGACATCATATTGCAGATTAAGAATGGAGTAGAATAAGGTATTTTTATTCATTGCTATCATCCTCAACCACTTGGCTAAGGTCACATCAATTTCTCTCTCTTGCTCTCTTTTTTTCCCCTCTAATATCTCAGCTTTCACTATCCCATTCCTTGCTTCACCTTTTTCTTCTTAAGTCCTGGAGTCCCTCCTCCTCCTTTGTCTATCTTTCCTTCTTCTGAATCTCTCTGTCATTCTATCAATGATTGTAAACTTCGGCGGCTTCACAGAACTTTTCTCTTCCCATTCGAAACTTCCGCCTTCTTTATTGAAACTTATGCTACTTTTCAACTGGCTAATCACAAATGAATCTCAGAGCCGAAGTAGTGTGCCTGCAACAATCCAGGTCAGGGAAGTACAGATGCTGTCACATCATTGTAAACCTTACCAAGGAGCAATTATGGCTTGCATGGTCAAAAGCGGTTAGAATCGATGAGCCTCTACATTCTCCCTGGTCCATTGACATGGAACTTATGCCTCCCTGAACATCTGTCCTTTGGGGCATTATACTTTGCGGACTATGACCAGCCCTACTGCATAGATAAGAGAATTGTGCACAAGAAAGTAATTATTACGGACATTTCAGATACTACTAGTGATGTGCTTGAGCACAAATGGCGAGCGAGCCTAAAGACTATACTATTTTTATTAACTTCTAACACTGAAGCTACTGAAAATAAGGTCCAGTTTTTAAATTTAGCATACAGGGTAAAGGGATTTCAGTGCCATAATAACAACTCTCTGCAACTGCTTGAATTGAAGGAAAAAACAACAATAACAAAACAATACACGTTATTTAAAAGTTTTCTTTGTGATATTCTTTAGCTAAGTAGTGGTTGTAACACACAATGCTTTGACACAGCTGGACATGCACCTACACAGACTTACCTTCGCAGTAGTCTAGTGGACAATGTATTTTCAGGTAAATACTGTGCGCACGGCTTATAACCATGACAAAGAGCGCATTGACTTACCACCACCACTAACTCGAATAGAAATGGAAGTCCCTTAAGTTGTCAAGTTTGAACTGCACCCGCAAAAGAATTCAAAACGGTAAACAATTCAATTTCTAGGGTGATACGGGTACTGATCGATAAACCAGAGGATTCTGTTTAGTGCAATTTGGGACGGGGTCGACCACCTAACTAACACAAAAACGCGAGGGTCAAAGTACAAAATGACATACGTACGTCCAAACATATATACAAATAAATAAACTAGAAAATGCTCGTGTAGCATTGGTTGGGCGAGCGAGCGAAGTTCTGGGGAAATGTTGACACTTTCAATTGCATTGGGGTCGTTTGATTTGAATTTGCATTGGTTTTCTTCCTGCAGGTTGCCAAATCTGAATTCACATCTCATTATTAGTAGTAGAATATGTAATGACATGTAAAGGGGGAAATGATGATTGGTAAAGGGTAAAGAATGGTACTCCTCATGATAAAGTAACAATGATAACAAAATAATGTGTAAAGTACAGAAAAGGGGAAAAGGGGGGAAACGTGTAAAGGGGAAACATGTAAAGGGGAACCGTGTAAAGGGGAAACATGTAAAGGGGGGAAACGTGTAAAGGGGGAAATGGGGATGGGGGATACTCTGAAGTGTCCACATGCTAAGCATGACAGTAATTCAGTTTTACAGACGCATAATACTGGAAGCTGGCCATAGCTAATTGGCATAGAGATAGTACCCTAAAATTAGAGGACAGATTGCACGACCTGAAAATGAGATGGGATGTGCTTGATGTATAAAGCCATGTTGCTGTCTTCTCCTGGCATCATATTTATGGTGTCTTCAATCCTGAGAGTGGGAGAGTACCTCTGCCAGGTAGTGTTGAGTCGTGAATATGACTGAATGTCAATCTGCAGCAAGTGGGCAAATGTGAAGATCTCCACATCAGTACCACACTGTGGACTGCTCCATTATCTAGTGATATTCATGACTATGAAACGCTTGAATGAGTAGCTCTACCAATGATAGTTGAATGGTATATGATTAGCTACACTACCATTAGCTAGAGTAACGAGAGAAAATTAGAAAAAAGCATAATATGCGACCACGTATGTGCGCGTGCGTTTAAACGACCACGTATGTGCGCGAGCGTTTAAACGACGACGTATATATGCGCGAGCGTTTAAACGACGACGCATTCAGGATTTCCATAGACTACATCTTAGAGTTGCTCGCTCGCTTCGCTCGCTCGCCAATAAACTAGTGATGTGCTTGAGCACAAATGGCGAGCGAGCCTAAATACTATACTAATGAATGATTTTGACTTCTAACACTGAAGCTACTGAAAATAAGGTCCAGTTTTTTTATTTAGCATACAGGGTAAAGGGATTTCAGTGCCATAGTAACAACTCTCTGCAACTGCTTGGAAGGAAAACAACAACAACAAAACAATACACGTTATTTAAAAGTTTTCTTTGTGATATTCTTTAGCTAAGTAGTGGTTGTAACACACAATGCTTTGACACCACTGGACATGCACCTACACAGACTTACCTTCGCAGTAGTCTAGTGGACAATGTATTTTCAAGTAAATACTGTTCGCTTTGACTTACCACCGCCACTAAGGATTCTCAGAGCTCGTTAATTGAAAAATACTGGAACTGTGAACGCTTTACCTAACTTACGTAATTAAAAGCGCGGGCGAAAATAGGGGTCTCACGTACCCCATAAACAGATAAATAAACTAGTGGTGCGCTCGAATAGCGCAAAATAGCGAAGCGAGCGATGCATGTTGCTATAGATACAGTTATTTATTTTGTTGTTGTTAATGTTATGTCTGTCTGTTGTTTCATATAGATTCATTGGTGCTTCTATTCTATACCACTGTATGATGAAGGTTATAAAATTTAGGCTATGTATAATAAAGTTTAAATGTTATACTTTTTGTGGTAAAACAAGAGTAATGAATTATTTTATTATTTATTTTATTAATGTAATTCGTAATCAGCTACATAGTAATGCTTTATATAATTAAGTTTAAATGTTATATTATTTGTGATAACATAAGAATAATGAATTATTTTACCAGCAAAGTTATTGACTGGTGTTTTAGACAGAATATACAGCTATTTAATTAAAAATGTCATACATCATTACAGTTACAGCTGATGTAAACTTTGTGGTTTAATAAAATAAAAAAATAAAAGAGTTTGTTTGGGTACTATAACATTCAGTGGGAGAGCAGAGTATGTTAAATGGATGTAGATATTAGACTACATAGTTTGATAACAGAGTTAGGTTAATTTTTATAGTTTTACATTAAATATAACCTGCAATTGTGAAGGAATGTTTCCAGGATGCATGTTATTTTGAGCTGAATAGAGCTTAGGGATATGTTTATCCCGGCTACATCGATAACATTCCAATGACTTAAATTTCATTTTGGTGCCTGGAAACTTCTCCATACACGTTATGCAGACTGGGATAGTAATCGATGAGATTTTAGCATGAAAATTACGCATTGCTGTGTGAACTTGAGGATCATCAAATGCTGGAATAATATGGTGCAATGAAACCTGGGGATGTTGTCTTGACCTGTTCCCCCTAACTTGAGCCAATCTAGTCTCCCGTTGAAGTGGTGTTTCATCAGCTAATTTCTGCTGTTGGTTAGTTGACAACTGCTCTAATCTAGAGGAATTTTGTAATGAAGATTCATTTGCTGTTCTCAACAGTTGGTTAGTGAACAAACAGTGGAGCCTGTGATCTCTTTCACTATCACTTTCAAACAAATGTGTGACTTACTGTTTTTGTGACATTAGTTGTAGACGTTGCTCTCTGCATAATGGTTTCCTAAATTTGTAATGAAGATTCATTTGCTGTTCTCAACAGTTGGTTAGTGAACAAACAGTGGAGCCTGTGATCTCTTTCACTATCACTTTCAAACAAATGTGTGACTTGCTGTTTTTGTGACATTAGTTGTAGACGTTGTTCTCTGCATAATGGTTTCCTAAATGAAAATATGTCTCGTATTAACTTATTGAAGTATATATTTTATTTTATATTTACCTCTTGCATTCGTTGCTGATAAGCTGAAAGGCTTTGCGGTATCAAAATTGTTTGAGTTATATTTTCTGCAACTTTTTTGCTGCTTTGGGTGTATATGAGAATGGATGTCCTCTGATAGATGTCTTTTCCTTCCTCTTGCAGTACAAAAAGTAGTGGGGATATTAGCTTCTGGTTCAGATGGTGTGGCTGCATTTTCAGTGTCTTCAAGAGTAGTTGAGTCTACAGCTGTATAAAGTTGATTGGTACAGTAATCCTCAGGAATAGTCTAATAAATAAATTAGGAACATTTAATGGCTTTTCAAAAAGGAAGATTCTTTACTTTGCTACCTGTTTCTGTTTCGTTTTAGCTCTCCTCCTCCTTGCCCTGTCCTTTTCATTTCTTATCTCTCTCCTTATTATTTTTTCTTCTGGAGTTCCTAACGCCCTCAAAGCTCTTGACCGAGTGTTTCTAACGTTTTGTCTACTGGGCATCACTACTTCGTACGGCGGGTAAACAAAACAAAATGTTGCTAAGAAGGTTACCCGGCCCGCGCAAGCGCGTAGGATAAAGGGAACGTTATGTCTACTGGGCATCGCTACTTCGTACAGCGGGTAAACAAAACAAAATGTCGCTAAGAAGGTTACCCGGCCCGCGCAAGCGCGTAGGAGAAAGGGTACACACGTACGCCCACTCAAGAACAAAAACAATTTCTAGACCTAAATATATATATATATATCGCGAACTCATTAGAGAGTCAGCTCCGCTCGCTTCGCTCGCTTCGCTGAATAAATATAGCGAAATCTCGATTGAGTTACCCCTGATAGTGTCTCGCTCGCTTCGCTCGCTCGCCAATAAACTAGTGGTGTGCTTGAGCACAAATGGCGAGCGAGCCTGATTGTTAAGTAACATAAAATGTTACTATTTTTAGCTTACTTCATGCGAACACTATAATAACAGTTATGACATTAGATTTCAGCAAACAAATACAAAATCACTCTCTTACCTGATTAATGGCAACTTTTGTAGTTTCAAACATCTGCCATTCTGATAATCTCAATCACCAGTAACTCTTGAACAAGCTATCAGCTACGATAAAAAATAAAACAGTGTTATTATTTGTAATTTTAGCCAACAATATGGAATTACTACTTATCTCATTCTTGAGTGTTGATAACTTTTGAAGTTACTTTGACCATCTGAATTACCTCGAATTCTTGACAACAAGCTCTCAGCTACATAAACAAAAGACAATAAATTTTAGCACACAAATACAAAATTACTTTCTTACCTCATTTTCTTGAGCAGTAGTAACTTCCGTAGTACCAAATTTGAGTCATTCTGACTATTTGAATTTACCGGTCACTGTTGACAACAAGCTCTTAGCTGAGTTAACAATAACAGAATTACCTGAATAAACTTAGAAAGCAGTGGCCAAGAAGTGCAGCTTGACAAAGACTTCACAATTGTTTCAAGAAGAGAGTAGCTATAAACGTTTTGGTTGAAACAGAGTTGCGTAACAGCAGGATTCTCCGCGCTCGTTAATTGAAAAATACTGGAACTGTGAACGCTTTACCTAACTTACGTAATTAGAAGCGCGGGCGAAAACAGAGGTCTTACGTACCCCATAAACAGATAAATAAATAACTAGTGATGTGCTTGAGCACAAATGGCGAGCGAGCCTAAAGACTATACTATTTTTATATGAATGATTTGACTTATAACACTGAAGCTACTGAAAATAAGGTCCAGTTTTTAAATTTCGCATACAAGGTCGACAACCGGGATTTCAGTGCCATAGTAACAACTCTCTGCAACTGCTTGAATTGAAGTAAAATAACAACAAAACAATACACGTTATTTAAACGTTTTCTTTGTGATATCGAATAGAAATGGAAGTCCTGTAAGTTTTCACGTTCTAACTGCACCAGTAAAAGAATTCAAAACGGTAGACAATTCTAACACAAAAGTAAGTCAATGCGGTGGTAAGTCAATGCGCTCTTTGTCATGGTGAAAAAGTATTACTGAAAATAAGGTCCAGTTTTTAAGTTTAGCATACTGGGTAAAGGGATTTCAGTGCCATAGTAACAACTCTCTGCAACTGCTCGGAAGGAAAACAACAACAACAAAACAATACACGTTATTTAAAAGTTTTCTTTGTGATATTCTTTAGCTAAGTAGTGGTTGTAACACACAATACTTTGACACAACTGGACATGCACCTACACAGACTTACCTTCGCAGTAGTCTAGTGGACAATGTATTTTCAAGTAAATACTGTTGCGCACGGCTTATAACCGTGACAAAGAGCGCACTGACTACTTACAACCGCCACTAAGAATTCTCAGAGCTCGTTAATTGAAAAATTCTGGAACTGTGAACGCTTTACCTAACTTACGTAATTAGAAGCGCGGGCGAAAACAGAGGTCTCACGTACCCCATAAACAGATAAATAAATAAATATAGCGAAATCTCGATTGAGTTACCCCTGAGAGTGTCTCGCTCGCTTCGCTCGCTCGCCAAATATAGCGAAATCTCGATTGAGTTACCCCTGATAGTGTCTCGCTCGCTTCGCTCGCTCGCCAATAAACTAGTGGTGCGCTCGAATAGCGCAAATGCATGGCGAGCGAGTAAATATATGAGTATAGGTAAAGATAATTTGTGAAGGAAATCGCTAAATAATAGCAATGATTAGACATGAAGAGTTAACAATAACAGAATTACCTAATAAACTTCGAACGCAGTGGCAAAGAAGCGCAGCTTGACAATTTGCCATTCAGTCTTTCGCCAAGAAAAGAGTAGCTATAAACTTTTTGGTTGAAACTTAGTTGATTCTCCGTGCTCGTTAATTGAAAAATACCGGAACTGTAAACGCTTTACCTAACTTACGTAATTAGAAGCGCGGGCGAAATTTTTTGACGTACGCATACATACCTACATATATATATATATATATCTGAAATCTCAATTGAACACGACTGATAGTCAGCTTCGCTCGCTTCGCTCGCTCGCTGAATAAATAAACATCCCCGATTTTCGATTGTGTTACCCCTGTAAGTGTCTCGCTCGCTACGCTCGCTCGCCAATTACGATATGAATGTGACTAACTGAAATGCTCTGATTCATTAGCAAGTAAAGGAATTCTTGGTATCCAAGCTATTCCATAAAAATTCTTGCTATTGTGGGGGTCTTTGTTGTTTCTAAGTGAGGAAAAGCAACTAAACTTCTTCCAGAATGTTAAGTTTACCCACAGATCAGAATAATTGGCGAGCGAGCGTAGCGAGCGAGACACTTACAGGGGTAAAAATGAAAAAATCGGGGATGTTTATTTGTATATATGTTTGGACGTACGTATGTCATTTTGTACTTTGACCCTCGCGTTTTTGTGTTAGTTATGTGGTCGACCCCGTCCCAAATTGCACTAAACAGAATCCTCTGGTTTATCGATCAGTACCCGTATCACCCTAGAAATTGAATTGTTTACCGTTTTGAATTCTTTTGCGGGTGCAGTTAAAACTTGAAAACTTAGGGACTTCCATTTCTATTCGAGTTAGTGGCGGTGGTAAGTCAATGCGCTCTTTGTCATGGTTATAAGCCGTGCGCAACAGTATTTACTTGAAAATACATTGTCCACTAGACTACTGCGAAGGTAAGTCTGTGTAGGTGCATGTCCAGTTGTAAAACTTTTAAATAACGTGTATTGTTTTGTTGTTGTTTTTTTCCTTCAATTCAAGCAGTTGAAGAGAGTTGTTACTATGGCACTGAAATCCCTTTACCCTGTATGCGAAATTTAAAAAGTGGACCTTATTTTCAGTAGCTTCAGTGTTAGAAGTCAAAATCATTCATATAAAAATAGTATAGTCTTTAGGCTCGCTCGCCATTTGTGCTCAAGCACATCACTAGTATAGTTAGTTAGAGCAAACACAGAGAACAAAATATTTAGACCATTATGTAATTGACAATACCTATCACGGCCAAATGGGAGAGAGATTTATCCTGTCCTCCTGCTAGTGATTTATATAGTGTAGTGAAACAGTCACTATATACATTATTAGAACTTGAACTATTACACTGTGTTATTGGCGAGCGAGCGAAGCGAGCGAGATACTATCAGGGGTAACGCAATCGAGATTTCGCTATAATTCAGCGAAGCGAGCGAAGCGAGCGGAGCTGACTCTCTAATGAGTTCGCGATATATATATATATATTTAGGTCTAGAAATTGTTTTTGTTCTTGAGTGGGCGTACGTGTGTACCCTTTCTCCTACGCGCTTGCGCGGGCCGGGTAACCTTCTTAGCGACATTTTGTTTTGTTTACCCGCTGTACGAAGTAGCGATGCCCAGTAGACATAACGTTCCCTTTATCCTACGCGCTTGCGCGGGCCGGGTAACCTTCTTAGCAACATTTTGTTTTGTTTACCCTCCGTACGAAGTAGTGATGCCCAGTAGACAAAACGTTAGAAACACTCGGTCAAGAGCTTTGAGGGCGTTAGGAACTCCAGAAGAAAAAATAATAAGGAGAGAGATAAGAAATGAAAAGGACAGGGCAAGGAGGAGGAGAGCTAAAACGAAACAGAAACAGGTAGCAAAGTAAAGAATCTTTCTTTTTGAAAAGCCATTAAATGTTCCTAATTTATTTATTAGACTATTCCTGAGGATTACTGTACCAATCAACTTTATACAGCTGTAGACTCAACTACTCTTGAAGACACTGAAAATGCAGCCACACCATCTGAACAAGAAGCTAATATCCCCACTACTTTTTGTACTGTAAGAGGAAGGAAAAGACATCTATCAGAGGACATCCATTCTCATATACACCCAAAGCAGCAAAAAAAGTTGCAGAAAATATAACTCAAACAATTTCGATACCGCAAAGCCTTTCAGCTTATCAGCAACGAATGCAAGAGGTAAATATAAAATAAAATATATACTTCAATAAGTTAATACGAGACATATTTTCGTTTAGGAAACCATTATGCAGAGAGCAACGTCTACAACTAATGTCACAAAAACAGCAAGTCACACATTTGTTTGAAAGTGATAGTGAAAGAGATCACAGGCTCCACTGTTTGTTCACTAACCAACTGTTGAGAACAGCAAATGAATCTTCATTACAAATTTAGGAAACCATTATGCAGAGAGCAACGTCTACAACTAATGTCACAAAAACAGTAAGTCACACATTTGTTTGAAAGTGATAGTGAAAGAGATCACAGGCTCCACTGTTTGTTCACTAACCAACTGTTGAGAACAGCAAATGAATCTTCATTACAAAATTCCTCTAGATTAGAGCAGTTGTCAACTAACCAACAGCAGAAATTAGCTGATGAAACACCACTTCAACGGGAGACTAGATTGGCTCAAGTTAGGGGGAACAGGTCAAGACAACATCCCCAGGTTTCATTGCACCATATTATTCCAGCATTTGATGATCCTCAAGTTCACACAGCAATGCGTAATTTTCATGCTAAAATCTCATCGATTACTATCCCAGTCTGCATAACGTGTATGGAGAAGTTTCCAGGCACCAAAATGAAATTTAAGTCATTGGAATGTTATCGATGTAGCCGGGATAAACATATCCCTAAGCTCTATTCAGCTCAAAATAACATGCATCCTGGAAACATTCCTTCACAATTGCAGGTTATATTTAATGTAAAACTATAAAAATTAACCTAACTCTGTTATCAAACTATGTAGTCTAATATCTACATCCATTTAACATACTCTGCTCTCCCACTGAATGTTATAGTACCCAAACAAACTCTTTTATTTTTTTATTTTATTAAACCACAAAGTTTACATCAGCTGTAACTGTAATGATGTATGACATTTTTAATTAAATAGCTGTATATTCTGTCTAAAACACCAGTCAATAACTTTGCTGGTAAAATAATTCATTATTCTTATGTTATCACAAATAATATAACATTTAAACTTAATTATATAAAGCATTACTATGTAGCTGATTACGAATTACATTAATAAAATAAATAATAAAATAATTCATTACTCTTGTTTTACCACAAAAAGTATAACATTTAAACTTTATTATACATAGCCTAAATTTTATAACCTTCATCATACAGTGGTATAGAATAGAAGCACCAATGAATCTATATGAAACAACAGACAGACATAACATTAACAACAACAAAATAAATAACTGTATCTATAGCAACATGCATCGCTCGCTTCGCTATTTTGCGCTATTCGAGCGCACCACTAGTTTATTTATCTGTTTATGGGGTACGTGAGACCTCTGTTTTCGCCCGCGCTTCTAATTACGTAAGTTAGGTAAAGCGTTCACAGTTCTAGCTCTGAGAATCCTTAGTGGCGGTGGTAAGTCAATGCGCTCTTTGTCATGGTTATAAGCCGTGCGCAACAGTATTTACTTGAAAATACATTGTCCACTAGACTACCGCGAAGGTAAGTCTGTGTAGGTGCATGTCCAGTTGTGTCAAAGCTTTGTGTGTTACAACCAAGAATATCACAAAGAAAACTTTTAAATAACGTGTATTGTTTTGTTGTTGTTTTGTTCCTTCAATTCAAGCAGTTGCAGAGAGTTGTTACTATGGCACTGAAATCCCCGTGTATGCGAAATTTAAAAACTGGACCTTATTTTCAGTAGCTTCAGTGTTAGAAGTCAAAATCATTCATATAAAAATAGTATAGTCTTTAGGCTCGCTCGCCATTTGTGCTCAAGCACATCACTAGTATTATTATTATTTCTAATTAGGTTTAACTGTTTATATTTTACATTATGGTTTTGCTTCTCTGTGTATTTTCCCATGTTTATTTTATGTTTAAATACCGTTGCTATATTGTTGTCAGGTGTAATAACTTGGCAAGTGTGCAATAACACTTGCCCGGTATTTAAACTAGTTAAAGCATGAGCGCTTAGTGCCTAGTACATTTATCGCACTCAGTCCTCGGGCCTACGGCCCTCGGGCTGTCGTGCAATAAATCGACTAGAAACTAAGCGCTCATGCTTTAACTATAACTTAACCACTCTTACCCTATTTCTAACTAAAAAATGCTCGTGTAGCATTGGTTGGGCGAGCGAGGTTCTGGGGAAATGTTGACACTTTCAATTGCATTGGGGTCGTTTGATTTGAATTTGCATTGGTTTTCTTCCTGCAGGTTGCCAAATCTGAATTCACATCTCATTATTAGTAGTAGAATATGTAATGACATGTAAAGGGGGAAATGATGATTGGTAAAGGGTAAAGAATGGTACTCCTCATGATAAAGTAACAATTGGTAAAGGGTAAAGAATGGTACTCCTTCTGGAGAAATGTTGACACTTTCAATTGCATTGGTTGGGCGAGCGAGCGAAGTTCTGGAATGAGCGCGCGCTTTTAAACGACCACGTATTTAAACGACCACGTATTTAAACGACCACGTATTCAGGATTTCCATAGGCGAGCGTGCGAAGTTCTGGCATGCGCGCGCGTTTAAACGACGACGTACGTATTCAAAAAAAAAATGAACGTATTCAAAAAAGACGTATTCAGGATTTCCATAGACTACATCTTAGAGTTGCTCGCTCGCTTCGCTCGCTCGCCAATTACATTCAAACTTTGTGTCCATTTATTCAAATATCTTCTTCCCACCTTGTATTACATTCCCTCATCCTTACCTCTAGTTATATACACCAGTTTTTCCTCATACCAATTCAGTTGTTGTATTTTCTGCCTTGTTTAAAGATTAAACTCTTTATACACCTTAAGAGTGAACCCTCCAGGTGATTGGGCAGCCCCAGCAACTCTGGTGGCAGCCTACTCTCAAGTATTCAGTTAACCCTGAATAGCTTCGATCCTGTGGCCTTCAGTTAACCCTGACTGACCCGGTTCCCTCACTGTAAGTATCGACTCCAACAACAACTAGGCTGTTAATAAAAGTGTTAAAAGATAAACACGGTTACTTGTGTATAGTAAAGCACAAAATATTAGCTATAAAATTGTTATACTAATAATTTGTGCAAAAAATTTGTCACATCATGTTTGTATTGCTATTTCATTGTTATGTTTCCATTCAGTGCATGTTAGAATGAAGTGTCCCACCGATTTAATAGACCAATGAAAATGCTTTAAATCAAACATACTTATTATTAGGTATATCAGTCACATTCACATATGGATACACCGGCTGCAATGATACTAATATTTTTGGCCATGTTAAGCAAATCCCAGTGACGACTAAAATCATTAATTTTATGAGGAAACCTCAGGAATTCCTGACAGAATACACAGAAGTGACCCATACAGCCTACAAGTAACGAGAAATTCTAACTCATGGAACATTTAACTGGTTGTCTTTGGAAGTGCACCATTAAGATGAGTTAAGATCATGACATGTACATGTTGACTATTATTACAGACAGGTACAACCTATCAGTAGCACCACCAACACACTTTTCCCTAACCAGTGGCAGTGTCATTTTGTCTGTGTGAGCATTAGGCAATGAATTTGTATTGTCTATAACAATACAGGGTTTTATTCATGTTGTTTCACAGCTGTAATTATGTTGTATTTCACCAGTGCCTGTACTTGAAAAATGCTGTCTTTAGGACTAGACAGAAAAAAAGAGTGAAAGTTGCTACTGGTAAAAATTAAAAATCAAAAACACGTAACATTCTATTCAAACTAAAATTAAAAAAACAAATAGATATCTTATGTTTGCTAATGTTTTAGTGTATCCATAGAAATATCAAAATATTCTAATCAACTCTCTTAGCTGTATATTCCATACAGGTAAGTAATCTACTTCAAACTTCATTGATCACTGCCATATGTTCCACTCTATTAATAATGTTATAATTACACAATCATATTTCTACTAATTAGCTATTCACTTGTAGGTTGTGAGAGGGATTTGCAGAATCAAGAATGAAAGCTGGGGTTAATGCAGGATTTATCAATAACCAAGTGACCTTAGCTATATCAAAGACACAGCGAATATTAATTTTAAAAATTGCTAATTTGACCTTCCAAAACCTAAAATGTTGATATTTATGGGTTATGCTTGAAAATATCATTCTGTTTTACACAAGTGTTATGCTCAAGTTTAAGTCAAACATACATGTCTAATATCGTACATATAAATGGACACTTAAAATGAACACCTGCTTTATAATTAAAAATCAATAATTTCATTGGAAATACAAACAGTCATGTGTTTTATCTTCATGCCATTATGTTTACACAGTCTCATCTCAGGTTATTATTTGCAGACTTGTAAAACCAGGAAAAGGAATTAAGTTCATAGTTTAATACATTGATATTATTAATTGTAAATTACTAATTTTTTAAAACAATAAAATTTGACATACATCAGACCATGATTAGTACTATAAAATATAAAACTAAGTTAACTATTTCTTTGCAACTTTCATTGCACATAAATATCTATCCTTGAAATTAGTTTGTCTTCTCCATATTCATATGAATAATAATTGCATAGTCTTATCTCCAGGTCATCGATGATGGGTTGACCAAGGGACTTGCAAAACCAGGGAGGAGTGTTAAAGTAGCAACATGAATTAGCAGGACCACACCCCTCTCCATCCCAGAGGGGATCTTCAGTATAGTAGGTTGTTGAACTATAGTGGCCAGTGCTTGCAGTGTCACAAAAATAATTGTTGTTGATAAATGTGGGGATTTGATAAGAATATGAAGTGGCATTATTGATACATGGACATGTGGAATAAGAGGCCCAGGGAGTTGATGATTCACTGGAAGCTCCAACAAAGCTCCATATATGTGTTCTATTACCAGCTGGTCCATGTGTCACGGATACTCCTGATATATAGGCCTCATTCAATGAATAACCATTAAAAGCGGAGCCTGCAAATCCATATGAATTTCCTCTCTGGTATGCGATAATTCTACCACACACAGAAGAATAGTTACGACCATTGACTGAATAGAACACAGAGTCACATGTATGCCGTCCATTAGATGATCGTCCACATCCTCTCACTGGAAATGTAGTGAGATTCCAGTTAGTGGGGCACTGTTGATTGGTGTCTTCCATATTTAAGTGAGCTACTCTAGTCCAGCCTGGACCTCCGCAGGAACATGGTCGCGTGGCATTGTAGTAGTTTAATACATGGTCTCTTATTCTGTTATGCTCCTCATTGATGGTGTCCTGTGAAGGGCAAGTGGATCCACTAGAGTCTGGACTGGAGTACACAGTAGTGGCTGGGATAGAGATGAGCTGTTGACTGGATGGAGGAATGAAGCACAGCACAATGACTGTGACAAACATCTCAACTGATATTGAACTCACTTGAGAAGTCTGCCTAGGTAAGATAGTCAGACCTTTTTATAGCATCTGCCAACCTCATAAGTTGCAACTAGTTGCAACAGAATAGTAACCGCAGAATTTGCCTAGGTTCTTTGTTACTATCTTTGTATTCCAAACATTCTCATAATTATGTTCTTGCTATTTCTTGAGTTTCTCCTTTCTAATCAAATAACAGCAGTACTTCTTTCGGTATGTTGACTTTACTTTCAGATAAAACAAAAATAACAAACTAAATGGATACTTAGAAGAAAAAACCTCTTTGACAATACTAATAGCGCATGATGGGCCAGCTGGTAACAGAACGCACATAATAGAGCTTTGTGGAAGCAGACAGTGAACTAAAAGCAACTAACCAACTACTCGCATGTCCCTGTACTAACACTGATATCTGTCCACCATATGAAGTCCCAACATTTGTTGGTACAGATTACCTTTACAACACTGGAAATACTGGACCTGTTGATTATACTCAATTACACAGAAGACCCTCTCTGGGATGGGGTGGGGTGTGGTCCTACCAGCACATGCTGTTCTTTCAACTCTCCTCCCTGGTTCTGCAAGTCTCTATCAGGACCTACAAGTGATGATTTGGAGATCAGGTTGTGTAATTATTACGTCAATTGGGCTGAAGATAAAATAGTGACGCACATACATTTAAATAAAATGAATAACTTTAAACACTTTTTTTAAGCCTGTTCATTTTAGTTATCCCTCGGTACTTTAAATTGTGCCTTACTAATTACCTTGTGCATCTTTTCCAGGCTTCTAATGTAGACAAGTATAAAGTTTATTGTGTGTTGTTATGTCTTATGTACAAAATCACTGTCAATATCCCAACCCTGCATGTATAATCTGGTAAAGTTTAATGCATCACCCGTGATGGTGTCGATCCTTACCTGTGTTCTTTTGTGTATTTGTGATTGAGTACACATCAAAGTAGTTTAGAGCCAAGTTTTGCAATGAAAACATTCTAGTGATATTCAGACACATTTTGACTAAATTAACTTAACAATTTATAGTATTGACATTATAGCATGTACAGATCAAGCTAAGAACTCAATATGTGCAAGAATCCTACTTGGATTAAATATCTATTTAATCATGTTGGTTGATGAAAGTATTTAATATTGGAACTACTATTGAATATTCAATAGACAATTATATGTTAGTTATTCGCATTGTCCACATGCACATGGCTTAAATAACATATTAAATGGAGTTGGAAGCACACAATTTAGCTCAATAAAATGAGAACCCCAAACTACTCAGAAACATTGTCCGTTATAACCCAATTATCCCAGGACGCTATTCTCATTATAGTTCAGCCCAATTATCTCAGGACCTTATACTCTCATTACAGTTCAGGCACTCATTCACTCTGACTAACTTCAAAATTATAATAGTACAACTCCCATGATCCATTCTGACCAACTTTAAAATTACAACTTATAACTGCCTGAATACATAAGTATTTACTCAAGCATAGCATACTACTAAGTTGGCCATCTCAGCTGACTGATAATCCAAAGAATCATGCCCTCCCTTCATTGAAATTATTATACAAGGAGTATAATTTGTGTCTGGTATCACAAAATAATACATTGCTTAGCTTAAATTAAGGGAGTAATTAATGTGAGGAGGTTTATTTTTTATTATATAATAGTTTGGGCACCGCCCCACTCATTCTGACCAACTTTAAAATTACAATTTATAACTGCCTGGGTACTCAGGTATTTACTCAAGCATAACATGCTACAAAGTTGGGCATCCCAGCTAGCTGATTGAATCCAAAGAATCATGCCCTCCCTTCAAAGAAATATTACACAAAGAGTATAAATTTGTGTGTCTGGTACATGCATATTGCATATTGGGCATGTACAACATAATGCATAGTTTAACAATGAGAGGTGTTTTTTTAGTTGTCAAAAAAAAAGCATAAATATTTAAATCTCAACTCATGTTAACTTGTCATAAATGCTTGGAGATCCTTTTTCAGCTGGTTGCGGAATTTCGATAGTACAGCTGTCACTCTCAATTGAGATGGCACCTATATTACTAACTGCTTGGACCCACATTTTGTACTTTGACCCAGAAGACAAGTCTTTAATTTTAATAGGTGATTGTGGAGATACAAGAGACTGCAATTTAGACTTTTCATTTGTATTTGTCGAAGAAAACATTTCTTCCTTCCAACAGAATATTTTGTATGAAACTATTTCATCAATGCTCGCATTCGGTTTAGTCCATTTTAGAGTAGTGATGTTGTAATCAATAGTAGTCGCCTCAAGATTTGTTGGCATTCCTGGAGGCGTGTAAGCTTTAGGTGTCTCAAACTTGGTGCACAAGACAATAGCTGGACCAGTGCTATCGTAGTCTTCAATTTTATCAGTGACCACAAAGGCAAAACCTTGAACATTGTTGTTGGTCTTTGCAAATTCAGCGAAAGCGGAAGTTGTTTCTTGCAGTTCATTAGGCAATTTTCTGACATCAACTGAAACTGACGCACTTTTTCCAGTGGTGACATAAGTACTGAGAGCTTCAATGTAGGCTTCTGAGTTGGGAATTACATTGAAAGATAAGCAAAATACATACTCAATTCCTTCCTCAGACATCAATGACTTCAAATCAGCATCCCTACTGGGCAAAAAAATTTTCAGTTTGGAAATATCACGTATTTTTATCAAGCATTTTGAAAGTTGCTTGTTCTCATTGGCTTTGCTTCTGGCATATCGATGCATGTTTTCATACTTGAAAGGTGATTTAAGAACAGAGTTGACAAGATTTTCCAAATCACTTTCCTTTGCACTATTATGGCGAATAACAGGCAATATTGCAGCAAGCTTCTCGATAAAACTTTTTTTAAAACGTTCCATTAACATTCGAAATTTTTTTATTTGGCTCTGAACATCTGAAAATTGAGAGCATGCTTCATCCGTTAGCAGATCATCAATGCACACTTGCATGGTGTCAAAATTCTGCAAAATTTCTTCAACTTGAGTAATTAATTCACTGCATATGGAGTGCACTGGTCGAAGGTGTCGTCCTCCATCTGAAAGAGGAGATAAAATTATGAATACTGGAATACTCTTCTCGCCATCACTTCCGCTAATCAGCTCGGGCAACTGCCAGTAAATTTTGATTGCCTCTTCAAATGTATTTGGATCAGAAGGAAGCTTCAAATCTCCATAGTAAGTGCAGGTATACTTAGCTGTTTCTTTTCCATATTCTAACTTCGTTTTTTGATAAGCAATAACGTCTCCTGCAAGCATTGCATCAGTTATTGCTGCCTTCATTCTCTCAGTGACCTTTTCCATACTCTCCGTTTTGGTGAGCATCCGCTCAAACACAAAGAAATCATTTGAGCCATAAGTAATTCCAGTCACAACATGTGTTGCTCTGACATTGTCACTTCTATCAGAAAGCTGTGAGCCTCTTAGCTTCTCAGTGACCAGCTTCTCAGTCAATACTGTAGAAGTGTACATGACCACCACTCTCACCTTCTTTTCCGAGCTCCTTCGGTCCTTCCAGAACTTAGCTGCTCCTTCAACTTCAATCATTCCAGCCATTAAACTCAGTTTTAGATTTCCATGAACAGAAAGAATTGCTGCTTTCTCTGAGAGATTGCTTTTTGTGCATACCTGATTCTGACTGCTCCGTGTGTGGTGCGAGTCCTTGACTGAATCTAATTTTTTTGAATCCCATAGCTTGGCAGTGAAGAGTTTGTCACTGCGCGCATCGTAAAGCATTCCCAAGCTGAATGGCCTTCCTAAACTTGGAATTTTCATCAATGGCTCAGTACTAACTGTAATCATACCTGTAAAACAGAAGAAGAAAAAAAAATGCTATTACTATGTCTATTCTTTTATCTTTGTATTATAACAATCAAAGGAAACATTGGACTTGGGGTGACATAACCACTTACTTATTGTAGAGTCACAACTATTTAGTAAGAAATGGGTCCAGGGATGAGTATTTGCATAGATAAGAATCTATGGCCAAGTTATGGTACAAATTATATTAAAACACAAGCTAATTTTTCTTCAAGTCCTTGTATGCTAGCAGACATTGCTTACAAAGTTGTGGATTGTGTGGTATGTATCATCTCTGTGGGCTAGCCTATTAGTTTCAGCCTAATGAAGATTTATAAAATCATATTTATTTCTTAACCCCATAGCATCTTCTTTATTATACAAGGACATGCCTTAGTAGCATAAAAAAATCTTCAATCGTAAACTATGAAGCATCTATGGTGCGAACCCTCAGCACTACTATACACCTAGCTAGCTACTACTCCACCATTTCTAAGACCAAAAGAATACTTTATTGGCAATTCTAATGTGGTATCAATACAGCTTGAGGAAATAAAATGGTAGGGCTCAATAAATCATTCTTCAATTTTTCACTATAATTCTATTCCCTAATTCTCATAAAAATTCACCATAATGCTTTGGATTCTGTTTATAATGCTTGAAATTCAACATAAAATTCTCAACTTTTTTTAATGGAAGTACAAAAAAATGTTATTACTTGGTATCTATAATGGTATTGGAGCATAGCTAATTGAAATTTCAATGAAATCTTGCATTACAGAGGTTATTGTTAGCAATGACAAAACTCACTCTGCAGCTGCATAGGAAGCTGTATTATAGCAATTTCAGTTTGGAAGCAGCAGAAATATGTAATGCAACTCTCTTACTTCATCAAATACATTTTCTCACTATGAATGCTTTTCTGTGCCATAGCTACTTCTTCAACTTGTCAGTAAATTTATTTTTTACTGATTTGAAGCTAAAAGATGTTTGGTTCAGAATTGCAGCTGACAATAATTGTCAGCTGCTTGATGAAACACCCACCACTGGCCCAAACATTCTAAACAAAACTGCACTATTCATATCAACAGCTACGATAAAGCATGCACAGGTCTTAATTGTGTCATGATTATGCTGATCTTTATTACTTATCTCATTCTTCTCAGCTGTGCATAATTTTAACCTGTCAAAAATTTATCTATCTTTTATGTTTAATTTCTAAAGTTCACCTAAAATGCTGGGAAAATGCTTCAGCACACCTAAAATGCTCATAATGCTTGAGTGTTCCTAAAATGCTAAAAACAATGCTAGAATTGACCCCTATAAAACTGTACATGTAAATGCTGTCATAAGAGAAGAAGCTAAAGAGGCCAGAGACACACACCAGGTGAACCTTAACTTCCAGCACTCCAGCCATTAGCTTTCCCATATAAAGCAAATCTACCACAGGCAGCAAGAAATTATTTGCCATGTGATTGTGACGTGACAATAGGGGGTATTACTCACAAAAGAAAGTACTATATACATGGAGCTGACAGCTTTGCATTTTTTCAAGAATCAGCCTGAAATTAAGAAAGTAGCACAATCAATGGACTTAAAACATCGTTCTGAGTAAGTTCATACAAAAATCAATGGTTATTTGTCAGTAATCTCCAAATCAGAGTGTGAAAGATAGACAGACAGACAGACAGATAGACACACTAGATGACTACTATAACCCTCTCATGCATTCATGGTGAGGGTTAATAATATGCGCAAATGTTACCATACACAAGATGTATAAAATATTTTCTATTATGTGGTAACTAGCTACTACCAGTGCACTGTTTTCCTACATAGGGGTCCTTAATTTCGTTCCAAATTAAAAAAAAAATTTAATCAGCAAAAATTTCAAACAATAAGAAGACAAAATAAACCATGTTATTGTTTTTGTAAGAAAAAATAATAAGTTTCAGGATACAAAATTCACTACTGAGGTATTAGAATAACATTCAATAATTGTATTGTAACTTCTCACCTTTAACCTGTTTCTTATCTTTCAACTAAAAAATATAAATTAAATATTTTATTAATTGAGTCTTGAACTCATTTTGTAGCAATAATTTTTAAATAGCTTCCAGAGAGCTACTGCAAAAGTATATAATGATGTGTGATCTTTGAGAGAGTTGCATCAGCGTACATGTTGGTACATTTCTCCCAGTGGTGGAAATATATAGTCCTCTATAATTGTAAGTATAGCTTATAATTGTCAAGTTATATTAAGTAAAGTTTAGCTGTTGAGAATAGTTTAAAATTGTAACTACACAAAAAGATATGATCCTAGAAAGTTATAAAATCAGAAGGCAATTAACTAATGATGTTTCTTTCTTTTTCCTGAATTATCACGTACCTCATTGCAATTCTTTACCTCTTTCCTCATTAGCTATGTTTAAATCAGTTGACTTCCTTATCAGTCACTTCTGCTTCCTACTTCATAGACTTAAGATTTAAACAATTATTAGTCAAAATTTCAATTTTACTAGGGACTATATTTCTAGTCAAATATTATTAGCCAAAAATGTAATTTTTTTTCCTGAGAACTAGCTACATTTTTAAGACTTTGAACTAATGGAAAAATATCACAATAATAACTATATTCAATGGACCATTTTATAGACTGGCTTGTAAGTTTTGATCATAGCGTAAATTTAAATTAGTCACGAATAAAAATATTACAAAACTAGAATTACAAGCTGGAATAGGAAATTGCTGACACTGATTTCTTGAAGTTCTTCACAGCCATTCTCACTAAGACACATCATTACGAGCTTTGTAAATCATAACCCATTAGCAAATTCAAAATTATATGCTTTTAAAGCAACTTTTTATTTACAGTCTAAGCTTGTAACTGAACAGTTATTATAATGCCACATGAGAGCACCATACAGTTGCACCAACATAGAGTTATGTTTGGTACATTTACCCAGTGGTGGAAATATATGATATAGTACCCTATATTGTAAGCGCATAGCTTATAATTGTCAAGTTATAATCAAGTAAATTTTAGCTGTTGAGAATAGTTTAAAATTGTAGATATGATCCTAGAAAGTTAGAAAATCAGAAGGCAATTAGCTAATGATGTTACTTTCTTTCTCTTACCAAGTCAGTCATTTCACTGGGTTCCTCACTTTTTCCCTTGTTTTCATTCTTGTAGCAGGGGCACCATTTCCCAAGATTCTGTTAATAAAATAGAATGAAATAATCATTTTTAGCAAGATCTTACATTTAACCAACCACAGGTACAAGATGATTCATTACAACCACTTACCATAGCGCAGCACCAATGGATCTTTATTTTATCTTCCAGCAAGCGTGTAAGGAAAGAACAGATCCAAATTTTCATTACTTAAGCAGAGCTTTTATATAACTCCCTCGCCGCACAAGGAAAGTCCTGATTCCTCTAAGTAATAATAATTTATTCTGAGTAGCGCACGCAATATCGTTTTCAAATTTTCATCTTGCGCTTAGTGTACAAAATAATTCTGCAATTAATAGCTCAAGTATGTAAACAATAATAATTCTTATTACAAATTAAAGCCTGCCTTTCATGCATTTGTATGACCCTGTGTTTTGTTCTTTTTCTTTTTCCTCTACAAAATAAGTTCAATCCCTAACTCCCCTTACTGTATCAAAACATTTGAAATGCCAGGGTAATACCTATTACTACTTTATACTATCATTTCATACAAAGTAGGCTACCAGTTGCTTTGGGGCCAATCATTAAATTTAGTTGTGCTATTGGCTCCATGCTAACTGAAACTGACACTCCAATGAGTGAATTGTCTATAAAAGGTTGGTGAATTTGAAATTTACATCTATTTACATCTATTTGAGCTTCACTTTTAAATATCCATTGTTAGTAGTTTAAAAAGACTTACAAGCCAAAAAATTGACCACATAAAACATTCTTTAGTTTGAGTACTAGATATGCAGGTTTAGTTGGAACAATCACTTATGCCAAATACATTAAGAGTAAACCACATGCATACACATCATAAACCATGTATGAAACTTGCACACAACATTCAGATATTGCCTATCACTGTGTCTCTGATCTAATTGAGTACACATTATAAGTAGCACCTCGATTATTGTCCCAGTATTCTCTTCCAGCGACTCTGTAACGAGCAACGAAGCTAGCATCATCCTCACTGATCGGAAACTCGAAGGCAAATCTGTCTGTGATTCCTTCGTGGGAACAAAATGCAGAGAAAGTGTCATGGCTTGTCCGCCAGTTATCATGCGTCCATCTCACCATTACTTCTTTCTCGTATGATATGTTAAAGACTCTAATCATTCCGTGCAGTCTTCGTGGTTCTTCTCTGGCACTCTCCAATACCACACACTCTCTTTCCACTCTGCTCATAAAGTCTGGCTCTAAGCATGGCAATGTAAATGAGAACTCATGTCTGCAAGAGGAATATGTAGGTGATGAGGGTCCGTCTTGCTCATTTACAAACATTCTAATTTGGCTTTTAATGCTTTCAGAATCTTCATTCTTTGGAGTGGCAATGACTGTCAGATTATAGTCAAGAATTGTCGGACAAAATGTGTAAGCAATGACAGATTGTTGACCAGCTAGTTCTTCGTCTGTGGCTATTTTGAATTTAAAAGGATCAGAGAATTCTACTCCCAGCACATAATTTGCCAAAGCATTAAGCATGACATTTTTAAATTCATCGGTAGCCCCTAGAATTATTAAAAATCCTTCGGGCTTCAGATCTGATGCTGGAGGAATTTCTCCTACTC